>LWDU01037403.1_pt1 | contig 30863 bp, 31 predicted proteins | sample 727161 | NCBI WGS metagenome assembly LWDU01 (sample SAMN04566230, study PRJNA314399) | hydrothermal vent metagenome | isolation source: deep sea hydrothermal plume seawater | place: Mexico: Gulf of California, Guaymas Basin | collected 2004-07-11
AACAGCGAAGTTTTTCGTTGAGGCGCTGGCTGACGAGATTGCTGATGGTCTCGTCGTGCGCTGCGTGCCTACGAGTGAGGAAACGCGGCGTCTGGCTGAATCGCTTGGCGTGCCGCTTGTGCCTGTTGAACAGGTTGACCGCATTCATCTTACCGTAGACGGCGCCGATGAAGTCGATGAGCATGCCCAGCTGATCAAGGGTGGCGGTGCGGCGCTGTTGCGCGAAAAGATCATTGCGAACGCCAGCGATCTGATGATTGTCATTGCTGACCCTTCAAAGCAGGTCGAAGTGCTCGGCTCATTCCCGCTCCCGGTTGAGGTGACGCCGTTCGGGTTCACGATCACAGCCAAGAAGGTCTACGACGCGCTCAAGACATCTGGCGTTTCGCGGCCCCGCATTGATGCGCGCCGGGGCAGCGGCGACAAGCCGCTTGTGACCGATGGTGGCAACTATATTCTCGACTGCGCCTGCTCGGTCATTCCTGATCCAGCCTATGCAGCAGAACTCTTGTCCGTCATCCCCGGCGTCGTCGAGCATGGCCTGTTTATCGGTCTCGCCCGCACCGTGATCATCGGCAGCGACGAAGGTGCTTCAATATTTGAATATTGAGGCCACTGCCGCCACCTAGGCTGGCAGAGTTCAAGATACCAAAAGGAAATTCTCGATGGCTGAAGCTGAGTACGACTTCGATCTGTTCGTCATCGGCGCGGGATCTGGCGGCGTTCGCGCCGCGCGGATTGCTGCCCAGGCCGGTGCACGCGTGGCCATCGCTGAAGAGTACCGCGTTGGAGGCACCTGCGTCATCCGTGGCTGCGTTCCCAAGAAGTTCATGGTCTATGCAAGTGACTATGGCCGCAAGATTGAGGAAGCCCGCCAGTATGGCTGGCAAGTGGAAGAGAAGGGTTTCGATTTCCCCGCTTTCATGTCCGCGATGCACGCCGAGGTGGACCGCCTGTCCGGCATCTATCTGCGCAATCTGGCCAATGCTGGCGTCGATGTCTTCGAGGAACGCGCCGAACTGAAGGACGCCCACACAATCGTCCTGAACGAGAGCGGCAAGACATTTACGGTTGACAAGGTCCTCATCGCCACAGGCGGCACGCCCTGGCGCCCATCACCGGAAGAGCTCCCTGGTGTCGAGTATACGATGACGTCGAATGAAGTCTTCCTTCTGGATGAACTTCCGAAGCACATTGTCATCGCGGGCGGCGGCTACATCGCGTGTGAGTTCGCTCATATCTTCGCTGGCTTGGGTGTTGAAACCTGTCTGGTCTATCGCGGCGACACGGTCCTCAACGGGTTTGACTGGGACGTTCGCACCGCTGTCCATGAAGGCCTCAAGGAAGCGGGCGTGCGCGTTATCACCTCCGCTATCTTTGAAGAAATCCGTGAAGTCGAAGGCGAGGAATGCCCGTACTGCATCAAGCTCAGCAATGGGATGGAGATCAATGCCGATAAGATCGTCATGGCCGTGGGGCGCCGCGCCGCAACTGACGGACTTGGCTGCGACGCCGCTGGCGTAAAGCTGACTGACAAGGGCGCGGTCATCGTCGACGACACGTCGCGCACCAGTGTCCCGAATATATTCGCCGTCGGTGATGTGACCGACCGTATCCAGCTGACGCCCGTCGCCATTCGCGAGGGGCATGCCTTTGCCGACAGCATCTTCGGCGACAAGGACTGGCACTTCGAGCATGATAATGTCGCCTCGGCTGTCTTTACTCAGCCGGAAGTCGGCACGGTCGGCATGACGGAAGCCGAAGCCCGCAAGGCGCTCGACAAGGTCGATATCTACAAGACAAAATTCAGGCCGATGAAGACGATGCTGCTCGATGACCCGGAGAGGGTCATGATCAAGCTTGTTGTCGACGGCGACACTGATCGTGTCGTCGGTGTTCACATTGTCAGCCCGGACGCGGGTGAGATGATCCAGATGATCGGGGTCGCTGTGAAAATGGGGGCAACAAAGGCACAATTCGATGCGACCTGCGCTGTTCACCCGACCATTGCAGAAGAGATTGTCACGCTTCGGCAGAAATGGGTGCCGGAAACAGAGCCTGCCTGACCACGCGCGGTAAATTCTTGCTGGGGCTGGCCTGTGCTGACCCGATGACTGCAATGATTGCGATACAGCAGCCTCATCTGTGGTAAAACTTGCCCATTCGAACGGAGGCCGCTAATACGCCCCGCTCTGGAGATACGAATATGACCTGGACGCCAAACAGCTGGAGGGCACGCCCCGCCAACCACATCCCGGATGACTATCCGGACGCAGACGCTCTTGCGAGTGTAGAGGCACGCCTGAAGGCGTTCCCGCCGCTTGTGTTTGCGGGCGAAGTTCGCAGGCTGAAGCAACAGCTTGCGACGGTGTCGAAGGGCGAGGCATTCCTGCTTCAAGGCGGCGATTGCGCGGAAAGCTTCAAGGAATTCAGCGCTGACAATATCCGCGACACGCTGCGCGTCATGTTGCAAATGGCGGTCGTTCTGACCTTTGCAGCGTCCAAGCCTGTCGTGAAAGTTGGTCGGCTAGCTGGCCAGTTCGGCAAGCCGCGGTCATCACCCATTGAGACGATCGACGGCGTCACGCTGCCATCGTATCGCGGCGACAATATCAACGGCATGGACTTCACGCCGGAAGCCCGGATGCCGGACCCTGAGCGCCTGATCCAGAGCTACTCACAATCTGCGTCCACGCTGAACCTCGTTCGCGCCTTCTCGCACGGCGGTTATGCTGACCTTGCGAACGTGCACCGCTGGATGCTGGGCTTCGTCGACCGCTCGCCTCAGGCAGAGCGTTACAAGGCGCTCGCAGAACGTATCACCGATGCGCTTTCCTTCATGGAAGCATGCGGCGTCAGCTCCAAGACCGTGCCGCAAATGGCGCAGGTTGACGTTTACACCTCGCATGAGGCGCTTCTGCTCGGTTTTGAAGAGGCGATGACCCGTGTCGATTCGACCTCTGGCGACTGGTACGACACGTCCGCACATATGCTGTGGATCGGTCACCGCACTCGTCAGGTTGACCATGCGCATGTCGAGTTCTGCAAAGGCATCCATAACCCGCTTGGCATCAAATGTGGTCCGGGCATGGAAACCGATGAGCTTCTTCGCCTGATGGAGACACTGAATCCGAAGGATGAGGCCGGCCGCATCACGCTCATTTCGCGCTTTGGCTCTGAGGGTGTGAAGGAAGGTCTTCCGCCGCTTGTTCGCGCCGTCAAGAAAAGCGGTCGCAACGTCGTCTGGTCTTGCGATCCGATGCATGGGAATACGCTGAAGACCGAGAGCGGCTTCAAGACACGCCCGGTTGACCGTATCCTCTCTGAGGTCAGCCAGTTCATCGATATCGTCTCTGGTGAGGGCTGCTATCCGGGCGGCGTTCACTTCGAGATGACCGGTCAGGACGTCACCGAATGCATTGGCGGCGCGCAGGCAATCTCCGAAGCGGACCTGTCATCGCGATACCACACTCATTGCGATCCTCGCCTGAATGGCGAACAGGCGCTTGAACTTGCGTTCCTGATCGCAGAGAAGCTCCAGCTCATGAAAGAGGCGGTAAACGCCGAGGCTCGCCAAGCGAGCTGACTGGGGAGAAATCGCCATGCGTCGCAGGCGGGTTTGGCCCGCCTGGGCGCGGCCATCTGACATTGCAGACCTGTTGCGGCTATCAGGGCCGATTGCTGTCTCACGCGCGGCGATGATGTTGATGGGCCTGACGGACGTCATCGTCCTCGGCCAGAATGCACCGGAAGAAGTTCCCTTCGTCCTCAATTCCTGGCTGCCAATTGGTGTGTCTCTCGGCTTGACAATGGGCCTGTTGATGGGCGTCTCGGTTCTCACGGCAGAGCTCGCAGGTGTAGGGCAGGGCAAGGATACCGGCCGCATTTTCAGGCGTGGTATCCGGTTTTCGCTGTGGTTCGGCGCGATCCTGACTGTGGTGATCTTTCTGACGGCCGGGCCGATGTTCCGCTTGTTTGGCTTTGACGATCACGTTGCGGCCGGCACTGCCTCAGTAACGCGAATTCTCGCGCTAGGCCTGATTGGCCACATGCTGACCCATGTTGCCGGGTCCTATCTGGAGGCGCTCCGGCGACCGCTGATTGTCACGGCGATCATGTATGCGGGCGTGCTGGTCAATCTGGTCATTGATTTAGCCGTCGTCGCTGGATGGTGGGGTATGCCCAAACTTGGTGCCGACGGAGTTGCGATCGCCACCACGGGGACCCGCTGGTTTCTCGTCATCCTGTTTCTGGTCGCCGTCTGGAAAATGACGCCCGCCTTCAAGCCGTCCCGCGAGGCGCCCGCAGAGGAGGGTAAGCGCATGTTCTGCCGTCTCGAATGTCGCTGAGTGGGGCGGCTTCAACTCCACCTTCATCATTGCCACTCTGATCAGCACCGCCGTGAACACGATTTATGGCATGGCCATCCATGTAATCGGGTTCTGCTTCATGGCGTTCCTCGGCCTAGGAACGGCGACAAGTGTGCGTGTGGCTGAAGCCTATGGACGAAAGAACGCTGATCAGGTGCGAGAAGCGTCTCGACTTGGCATCGTTGCGACAGTGCTGACTGGCTTGCTGTTGGGTCTGCTTGTCTGGACGTTCCGCGAACAGCTCGCGTCAATTCTGATACGGTCGGATGCAGAAGTTGCTGGTGTCGCGATCCATGCAGCGCTCGTGCCGATCATCGGTTTCACCTCGCTCGTGATTGTGTTCGACGGACTTCAGAATGTCGCTTCGATGGCGATGCGCGCACAGAATGTCATCTGGCCGCCGACCTTCATCCATCTCGGATCCTACTTCCTGCTTATGCTGCCGCTGACCTGGTACTTCGGCATGGAGCAGGGCGGCGGTGCGATGGGCATGATGCAAGCCGTCCTGATCGCTTCGGTGATTGCAGGTCTCGCACAGACAGCGCTGCTTGAATCAAAAGCGGCGCGCCAGCTGAAACCGACGCGCCGCTCGAAAAAGGTTCCTGACGGGACCTAGATGTCTTTCAGAGCCGAAGCAGGCTTGAAAGCACCGGACGTTTTTTCCGGGATCTGGATCGTCTCGCCGGTTGCCGGGTTACGGCCTTCACGAGCGCCGCGGGTCTTGGCGTGGAAGGTACCAAAACCAGCGATAGCGACCTGCTTGCGGTCTTTCACTGCGCCAGAGATTGTGTCGAAGACTGCGTCCACCGCTTTGCCGGCGTCTGCTTGTGACATGCCAGCAGATTCTGCGACGGCTTTCGTAAGTTCACCCTTATTCATTGGGCACTCCTCTTTGTTAACGGCGATTTTGTGCCGTGAGAGTTTTCTACACGATTCGAATGGGGTGGATATGCTGAAAACCCAATAACCACGGGCTATTTCAGCAGAATCCACCCCTCTTCGCCCTCAATCTGTGCAATTTCTTCGCTCGAAAGGGCATCGGGCGGACCAAACAGGGCGCCAAGCCGGCCTGCCTCGTCCAGACTGTAATAGTGACGGGCAAGTGCCTCGACCTGCGCTTGATCCATGACCTCGCCAGTACGCGGCTTTGCATCGACGAGCGACGGATACACCTCAGCGAAGACGACATCGACGCCGTCGAGCGCTTCTGCATCCATAGGCGCAAGACCGGTTTCAAACGGCCAGATCTTGCTATTGGGCAGGGAATGGCGAAGCGCGTGCACTGTTGGAATGCCAAGGAGTGACTGACTGCCAACGGACCCTGCGCCATAAAGCTGCCAGCTCGATTTCGGCTTTGCCTTGTAGTTCTCACGGACCCAGCTTTCGACGCGTCGGTATTCTTTCAGGGCGATATCGTCGAAATTGCCTTTGTTGGAGGTCAGCGTCGTCAGCCGGTCACGGGTGGGTGCGCCCCAGAAGGGCAGCGGGCCCTTGCTCATGGCGTAATTCAAGCTGGCCGCCACGGCAAAGCGGGTATTGCTGTTATCGTCAGTCTCTTTGACCTTCGATGCGAGATGGTCGTGCATGGCCTGCCAGGCTGGCTTATCTTTCGACAGGCCAGCCAGCTCAGCCGTTCCAACCGGATAGCCGAGGCTGAAATCGAAGCCGACAAGAACCTTGTCGCCGCGCTTCACGAACCGCTCGACTAGGCCCTGTATCAGCTCACGCGCCTTCTTCCGGGTGGACGGGTTCGCGGCCTGAAACTGGAATTTCAGGCGCGCGTCACGTGCAAGTGCGCCGATCCAGACGGAATTGGCCCCGAGCGCGGGTTTGCTTGCCGCGCTCCAGTCCACGATGATGTAAGCGTCGAAGAGACGCGCCATGACTTACCTCCATTGGGGGCATGCTCAGGCGAGTTTGACGAGCATCTTCCCTGTATTGCGACCCTGGAAAAGGCCGAGAAACGCTTCAGGCGCCATCTCGATACCTTCCATCACGGTTTCCTCGAACTTCATGTCGCCATTCTTGATCCAGGCGGCCATGTCTTTCACGAATTGCGGCTGCATATCTGCGTAGGTCGATACAATAAAGCCCTTGAGTGTCAGCTGTTTGCCAACGACCTGAATAATGTTGCTCGGGCCGGGCTGCACGTCGGTGGCGTTGTACTGGCTGATCATGCCGCAGATCGCAAAACGGCCCATCGGACGGGCGCATTCGATGGCCGCCTGAAGGTGATCGCCGCCAACATTGTCGAAGTACACATCAATGCCTCTAGGGGCCGCCTTCTTCAGGGCGCCGAGCAGGCCCTCATAGCTAGCGTGCGCCTTGTAATCGATCACATGATCGGCGCCGAGCTCCTTGACGAGATTGCATTTTTCAGCGCCGCCAGCGGAGCCAATGACCGTGCAGTTCTTGATCTTCGCGATCTGGACAACCGTGGAGCCAACCGCGCCCGCCGCGCCAGAAACGAAGACCGTGTCGCCTTCCTTGAGATCCGCCACGCGCAGGATCCCGGCATAGGCGGTGAGGCCCGGCATGCCAGCAACACCAAGTAGCGCAGAATCAGGAAGACCCGTCTGCGGGACCTTGTTGACCATCAGGTCTTCTGGCTTGCCGGTCCAGACATCTCGCCAGCCGGCCCGACAAGATCGCCTTCTGCATAGTCAGGGTGGGCTGATGCTTCGACGCGTCCGACAGCACTCCCGGTCAGCACTTCCCCAATCTGGAAGGGCGGCACATAGCTTTCGCGGTCATACATCCTGCCGCGCATATAAGGGTCGACGGACATCCAGCTATTGCGCACCTGTATCTCGCCATCCTTTGGCGCCGGGGCAGAGATATCGACCTTCTTGAAATCGTCCATCTTAGGCATCCCAACCGGACGCTTGGCCAGGGCCCAGCCCGTTCCGTTCATATCTGACATGTCGCGCTTCCTCACATTTTTGATAGGTTTGTGGCCGCAACATGGGTCATGCTGAGGTCGCTGTGAAGGCGAGAGCGAAAGAATTCGCAAGACTCTTTGACCCCTTCACCTGTGTCACCGGCTTGCGTGTGAGCGCGCCTAGGTGCGAAGGGGCAGCTAATCTGGAGTAAGTTATATGTCCCTCAAAACAGGCTTGATCGGCGCCGGTGTTTTCGGCGGCTATCATGCGGGCAAGATCGCAGAATCGCAGACCACTGACTTTGTCGGCGTGTTTGATCCCGATACCGCGCGCGCCGCTGAGCTTGCTGGCAAGCACGGCGTAAAAGCGTTCGCGTCGCAGGATGATCTATTCGCGGCTGCCGACGCTGTCCTCATCGCGTGCCCTGCAATCTATCATGCCGAGACGGTTGAGGCCGCACTGGCCGCAAGCTGCCATGTGCTGGTTGAGAAGCCGCTTGCTCTCACAGGCGAGATGGCAAAGACGCTCGCTGCGAAAGCAGATGCAGCCGGACTCGTTCTACAGGTTGGCCATCAGGAGCGTCTGGTCCTCAAGGAGATGGGCCTATTCGACCTGCCTGAGACGCCGGCCGAAATCGAAGCTTGGCGTGAGAGCCCACAAGCGCCTACGGGCCGGGCTGGCGACGTGTCAGTCATCTTCGACCTGATGATCCATGACCTCGACATGGTCGCCTGTCTGATGGGCCGCGCCGACTCAATCGAAGGGCAGGGGGCAATCATCCACTCTGGCCACATCGACGAAGCAACGGCGACGCTGTGCTTCGCGAATGATGGGCGCGCCGTCATCACTTCAAGCCGCGCCGCAGAAGAGCGCCGTCGCAAGATGCGTCTGGCCTTCAAGAGCGGCGAAATCGAAATCGACTTCCTGACGCGCGAAGTCCGGAACACTACCCCCTTTGAAGTCCACGCGGATGTCTCGCAGTCCCTGCCTGACCCACTCGGAGCGGCCGATCACGCCTTCTTCACTGCTTGCCTCGGAAAAGGCCCTGTCCTTGTGCCGGGGCGCGAAGCAGTCGAAGCTGTGCGCGTGGCCGAAGCCCTAGAAACAACAATAAAGACAAACACCGGAGCCTGACCCATGGCCGCTGCCGAAAAACTTACACCGACTGGCGATGCACCCATCCAGTTCTTCGACCTGAAGGCCCAACAGGCGTCGATCCGCGGCGCGCTCGAAGAACGCTGGACGACCATTCTGGATCACGGCCGCTATATTGGCGGGCCGGAAGTTGATGAATGCGAGCAGAAGCTCTGTGAGTTCACAGGTGCTGCTGACGCGGTCGTTGTTGGCTCTGGGACGCAGGCGCTCGTCATGCCGCTCATCGCGCTCGGCTATGGTCATGGCGACGCGGTCTTCATCCCTGGCTTCACCTACAACGCCACAGCGAATGCGGTCCTGCTCGCGGGTGCGACGCCGGTCCTGGTCGATATCGACCCGAAGACGTTCAACATCGACGCTGAAGACCTTGAGCGGAAAATCCAGCGCGTGAAAGCCAACCGCAATCTTCGCGCCCGCGCCGTAATGCCGGTAGACCTTTACGGCCTGCCAGCTGACTATCCGGCCATTCAGGCTGTCGCTGACACACACAACCTTCGCATGGTCGCCGACGCCGCTCAGGCCTTTGGCGGTCGTCAGGATGGCAAGTGGATCGGCACGCTCGCGGAAATCACGGCGACCAGCTTCTATCCGACCAAGACCCTTGGCGGTTATGGCGACGGCGGTGCCATCCTCGTGCGTGACAAAGAAGTCGGCGACATCCTGCGGTCCATCCGCTGGCATGGCACAGGCGACAACCGCAAGGAGTCGATCCGAGTCGGCATCAATGGCCGCTGCGATTCGATCCAGTGCGCCGTCGTCTCCGAAAAACTCGGCATTTTCGAAAATGAGCGCCAGCGCCGCATCGCGTCAGCGAAAATCTATGATGAGCGCCTTGCGGGCAAGGTCGAAGGCCAGATCGGCGCGGCAAGCGACGAGTCAGCTTACGGTCTCTACACGGTGCGTGTTCCGGAGCGTGACGCCATCCGGGCCGCGCTGCAGGAAAAGGGCGTGCCGACGGCGATCTATTATGACACGCCAATCCACCAGATGCCCGCGTTCGAACAGTTCGCCCCTCCCGGCGGTCTGCCGGAATGTGAGCGTGCCTCGAAGGAGGTTCTCAGCCTGCCAATGCACCCATACCTTTCGGAAGATCAGATCCACCGGGTTTGTGACGCACTCCTTGGTGCTTTGCAGCGCTGACAGTTTCTCTTAAGTGGGCGCCATGACAGACGTGCTCAAAATACTGGCGGTCCAGTTCAACCCCGTTGTCGGTGATATCAACGGTAATGCGAAGCTTGCGCGCGAGGCGCTTGAAGCGGGTGCGCGTGATGGGGCTGACCTCGTTGTCTTCAGCGAGATGTTCGTCCTCGGCTATCCGCCGGAAGACCTCGTCCTGAAGCCGAGCGCGGTTGAGCTCTGTATGAACGCGGTCGCCGACCTCGCAAAGGAATCGGCAGACCTGCCAGCCTTCATCATCGGCTCACCCTGGGCTGAAGATGGCGAGCTCTATAATTCAGAGCTTTTTTGCCGCGATGGCGCCATTGAGGCGCGATACGACAAGCAGGAATTGCCCAATTACGGCGTCTTCGACGAGCAGCGTCTCTTCACAAAGGGCAAGTCGCCTGCGTGCATCGTCGAGGTTAAGGGCGTGAAGATTGGTCTCGCCATCTGTGAGGACGTCTGGTTCGACCGCGTGCCGAATGGCCGAACTGCTCGTTATCCCGAATGGCTCACCCTGGCGCCGCAGCATCCACAGCGAGCGTGCCGAGGCGTTTGACTGCTGGAGCAGGCTGGGCATGCCCTACATCTTCGTCAATCAGGTCGGCGGGCAGGATGAGCTCGTTTTCGACGGGGCGTCATATGCCACCAACTCAATTCATTCTGAACGCTGCGGCCTCGTCGGCCAGTTCGACACTGGCATGTCCATAGTTGAGTTTGACCTCGAAACTCGCAAGCTGAAGCTTCCCGATGCGGGCTGTGAGCTGGATCCAGATGGCTGGCACATGGAATACCGCGCAGCGACGCTCGCGCTCGGCGACTATGTGAACAAGAACCGGTTTCCGGGCGTCGTCCTCGGCATGTCGGGTGGTATCGACAGCGCGCTGACAGCTGCTATCGCGGTCGATGCACTAGGGCCTGATCGGGTCTGGTGCGTGATGATGCCGTCGAAATACACCTCGTCGGAAAGTCTCGAGGACGCAAAGAAATGCGCAGAGCTGCTCGGCGTGCGCTATGACATCGTCAATATCGCGCCCGGTGTGGGCGCGATGGATGAAATGCTGGGTGAGCTGTTTGCTGGACGCGAAAGCGACACGACGGAAGAGAACATCCAGTCCCGTCTTCGTGGCCTGACCCTGATGGCGCTCTCCAACAAGTTCGGCCACATGGTCGTCACCACCGGCAACAAGTCCGAAATGGCGGTTGGCTACGCCACGCTCTATGGCGACATGTGCGGCGGCTACAATGCGCTGAAGGACTTCTACAAGACCGAAGTGTTCGAGCTGTCCCGGTGGCGCAATGCGAACCACCCAAAGGGCGCGCTTGGCCCATCGGGCGAGGTGATTCCCGAACGCATCATCACCAAGCCGCCATCGGCAGAACTGCGCGAGGACCAGAAGGATGAGGACTCGCTTCCATCCTATGATGACCTTGATGACATCCTGCGCGGTCTCGTTGATGAAGAGGCCGATATCGACGACATCCTCGCTCGCGGGCACGATGAGGCAACTGTAAGACGTATCGAGCATCTCTTGTACATTGCCGAGTACAAGCGTAGGCAAGCGCCGCCCGGCGTCAAAGTCGGCGGCAAGAATTTCGGCCGCGACCGTCGCTATCCGATTACCAACCGTTTCAGGGATGATTGATGACCGCACCTGTCGTCCGTTTCGCGCCTTCGCCAACTGGCAAGCTTCACGTCGGCAATGTCCGCACAGCTCTCATCAACTGGCTCTTCGCAAAGGGCCAGAAAGACGGCGAGCAGGGCAAATTCATCCTGCGTATCGATGACACCGATACCGAACGCTCGACGCAGGCCTATGAAGACGGCCTGAAGGCTGATCTGACTTGGCTCGGCCTGGTCTGGGACGACACGTTCAACCAGTCCAAACGGTTCGATCAGTATGATGCTGCTGCCGACAAACTGCGCGGCATGGGCCTTCTTTACGCCTGCTACGAGACTGCAGACGAGCTTGATCGCAAGCGCAAGATCGCGCTCTCACGCGGTCGTCCGCCGGTCTATGACAGATCGGCGCTAAACCTCACCGATGAGGACAAGGCAAAGCTGGAAGCTGAAGGCCGCAAGCCGCACTGGCGCTTCAAACTATCCGGTGACCGGGTTGAATGGAATGACCTCGTTCGCGGCCCACAAAGCATCGACACGTCCAGCGTTTCTGATCCGGTGTTGATCCGTGAGGACGGCTCGTACCTCTACACCCTGCCATCCGTTGTCGATGACATCGACGCGAAAATCACGCACGTCGTGCGCGGTGAGGATCACGTCACCAATTCCGGCGCCCAGATCGAAATCTTCAGGGCGCTTGGCGGCACCGCGCCCGACATGGCGCACACCCCGCTTCTGGTCGATGCCGAAGGCGGCGCATTCTCCAAGCGCCTCGGTTCGCTCAGCATGGATACGCTCGAAACGCGCGGTATCCTGCCGATGGCGATCCTGTCTCTGCTCGCCAAGCTCGGCACCAGCGACAATATCGAAGTGCGCAGCGATCTGGCGACGCTCGCGGCAGAGTTCGACTTCTCGAAAATCGGCCGCGCACCCGCAAAGTTCGACGAGAAAGACCTCCTCGCCCTGAACGCGGTCCTCGTGCACGACCTGCCATTCGAGGCGGTGCGTGAAGACCTTGAGCGCATTGCACCAGACGCGGCCAATGAAGCCTTCTGGCTGGCCGTCCGCGAAAATTGCGAGACCGTTCACGATGCAAAGCCGTTCGCTGACATCGCTTACGGCACGATTTCATCAGTTATCGATGACGAGGACGCCGACTTCATCGCAGAGGCGCGCAATCGTCTTCCTGAGGGTGAGCTCACCAGTGAAAGCTGGAAGGCCTGGACGACGGAGCTGAAAGAGGCGACCGGCCGCAAAGGCAAGGGGCTTTTCATGCCGCTTCGCAAGGCGCTGACCGGTCAGGAACACGGCCCGGATATGTCAGTGATCTTCCCGCTGATCGGGCGCGAGGCAGCCGAACGCCGGCTTTCCCGCGTCTGAAGCAGGGACTGATCAGGAAATCGCCACAACCCGGTCGCGCAGGGCAGAGATCGCAAGCTCAGGCGTGCTCTCGTGCACCAGTGCGCTGCGGAAGCTTTCCGGCGTGAACTTGCCATCAATGATGTGGTTCATCAGCTCGAAGAACGGCGCCCAGAAGCCATCCTCATCGAGGAAGGCCATAGGCTTTGCGTGAAGGCCAAGGCGCGCCCAGCTCAGCATCTCGACGGCTTCTTCCAGCGTGCCGATACCGCCGGGCAGCACGATAAAAGCGTCCGACTCGTCGAACATCATCTGCTTGCGCGTATGCATGTCATCAACGATGCGGTGCTCGACCTCATCGAAGACGCGTTCTTTCTGAAGCAGGAATTTCGGCATGATGCCCAGCACTTCGCCGCCCGCTTCGTGAGCCGCGCGCGCGCAGGCGCCCATCAGGCCGACACCGCCGCCGCCATAGACCAGCTTGAGGTCCTGATCCGCAAGCGCGCGGCCAAGATTGCGGGCAAGGGTCAGATAGCCGGGGCGTACATCGTCGGACGACCCGCAATAGACACAGATTGATTTCAGCTTCGCCATTTCAGTCTCATTCGTTTTCAAGCGCGTTTAGGCTACTGCGTGGATTCGTTCCAGCCTTGCCCTGTTCGCCGCGCACATTTCGTCCCATATGGCAGCCATGACCGCACCCACTTCTTCGCAGCCGGACCGCGACCGGATCGAGAGCGCCGATGGCGGTCTTGGTAGCGCGATCATCAAGATCCTGAAACTCCTCGCCCGTCCGGAGATGAAGAAGTGGCGCCCCATCATGGTCGTCGCCATCATCCTGACGCTTGGCGCCGCCGTACTGGAAGTTGTCTCGCCCATAATCCTTGGTGACGCGATCAACCGCGTAGCGGGCGAGGAGGGCGTGCAGGCTGCGCCGCTCGCAATTGCCATAGGCTGGATCGCGCTCGCGATTGGACTTCGCTTTCTGGCGGCCGCGTTACCCCAGGCACGTGATGCGCTTTTCAGCCCAGTAAGCCAGGATGCCCAGCGCATTGCCTGCGTCGACGCTTTCGGTCACGCGCAATCGCTATCGCTTGGCTTCCATCAGACACGCCGCTCTGGCGCGCTCAACCGCGTCATTGAGCGGGGCGCGAGCGCGATCGACTACCTGATCCGCTTTCTCGCTTTCAATATCGGCCCGACTTTCGTGCGCCTCGCGCTCGCCTCCATCGCGCTTGGGGCGGCATATGACTATCGGCTGGCGTTGATCGCTGTCGCCACGATCATTCTCTACGTGATCGCGACCGTCATCATCACTGAATGGCGCGTGCGCCAGCGTCGGCGCATGAACAAGGCCGACACCGAACTTCGTGCTGTCTCCATCGACACGCTGACGAACTTTGAGACGGTGAAAGCCTTCGCCGCCGAAAAGCGCGAGACGGGCCGCTATGACACCGCCATGCGCCGCTACAACAAGCGCTACGTTGAAGCGGTCCGCAGCATGTACCTGCTCAACGGCGTGCAGGCCTTCATCATGAATGCTGGCCTATTGGCCGTATTGGCGCTTTCAGCCTGGAATTACAGTCAGGGCACGATGCAGATCGGTGACCTCACGGCGGTCATGCTTGTCCTGCTTAGCCTCTACGCCCCGCTCAACATCCTTGGTTGGGCCTGGCGTGAAATCAAACAGGGCGCTGTCGATCTCGAAAAGCTCCACGGTCTCCTCGCCATGGTGCCTGAAGTGCAGGACAGGGCAGGGGCGATTGAACTCGACAATCCAGAAGGGGCTGTGAGCTTCGATAATGTCAGCTTCACGCACGATGCCCGTACCGTCGGCGTGGCCGACATCAGCTTTGACGTCGCGCCGGGGCGAAAAGTCGCCTTCGTCGGCACATCCGGGGCAGGAAAGTCGACGCTGCTGAAGCTCCTCTTCCGCTTCTATGATGTGCAGTCCGGCAGTGTACGCATCGACGGCACTGATATTCGCAATATGACGCAGACTTCTCTGCGACAGGCGCTCGGCCTCGTCCCGCAGGATGTCGTCCTGTTCAACGACACGATCGCTGCGAACATCGCCTACGCCAATCCGGATGCTTCCATCGAGGCCCTTGAGGATGCCGCGCGCCGCGCACAGCTTCTGCCCTTCATCGAAGCGCTGCCAGATGGCTGGCAGACAGAAGTTGGCGAACGCGGCCTCAAACTTTCAGGCGGTGAGAAGCAGCGCGTCGGCATCGCTCGCGTCATCCTCGCGGACCCCGCTGTGCTTGTCCTCGATGAGGCGACCTCCGCACTCGACAGCGCGACCGAGGCCGCCGTGCAGGATGCGCTCGACGAAGCCTCCCGCGGGCGCACGACGCTGATGGTCGCGCACCGCCTGTCGACCGTGCAGAACGCCGACGAAATCGTCGTTCTGGAGCAGGGACGGATACTGGAGCGCGGAACGCACGGCGAACTTTTGCGCTCTGATGGCAAGTATGCACAAATGTGGGCGCATCAGGTTGCGAGGGATCGCCTCGCAACTGCCGCCGAATAAGAGGAACTATCATGGCAGACCGCGACGCGTCACTTTCTCACAAAACCTTCCCTTGGTTCAGGAGCGGTTTTGACCTTGAGGGCGTCGTCGGATTTCTGGCGGCCTGGTTGCTCGGCATCCTGCTCGCCATGCTCTGGGAGCCCCTCTTCTGGCTCGGCTTCATTCCGGGCGTGATTATCCTCTTCGCCACACGTACGGCAGAACGGGTCACACCGCAGTCTACCGACCACGTGACGTCCCCTTGCGACGGTGTCGTCGTCTCGGTGGAAGAGACCGAAGCGCCTGAAGGTCTCCGCATGGCAGGACCAGCCGTCCGTATTCGGATCGCATCCTCGCCCGTTTCAACAAACAATGTTCACGCGCCAATCGCGGGCGCCATAGACCGTATTGAATGCACCGAGGGTGAGCCCAAGGCGTTTGTTGCCATGAAGGCGGAGTCCGAGGGGCTTGCGCGCCTCTCTGCGGTCTTCAGCAATGACAATATTCGCGCCGGTTTCGTGTTCTCTTCCGGCGGTCTGGGGCCGCGTCTTGTTACCAAGTCTGACGCAGGCGACCGGGTTGCCAAGGGCAAGACCGTCGCGACTCGCCGCCTCGGCGGTTGGTGTGATGTCTACATTCCGGCGCGTTCGCCGGGCAGCTGTATCGTTCATCCGGGCCGCACACTTACGGGCGGCGAAACCATCCTGTGGGATCTTTCGATGACGAGCGTCGTTTCAAAACCATATGAAGGCGACGCTGCGCAGCCAACCGCCAAAACCTATTCCGATAACACCGCGACCACGGCAGCCGCTGCTGCTGCTGCTGCGCCTGAAGTCATGCCAGAGCAAATTGCCGAGGCAGACCGCCCGGTAGATCAAGCGGATGTGGCTGAAGGTGAGGCGTACGCTGCAGACTCACAGCCGACGCCTGAAGTCATTCCGGCCCCGGTAGAGGCTGAAGCCGAAGCGGCAGTGGAAGCGAGTGAGGAAGACTGGGTCACCGAACCAACGCCTGAGACGCTACCGCCAGAAGTCGCAGAGGATGTATCGGAGACACCTGATTTCGAGCCAGAAGCTGACACGTCGTCAGATGCCGGGGGCGATGACAGCGAAGACCCCTCCACCATGTTCGAGCGGCTGCGCCAGCAGGCTCGTAGGCTGGCCGGTGAGGACGAGGACGAAGGTAACCGCTAGTCCTGACGAGGCTCTGCGCTGTTCATCCAGCGCAGGACAGGGCGGACAGGTAAGATCCAGGCGACGCCAGCGATAATGTAAAAAGGCAGCTGCGCCCAGAATGGCCACTCTGTGATGCGGCTGCCAATCGTCCCCACCAGAAAGATCCAGACTGCAATGATGGTGAGGATTGCAATGGCGGCGAGCGGCTTGCGCATGATGGTCTAGGTCCTGCTTTTTAACGTACCTGCGACCGCGTGACGGCTTGCGAATTTGCGGTGTACGCTCAGATAGGTCGCCATGACACAAATGGCAAAGTCCCCGTACGCAGAGAAATGGATCCGGCGCTGGCTCGTTGTGATCGCGCTGTTGGTCTACGCGATGATTCTGATCGGCGGCATGACGCGCCTCACAGATTCAGGTCTCTCGATCACGGAATGGGACGTTATCAGTGGGTCTATCCCGCCGCTCAATCAGCAGGACTGGGCGGAAGAGTTTGCAAAGTACCAGCAGACCGCCGAATTCCAGCAGCAGAACTACAACATGACGCCGGCTGAGTTCGAGTACATCTATTGGTGGGAATGGGGACACCGTCTTTTCGGGCGGTTCATTGGCTTGTTCGCTGTCGGGGGTCTCGTTTTCTTCCTCGCGCGAAAGTGGATTGGGCGAGCGCTCACAACGCGGCTCGTCATTCTGATTGCGCTCGGCGGCCTGCAGGGCGCGATCGGTTGGTGGATGGTGTCCAGCGGGATCGGGGAAACAGACCGTCTGGATGTTGCGCCTTACCGGCTAATGACGCACTTCGTTCTGGCGCTCATCATCATTGGTTACACCGTCTGGCTGTGGCTGGATCTTGGCCATAAAAGCCACGTCAGCGCTTCCCGACTTCTGTCTTCGCTGTCGATCGTGTTGCTCGCCTTGGTCTCTATCCAGATGGCATCAGGCGCCCTCGTGGCAGGCCTCGATGCCGGGCGGACCTATACCGACTGGCCGCTCATGGACGGTTCCTTCGTGCCAGCATCATATATTCAAGAAGGACTTGGCGTGCGCAGCCTGTTCGAAGGGCTGGCGGCGACCCAGTTCAATCACCGGGTGCTCGCCTATGTCCTCTGGGGCGCGGCGCTTGGCGGGGCAGTCCTTGCCTGGGGCAAGCCTGCCGCCAAACCTTTTGCCTTGCTTGCCACCCTGGCCACGGCTCAGGCCGCGTGGGGCATATATACCCTCGTCAGCGGCGCGCCGCTCAAGCTTGCCATTGTCCATCAGGCGCTCGGCGTGATTGTGTTCATCGCCGCCGTGCGCCTGGTCTGGATCACTCGGTCGGCGTCGGCACCTCAATCGGCGACATCGTAATACGGCTTGGGTCTATCATCACGACCCGGTGATCATCACCACTGACCGTACCGCCGACTATGATGACACCGCCGGGATAACCGCCGCCACGCGCATCGCCAGTTGCCGCCAGCGACGTGAACATGTTCGGCACTTCGACGGTGATGCCTTCACGGATGTCGAACGTGGCAGGCTCACTGTCACCTACGGCCAGTTTAAGACGTCCATTGCCTTCAGACAGGATGAGCGTTTCACGTCCCAGACGGCGAAGGCTCGCAGCTGCATCCACGGGCGCGGTGAAAGCTGTCGCCTCATCAGCGCTGATGACGCATGCCGTGATCGGGCCGCTCGCGGTTTGCTCATCTTCAATTTCAAAGACGAGCTCGCCGCCTGATTCCCGAATTGCGCCATTATAAAGCGTGTCCGGCTCCGTTTCCGTCCAGTAGGCAATCCGGTGGATGGAGTTGGCATCGTCCGCAGGCGGTGCGGCGCAGATACCCGCCGCTGGACCAGCTTGGTCACCTTGCAGGTCATATTGGATCGGGGCCGCCACGCCGCCGCCATAGATCCAGACTTTCAGGCTGCCCTCTGCATCAATGCCTGGGAAGATCGTCACCGGCGTGCCAGCCAGCATGGCGTAGCGCCCTTCCGCGAGCGCGCGCGTACCTTCTCCGGTCGTCTCAGTGATGCGTTCGCCATCGAAGTCGAAAATCTGGACGCTGCCATCATCATAGGCGACCGCGAAGGTCGATCCGGCACCGCCTGCAACGCCGATACTCGCGACTGGCGAATCGAGCTGACGGGTCGACCAGACGGCGGGCAACATATTTAGCGCTGCCGTGTCAGTGGCTTCAGACAAAGCGTCCTCTTCCTGAGGAGCTGCTTCTCCCGGTTCTGCTGGCTCTTGCGGGCCAGAGCAGGATGCAGCATAGAATAGCAGGAAACCGGCGATCCCTGCGTTGACAGGGAAGGTATGCGCGCTTAAACGCGGGCGCTTGAACATATTCCAACACTCCGAATGAGAGGCTCCCGAGGAGCAATGAAGACTTATAACGCACCAGCTGACGTGGAGAACAAGTGGATCGTTATCGACGCAACTGATGTTGTGGTCGGTCGCCTTGCTTCATATGTCGCCAAACGCCTGCGCGGCAAGCACCGCGCTGATTACACTCCGCACATCGATACGGGCGACCATATCGTTGTGATCAATGCGGAAAAGGCTCGGTTCACCGGCAATAAGCTGCGTGACAAGACCTATTACCGCCACACCGGATACCCAGGCGGCATCAAGCAGACCACGGCAGAGAAGATCCTCGGCGGTCGCTTCCCAGAGCGAGCCATTGAGCTCGCAGTGAAGCGCATGATGCCGGGCGAAAGCCCGCTCGCCCGCCAACAATTCTCCAAGCTTCGTGTCTATGCCGGGTCAGAGCACCCGCATGAGGCTCAGAAGCCGGAAACCGTCGATTTCGCATCGATGAACGTCAAGAATCTGAGAGACGACTGATCATATGTCCGATACCGCCAATTCTCTTGAAGACCTGAAAACCGTCACCAGCGGCGAAGCTGCAACCGAGACGGTTGTCACTGTAGAGCCGAAGATCGACGAATTCGGCCGCGCCTATGGTACAGGCCGCCGCAAGTCGGCAACGGCCCGCGTCTGGATCAAGCCGGGCACCGGCAAGATCACCGTCAACGGTAAGGACCAGGAGCAGTATTTTGCTCGTCCGGTTCTGCGCATGGTGATCGAGCAGCCGCTGGTCGAAACCGACCGCCGCACTGAATTCGACGTGATCTGCACGGTTAAGGGCTCTGGCCTTTCCGGTCAGGCCGGCGCTGTGCGTCACGGCATTGCCCGCGCCCTTGTCAACTACGAGCCGGGCCTGCGCGCCGTTCTGAAGCCGTTTGGCTTCATGACCCGCGATCCGCGTACGGTTGAGCGTAAGAAGTATGGCCGTGCGAAAGCACGCCGCAGCTTCCAGTTCTCGAAGCGCTAGGTTCGCATCCAGGATCTTTTCTCGAAAAGGGCGCTTCGAAACCGGAGCGCCCTTTTTCTTTGCCCGCTGACATGACAAAGAGGCGTCATGACCGATCAACCGTTGAAAGCCGCTATTCTTGGCGCGTCTGGCTACACCGGCGCCGAGACCGTCCGTATCCTTCGCAATCACCCGAAGGTGACGCCCGTCGCTGCCACGGGTAATGCGCTCGCTGGCAAGACACTGTCTGATATATTCCCGCACCTTCGCGGCAAGTACGACCTCGATGTAATCAAGGCGGAGGATGTCGACTGGAGCGGCGTTGATGTCGCGTTTGGTTGCCTGCCGCACGGCACGAGCCAGGACCTGATCGAGACTCTGCCGGCGCATGTAAAAGTCGTCGATCTCTCGTCAGACTACCGGTTTCGCGATGCGGTGACCTATTCGAAAGCGTATGGCCGCGAGCATATCGCACCTGAGCGGACGGCCAACGCAATCTACGGCCTTAGCGAACATGCCGCCGATGCTATGAAAGGCGCAGATCTTGTCGCCTGTCCGGGTTGCTATCCGACAGCGATTCTCATGGTTCTTCTGCCGCTCATGAAGCCCATGATTATTGATCGTGATGCGATCATCATTGATGCGAAATCAGGTGCGACCGGGGCAGGGCGGGGGCTCAAGGAAGGCAATCTCTTCAGCGAAGTTACTGAGGGCTTGCATGCGTATGGCGTTGGGACCCACCGTCACACACCGGAGATTGAGCAGGAGCTTAATCTGCGCGCGGGCCTCAATGATATTGAAGTGACCTTCACGCCTCACCTGATCCCGATGGCGCGCGGTGAGCACGTTACCTGCCATCTACGCGGCGACGTTGATTCGATCCATGCAGCGCTCTCGGCGGCCTATGCAGACCAGCCTTTTGTCAGCGTCTTGCCGCTGGGCTCACCGCCGCCGGATACGCGTCATGTGCGCGGGACGAATGATTGCCGGATTGCCGTTTTCCCTGACAGTGCAAAAGGCCGCGTAATTGTGATCGCCGTGATCGACAACCTCGTCAAAGGGTCGAGCGGTCAGGCCATCCAGAACCTAAACCTTATGATGGGTTGGGATCAGGCTTTGGGGCTCGACGCTCTTTTGCCACTCTTCCCCTGAGATGACGCTTTCTTCGCCGGCTTTTTAGCGGGCGCCTTTGACTTGGTCGAAGACGCAGTGCTGGTTTTAGCCTTAGCGGCAGGGGTCTTCGGCTTAGGCGCCGTTTCCTTTTTTGCCGCCGGTTTCGGCTTGGGTGCCGCCCTGGCAGGTTTTGAGGGCGTCGAATACTCAGTCGCCGGCATCTTGCCTTGCGCGATGTCAGAGAGGCGCATCTTTACATAGGTGCCGGGTGCATCGCCCAGTCCCTTGTCTTCAATCGGTTCAGCTGGTTTGAGAGCGCCCGCCTTGGGCTCAAGCCATTCCCACCAGGTCGGCCACCATGAGCCCTTGGTTTCTTCGGCGCCGGATAGCCACGCCTCTGGCGTTTTTGCGAGGCCCTCATTCGTCCAGTGCTGGTACTTTTCGGCGCTCGGATGGTTTATCACGCCAGCAATATGGCCAGACCCCGCCAGAATGAAATTGACGTCGCCGCCATATTTCTGGGCGCCGCGATAAATTGAGTGCCATGGGCAGATATGGTCCTCGCGGCTCGCCTGTATAGTTACGGGGATCGAGATATCGCTCATGGAGACGGGCTCACCGAAGACTTTGAAGCGTCCTTCGGCTAATTCGTTCTTTCCATACAGGTTCTTTAGATAGGTACGATGCGTTTCGCCCGGAATATTCGTTTGATCGGCATTCCAGAACAGAAGGTCGAACGGGCGGGGCTTCTTGCCCATCATGTAATTGTCCACGACATAGCGCCATACGAGATCGACAGGGCGAAGCCAGTTGAAGGTCTGTCCCATCATCTCGCCTGGCATGATGCCATTATTTTCGTCGATGACGTTATCGATACTGCCGAGCGACTCCGGATCGGTGAAGACCATCAGGTCGCCTGCATCGGAGAAGTCCGATTGCGACGCAAAGAAAGTGGCTGATGCCACGCGCTCGTCGTCTGTCTTTGCCATATGGCCTAGCGCGCCGGTAAGAAGTGATCCGCCGATGCAATAGCCGATCGCGTTCAGTTTGTCGGCACCCGTCTGGACGAGCGCTTCGTTCATTGCCGCGAAGGCGCCATGCTCGATATAGTCGTCCCAGGTGAAGTCGCGCGTCACTGCATCAGCAGACCGCCACGATACCACGAAGACGGTAAGGCCCTTGTCGACAAGCCAGCGGATCAGCGAGTTCTCCTCCCGCAGGTCCATGATGTAGTATTTGTTGATCCAAGGCGGGAAGATGAGCAGCGGTCGCTCATAAACATCCTCGGTGGATGGTTCGAACCGAAGCAGCTCAATCAGCTTGTTGCGAAATACGACTTTGCCGGGGGCGGTCGCAATATTCTTCCCGATCTCAAACGGCGTTTCGTCCGACTGGCTGATCGAGAGCCGGCCACCACCTTTCGCGATATCGGCGCGGGCATTCCGCAGACCATCCACAAGGCTTTGCCCGCCGGTCTTCAACATGGCGCGCAGGGCAGCCGGGTTGGTCGCGAAGAAATTTGTCGGGGAGAGCGCGTCAATCGTCTGACGCGTATAGAATTGCGCCTTTCGCTTGTCGCTTGGCGATAGATCCGGTGCGGCCTCCAGCAGCGACATCATCCAGGATGAGTTCAGCTCATACGCCTTGCGCATGAACTCGAATGCCGGGTTTGATGACCATTCGGGGTCAGAGAAGCGCTTGTCCTGCGCGCCGCTGATCTGGCCCAGCGTGAAATCCTTCCAGAGGCTGATCCAGCCGGTCCAGAGTTCAAGATTGGCGTTGAGTAAAGACTGAGGATTGCTCGCCAGCGACTGACCCAACCGGCCATATGTATTGCCGACACCGAAAGGGTCAGGGTTGGACGTAAGCCCTTCGCCGGGGTTCGCTGTCGCCAGCACTTCATTAAGAAGCGCCTGCGACTCAATCGCGGCTTCGGCAAGCGCCTGCCCGATCGCCTGCAATTGCTCAGGTGATTGATCGGCGAGGATCGCATTCAGGGTGCGGTGTTCCGGTTCGCTCATATCGCTCGTGCTTTTCATCACCATCTATCGCTATTCTACACAAACAGGGGTAGGGAATAAATGTTTCAGGATGAATGAAGAGTGCCGAAGTTTATGACGAAAGTCTGGTTGATTCCCGTTTTTGCAATGATCGCCGTCGGATGTGCGACCACCGAGCCGACTGGCAGCGCCGTTCAGCCGCCTGAATGGTATGAGCAGCGCCAGGCGGAATTGGCGGAACGCGGCTTTCCGAAGATTGCAGACGTGCCGACCGTGCGCGCGACCCCGACTGAAACCGACGAGAGCGTGGACGCCGAAGGCAAGCGCGCCAAGGATGAGGCGGTTCGCCGTCGCACAGCCCTTTATCAGGCCATCGTCAAAGACCCGCGCGCAGCACCAACATACCTTACGCCGCAGGAAATCGCCGCGTGGGGCGAGGCACAGCTCAACAAGCTTGAGGGGCGACCGGGCCCAGCCGACTTCCTGTCGGATCAGGAGGTCACCTCCTTGCGCGCAAGATTTGACAGGCCCCGCGCCCGGCGCTGACACTTTCTTTACATCGACACAGACTATTTGCCCTGCGGAGTTCGGTCATGGCCGGAGAATTTTATAAGATCAGGCGTTTGCCGCCCTATGTTTTTGAACAGGTGAACCGTCGCAAGGCGGCGCTGCGGGCGAATGGCGCGGATATTATCGACCTCGGCATGGGCAATCCGGACCTGCCGACGCCAAAACACATCGTCGACAAGCTTTGCGAGACCGCACAGAAGCCGGACGTGAATGGCTATTCCGCTTCGCGCGGCATTAATGGCCTGCGCCGCTCGCTCGTGAACTACTATAAGCGCCGTTTCGACGTGACGCTCGACAAGGACCGTGAAGTCATTGTGACGCTGGGGTCAAAGGAAGGCTTCGCCAACCTCGCTCAGGCTATTTCTGCGCCGGGCGATGTGATCCTTGCGCCGGACCCGTCCTATCCGCTGCACTCATTTGGCTTCATCATCGCGGGCGCCTCAATCCGGGGTGTGCCTGCGCAGACACCAGAGCAATACCTCTCCAATCTGGACCATGCGATCCGATACAGCGTGCCGCCGCCAACCGCGATGGTGCTCTGCTATCCGTCTAATCCGACGGGCGCGGTGGCTGATCTCGACTTCTACCGCGAAGCCGTAAAAATCGCGCGTCAGCATGATCTCTGGATCCTGTCTGATCTCGCCTACAATGAAATCTATTTTGAGGACCCGCCGCCATCGATCCTTCAGGTCGAAGGTGCGCGTGAGATCGCGGTTGAGACGACGACCCTGTCGAAGACCTATTCAATGGCAGGCTGGCGGATCGGTTTCGCCGCGGGCAATGAGCGACTGATCGGTGCGCTTGGCCGGGTAAAATCCTATCTCGATTATGGCGCCTACACACCGATACAGGTCGCTGCCTGCGCCGCTCTGGACGGCCCGCAGGACTGCGTCGCTGAAGCTCGTGAAATCTACCGCGCGCGCCGCGACACCCTTGTCGACAGCTTCCGCCGTGCCGGATGGGACGTGCCAAAACCGACTGCGTCCATGTTTTGCTGGGCCCCTGTGCCTGAGCAGTGCAAATCCATGAGCAGTCTCGAATTCTCACTCCAGGTGTGGCTGTGGCGCCCGGATCTGGGTTCGGAGAGCGCGGCGAAGGCTATGTTCGCATCGCGCTGGTTGAAAACGAGCAGCGCATCCGGCAGGCCGCTCGCAACATCAAGAAATTCCTTCAAACCCAAGGCAAAGCGGCTGCGGAGACTGAGGGCTCAGTACTAGAAGGAAAGGAGCTGTCGTGAAGACATTGAAGCTCGGTATCGCAGGGCTCGGCCATGTTGGCTGTGGTCTCGTTGACCTCGTACAGCGTCAGGAAAACCTGCGCCTTCCAGGTCAGGTCGAGATTTCGGGCGTCACAGCACGTAATCGTAGCCGCAACCGGCCTGTCGAGACAGATTCCTATCGCTGGTTTGACGACGCTGCGAAACTTGCCGCCGACGAGTCTGTGGATGTCTTCGTCGAGCTGATTGGCGGCTCTGACGGCCCTGCAAAGGTCGCTGTCGAAACCGCGATCAAGTCCGGCAAGTCGGTCGTGACCGCCAACAAGGCACTGATTGCCATGCATGGCCAGGCCTTGGCAGAGCTCGCCCGTGAACATGGTGTGGACCTCTTGTTCGAAGCCGCGGTTGCAGGCGGCGTACCGATTGTGCGCGTGCTGCGCGACTCGCTCGCTGGCGTCGAGATCAACCGCGTCACCGGTATCCTGAATGGCACCTGTAACTTCCTGCTGAGCGAGATGCTGGATACGGGCAAGTCTTACGAAACGGTGCTGGCTGAAGCCCAGCGTCTCGGCTACGCCGAAGCCGATCCGACACTCGACGTGTCCGGTATGGATGCGGCGCACAAGGCTGCAATCCTGGCAGCGATTGCATTTTCGGCCGATCTAGACTTCTCCAAAGTGTCGGTGTCCGGCGTAGACGGTGTCGAGCTGCTCGACCTCGATCTCGCTGACCGGCTTGGCCTTCGAATCAAGCTCATCGCAGAGGGCAAGATTGCGGGCGACGGCGTTGTTTGCCGCGTAGAGCCATTCGCTTTGCCAAAGAATCATCCGCTGGCGCGCATCAATGGCAGCCTGAACACAGTGCGTGTAGAAGGTGAGCCGCTCGGTGCCGTCACGCTGACGGGGCCCGGCGCAGGCCCAGGGCCAACGGCAAGCGCCGTTATGGGCGACGTGGCAAAGCTCTTCAATCCCATTGCGCGTCCCGCTTTCGGCCATGCTGAGCACCATGCGCGCCGCAAGTTCGTGGTCGCGGAAGCCGATGAAACCGCTGCATATTTTGTCCGTGTGAAACTGATGGACAAGGCCGGTTCACTTGCTGAACTCACGGAAGCTCTGGCCGATGCCGGAGTGTCGATCGACAAATTATTGCAGGACTCGGCTGACGAGGACGGCGCTGCACCGATCGCCATCGTGACGCATCTCTGCTCACGCAAGGAGATATCGAATGCACGCGAGCGCTTGCAGTCATTGGCGTCCAATGTAGGAACTCCGCAGATAATGGCCATTGAGGCTTCATCAGAATAATTGGGAGGGGGCAGCCGATCTGGCTGCCAGGAGAAGATGACGAATAGCATTCTTGTTCCGAGTCTTGCTGATGCCATGGTTCGCGTGACCGAAGTGGCAGCGATTGCAGCGCAGAAGCTTGCTGGCCTTGGCGATGAGAAAGCCGCTGATCAGGCGGCCGTGGACGCGATGCGCACAGCTTTCAATTCGGTAGACTTCAAGGGACGGATCGTGATCGGCGAGGGCGAGCGAGACGAAGCGCCCATGCTCTATATCGGGGAAGAGGTCGGCACCGGAAATGGTCCGGAGATCGATATTGCGCTCGATCCTCTCGAAGGCACCACCCTCACCGCCAAGAATATGGCAAATGCGCTGGCTGTGCTTGCAATTGCGCCGCGCGGCGGCCTGCTGCATGCGCCAGACACCTATATGGACAAGATCGCTATCGGCCCGGGCTACGAAAAAGGTGTCATCGATCTCGATGCGACACCCGCCGAGAACATCAAGTCCATGGCGAAAGCAGCCGGTCGTTCGGTCGAATCGATCACGGTCTGCGTGCTCGACCGTCCGCGTCACGCCGATATCATTGAAAGCATCCGCAGTGTCGGTGCCCGCATCAGTCTGATCTCTGACGGCGATGTCGCCGGCGTGATCAACACCACCAATCCGGACACAGGCATCGACCTCTATATCGGCCAGGGCGGCGCGCCTGAAGGTGTGCTGGCGGCAGCGGCACTGAAATGCGTCGGCGGTCAGATGCAAGGCCGTCTCTTCTTCCGCAATGACGATGAGCGCGCACGCGCCAAGCGTGTTGGCGTCACAGATTTCGACCGCAAGTATGATCTCGACGAACTTGCGAGCGGCGAGACCGTCTTCTGCGCCACGGGCGTGACGAAGGGCGGGCTTCTTGATGGCGTCGTCGTGCGTCCCGGCATCATCACAACCGACACGCTCGTCATGAGCTCGGCCGACGGCATGGTCCGCAAGATCCAGTCGCGCCACCGCACCGCTTAAGGGATGCCGGACGGCGGCCATCTGTTCAATGTCGGTCAGTCTCTGGGTGCCCGATACTGGTCGCTCGCCGAAGTCGACGACAATAAGGTCCGGCAGCTAAGTCTGTCGCTCGGCACGCCGGACTTTATTTCAAGGCTTCTCTTCCTCCGCGGTGTCCAACCGGGCGAGGCGCCCGGGTTTCTGGCCCCAAAGCTTCGTGACACGTTTCCGGACCCGTCGACCTTCAAGGATATGGAGAAGGCGGCAGGCCTGATCCTCGACGCCATCGCAGACGGCCGGAACGTTACGGTCTTCGCTGACTATGACGTCGATGGCGGCACATCATCGGCGCTTATCGCCAGATATTTCCGCGCTTGGGGAAGAGAGCTCGGCCTATACGTCCCGGACCGACTGACAGAAGGCTATGGGCCTTCGCCGGCCGCCTTTCGCTATCTGAAAGAGCAGGGCGCCGACCTCGTCATTACAGTTGATTGCGGCGCTGCGGCGACCGAGGCGCTCGAAGAAGCCAACCGTATTGGCTTGCCGGTCATCGTTATCGATCACCACCTGATGGGGCATGAGTGGCCAGAGGTTGCTGCACTGGTCAATCCGAACAGGCCGGACGACACCTCTGGTTACGGCCACCTTGCGGCAGCTGGCGTGGTATATGTCATGCTCGCAGCTCTGAATGCCGAAGCCCGCAAGCGGAATATCGACTGGCTCGACCTGTGTGCCCTCGGCACACTTTGCGACATGTCGCCTTTGCGGGATGCCAACCGCGCTTTCGTCCATCAGGGGCTCAAGATCATGGCCCGCGACGGCAATCCCGGCCTCCGCGCTCTGGCAGACGTCGCTGGTATCGGCCGGATCGAAAGCGTCTATCATGCGACTTTCGTTCTAGGGCCGCGCCTCAATGCAGGCGGCAGGGTCGGTGATCCTTGGCTTGCGGCAAAGCTGCTCGCGACAGACAATCGTCAGGAAGCGATTGAGCTGGCAGAGCGCCTTCATGGCCTGAATGATGAGCGAAAGGCTGTAGAGGCCCATATTCTTGAAATTGCCACGGCACAGGCAGAGCGGCAGCTGGAACAGGACCCTGACCGTCATGCCCTCGTCGTCTCCGGCGAAGACTGGCATCCCGGCGTGATTGGAATCGTTGCGGGTCGAATCAAGGACCGCTTCCATCGGCCAACGATCGTGATCGGCTGGGGCAGGGATCTTGGGCCGGTTGCGAAAGGATCAGCCCGGTCTGTTCGCGGTGTGAATATCGGGGACGCGATTGCCCAGGCTGCGCGCGAAGGACATATCCTCTCAGGCGGCGGCCATGCAATGGCGGGCGGTCTCAGCCTTGAGCCTGAACAGATCGGGCAGTTTTCCGACTGGCTCAATTCTCATCTCAGCGCATTCTCTGATGAGCGTCATGCCGCTCGTGAGTTAAAAGTCGACGCATTGTTGGATGCTGGCGCCATCTCGCCGGATACGTTTGACCTCATCGCGCAGCTCGGTCCCTTTGGTCAGGGCGCACCGGAACCATATTTTGCGCTGACGGATATGGAAATCACGCATGCGCGGCCCATCGGTGCAAATCATCTGCGTCTGACAGCTGAAAGCACGACAGGGCGAGTCGAAGTGCTGAGCTGGCGCAGTGTCGGCACGCCGCTCGGTGACGCCCTGCAGGCGCGAGGGCGCTTTCACCTGGTCGGCCGCTTGAAATGTGACGAATGGAATGGGCGCCGCCGCGCGCAACTTGAACTCGTAGATGCCGCCCCATCGGTCAGCTGAGCCCCTCATTTCCTTGCGTGGCGGGGCATTCCGGGGTGATGGTCAAACATCGAAAAATCGCTCAACTGCAAAAATCTGATTTGTCCGCATAGAGCCGCTTGCAAGCCGCGCGACTGGCAGCTATATCGCGCGTTCCAAACCGAGCGCTCCCTTCGTCTATCGGTTAGGACGCCAGGTTTTCAACCTGGAAAGAGGGGTTCGATTCCCCTAGGGAGTGCCATTTTTTGGACAATTTCGCGCAAAACACGATTTGTTGTCCCCTTCGGGGATGACATTCCGATTCGGCTTTTCTACTATTCTTTCCGGGAATGGTGGGTCGATGAGTGCGTTGAAACCTGAAATCCAGAATGTAGAGCCTTCAACCTCTGTGAGGGTGATTGGCGCTATAAAATGGTTTGACCCGGCAAAGGGCTATGGTTTCGTCATTCCTGATTCTGTGACCTCATCTGAGCTTTCGGGCGATGTGATGATCCACATCTCGGCGCTGCGGGCCTATGGCGAGTCTGATGCCGATGAGGGTGCACGTATCGTCTGCGACGCCGTGGCCGGCGATCGGGGCTGGCAGGTTGAGCACATCATCGAGATGGACCGTCCTCGCGAGGTGATCGCCAAGGAGAAAGGTACAGCCCCCGAACCCGAAGACGTCATTGTTAAGTGGTTCAGCACAGAACGCGGATTTGGTTTTGTGAACCGGGTCGAGGAGGAGGGGGACGTCTTCATCCATATTTCCGTCCTGCGCCGTAGCGGTATTTCATCGGCAGAGCCGGGAGAGCAGTTCACTGTGACAATTTCCGAAGGGACGCGCGGTGCTTACGTGAGCGCCGTCTTTACAGAATAGATACACAGCCGGCCTCCAAGACGTGTTGTGCCTGTGAAAGCTGCAGGCTAAACCCGCTTGCATGAAAACACTTCTCGCCATTGCGGCCCTGAGCTTCAGCACGATTGTGCTGCCGTCTTCCACTGCTTTTGCGCAGACGGCACCTGCCGATCCGCTCGAAACGTCGAGCGTCACCATCGACTCGGCGAATGGTAGTCACCAGTTCGACATCGAGATCGCCGATGAAAGCGATGAGATTTCCTACGGCCTCATGAACCGCGAATCGCTAGCGCCCGATGCAGGCATGTTGTTCGACTTCGGCAATCCGCGTGAGCCAGCGATGTATATGAAGAACACGCTGATCCCACTCGACATGCTGTTCATCTCGTCGACCGGGTCTGTTGTGATGATTGCTCGCAATGCTGTTCCAGGCTCCCTGCGCACGATTTCGCCGGGCACACCGGTGAACGGCGTTCTGGAGATCAATGGTGGCAAGGCAGCAGAGCTTGGCATCGAGCCGGGCGACACCGTGCGCCACGCAATCTTCGGCAACGATGCCGCAGAATAGCGAAGTCCACCGCGACCCGCCTGCGGGTTTCGAGATATCCTCCTCCCGCGGACCGTTCACCATGCGCAACGGCCCAGTCTGCCGCGCGACGGCTGAAGGGGACATTCGCAGCGGCATCTGGGTACTGGACCGTCACTGCAACAGCATGGGTTTCATGCATGGTGGCATGGTGAGTTCGTTCGCCGATGGCGCACTTGCCTGGGCCGTCTGGTATGAAACCCGGAAAATGTCAGTGACCCTGAAGCTCACCACCAGCTTCTATGGGACCATCCGTCCGGGCGACTGGCTTGAGGCGCATCCCCGCGTCATCTCTGCAGATAATGGCGTTGTGCACGTCACGGCGGACATGCTGGTAGGTACGGTTTTGGCTGCGCGAGCGGATGCAGTTTTCCGCGTGCTGCGTCGAACCGCTAAATAGGGCTTGCAGCGTCCAGCGCGTCTGCATAGAAGGGCATTCCGATGTCGGAGCGTGGCGCAGCCTGGTAGCGCACCTGATTTGGGATCAGGGGGTCGGAGGTTCGAATCCTCTCGCTCCGACCATCGATATACTGGAGGCGAACATGGACGCGCGGATCTATAAGCCCAGAAAGACTGCCATGCAGTGGGTTCTGGAGTTTCGTGCTGATCACGATGCTCGCTTCGCCGACCCGCTGATGGGCTGGACCAGCATCAATGACACGACAGGCCAGGTGCGTATGCACTTCGAAACGCGTGAGCAGGCGATCGAGTTTGCCAAACGCGAAAAGCTGATCTTCACTGTCGATGAGCCGCGCGAGCCAAAGCGTCTGGTGAAATCCTACTCCCAGAACTTCGCTGCCGATCGCAAGCAGCCCTGGACGCATTAGTCCGGCGCACTTTCCGGCCCCTTAGCTCAACTGGATAGAGCACCGGACTTCTAATCCGACGGTTACAGGTTCAAGTCCTGTAGGGGTCGCCATTGCTGGCGGTTCGATTATGCTGCCCGATCGGGAGGCAGCGATGAAATTACCTAAA
>LWDU01044400.1_pt1 | contig 30853 bp, 32 predicted proteins | sample 727161 | NCBI WGS metagenome assembly LWDU01 (sample SAMN04566230, study PRJNA314399) | hydrothermal vent metagenome | isolation source: deep sea hydrothermal plume seawater | place: Mexico: Gulf of California, Guaymas Basin | collected 2004-07-11
GGGCTTTTAATAATGAATCTGTGGCAAAATCAATTTATAAGTCAGATATTCCTATTATCAGCGCTATTGGGCATGAAACAGATTTTACAATTGCTGATTTTGTAGCAGACCTAAGAGCTCCAACACCTTCAGCCGCAGCAGAAATACTTAGCCAGTCTTACAGTCAACTAAATGAATCTTTGATGGGTTATAAACAACTGATAGCAAATGTTACTGCTAGTCTTCTTAGAAGGGAATCTCAAGAACTACGAAATCTTAGAAAAAGGCTTAGGCATCCCGGTGATAAGCTGCGGGAGTTATCTCAGAAATTAGACAATACAGAAACTTATATAAAAAAATCCATACTCAATCACCTTCTTTCTCAAAACAATAGCCTAAACTTGGTCTCAAGTAACTTATTGCAACTCTCCCCCGCTCAGAACCTTCAAGAATCAAAACATACACTATCTGACCTAAGTCAAAATTTAACTTTTCTAATATCTCAAATTACTAAAGAAAAGAAATCTTCCTTGCTAGGACTTTCTTCTACCTTAGAAGCAGTAAGCCCTCTTGCTGTTCTTAATAGAGGGTACTCCATCCTGACAACCAAAGAAGGGAAAGTGGTGACGTCTGAGAAAGAAGTAAAGGCAGGAGAAGAATTAATAGCAAAATTAAGAGAAGGCGAAATTAAAACCAAGGTCTTATAAAAAGATGGGGATAAGAAATAATATTCTAATAGCTTTTCTCTTCCTGTGTTCTTGCTCTACTATGAACATAGTTAATAGCTCCAATTGCCTGTACCCCCAGCACTCTCCATACCCTGGCGGAGTTCTAAATATTCAATTAAATGAGCTTTTATATGATGAGAATTTAGAGGACATTAAAATTGGTCAAAAATCTCCCTTCATATGTCGTTCAGAATTTAAAGCTATCAACCTAATATCCCCTATTCCGCTTACTTCTAAAGAAACAAAAATACAGATAGTTCTAAATAACAAAACTATCAAAACTATTCCTTTAATTGATAAAGAGTATAGAGAGTCAAGAATTACCATAATTGACAGCAATATGGTTAACCCCTCAAAAGAAATTCTCCCTCGAATTAGAATGGAAGCGTCAATTATTAAAGCCGCTAAGAATATCAATAGAATAACCAACTATTCTCTATTACCTATGGTAATGCCTACCTCAGGAATAGAAAGCAGTGAATTTGGAGTGAGACGATTTATCAATGGCAATCCAAGGAACAGACACACAGGCCTGGATATTGCTGCACCTGAAGGCACTAACGTTTATGCGCCGCTTGATGGATTAGTCCTATTTAGTGAAGAGTTTTTTTACAGAGGAAACATAGTTTATATTGATCATGGAAATGGATTAATAAGCAGTTTTTCTCATTTACAAGAAAGTCTTGTAAAAAAAAACATGAAAGTAAAAACCGGGGATTTAATAGGAAAGGTAGGCAAAACTGGAAGAGTTACTGGTCCTCACCTTCATTGGGAAGTGTCCATCCTGGGGACTACAGTTGATCCTAAATTATTCTTAAAGACAATTAATAACTCTCTTGATAACCTTTAATTAGAGCTTCTAAACTTTCTTGCGTCTGTGGGCCAATCAAGGTTTCTCTAAGTTTTCCTTTTTTGTCCAAGATATAAGTTGTAGGCAAGCTAGGAGGCGCTTCCCAGCCAAAGAGAAGTCCAGGATTAGTTAGAAGACTTGGGATATTAACTTTAAACCTTATAATCTGTTCTTCTAGCTCTTCCCCTTCTAATTCATCAAAATTAAAAGCAAGTACTAAAACTTCTTCTTTATTATCGTTGTAAAAACTAGTTAATTCTGGCATCTCCTTTATACAAGGTGGGCACCAATCGGCCCAATAATTTACTACCAACCATCTTCCTTCTAGGTCAGAAAGTTTGCCGTTAGAACCGTCAGCAAAATTAAAATCTGGTTTACTACACCCTATAAAAAATGAAATTACTATTAAAGAAATAACGGATCTTTCTAAATTATGTAATAAAGAATTAAGCATAGAAGTTAAAGTGGGTTTAAAATATTAATTAATATGAGTAATTTTATCATCTATCACAATCCTAGGTGCAGTAAATCAAGACAAACTTTAGCCCTATTGGTTAAGAAAGGTTATGAGCCAAAAATCTTTTTATACCTAGAGGAAAAATTATCACCCAACATGCTTGAAGAAGTTTTACTTAAATTGAATATTGAACCAAGGGATTTATTACGTAAAGGTGAAGAAGAGTATAAGAAAAAGAACCTATCTAACAATGCATTAAGCAATAAAGAATTAATTAATTGTATGGTTAAGTACCCTAGACTCATAGAGCGACCCATAGTCATAAAAGGAAGTAAGGCTATCTTGGGCCGACCGCCAGAAAATGTACTTAACCTTATAGATTAATATCTAGGTATGAGTATAGTGAGCACCTAATTTTTAAGGAGAAATAAAATGGAAGAGAATAAAACAAGATTTCAGAGGTTCAAAGAAAACCCTTTGGGCTGGATGTTTACCGGAGATCTATTTTTTCTAACATTGAATAGTATCTTCCTGATGATGGTAATTATTGCAATATTCTCCATCTTTTCATCAATTTTCTCGAGCAACCTTGAAGATCCCGAAGGAAAAGCTCTTGTGATAAACCCCTATGGACCTATTGTTGAGCAAGTAGCAAGTGCTTCCGACCCTCTTGACTTCCTTCTTGTAGGCGGACAGCCAACAGAACTTTACGTAGGGGATTTACTTGAAGTTTTAGAAGTGGCTTCCAAAGATGAAAGAGTAAAAGACTTAGTCCTTCGTCTTGATAATATCTCTGGAACAGGACAAGCCGTTTTGTACGATGTAGGTTTAGCATTGAAGAAAGTTAAAGATTCAGGGAAAAGAATTATTGCTATTGGAGATGACTATTCTGAAAGCGGATATTACCTGGCTTCTTTTGCTGATGAAATAATAATGAATACTGAAGGTTGGATTCTTATTGACGGATTTGGAAGAAGTAAAATGTATTACAAATCTTTCTTAGATAAGCTAAAAATAAGCTTCAATATTTTTAGAGTAGGAACTTTTAAATCAGCTGTAGAGCCCTATTTAAGAGATGACATGTCTGAAGCAGCTAAAGAAGCAAACTTGGCTTATTTAGATGTCTTGTGGTCATCTTGGGTTGATATAGTCAGTGAAAATAGATCCTTAACTCCCAACGGTATTCAATACTTAGTGGATAATACCGATAAATTGGTTAAAAAATCAGGCAAAGGGACTGCCGAAGCCTTTTTTCAATATGGCATGGTTGATAAGCTTCTAAGTAGAATTGAACAGCGCGAATATCTGCTTGAATTATTTGGCGAATCAGAATCAGGTGATTCATTTAATCAAATTTCAGGGGGCAGCTATTTTCAATTACTGCAAAGCGAAAAGGATGCAAAGGACTCTGAAAATAGAATTGCTGTTGTTGTTGCTAGAGGAACCATTGTGGATGGAGAACAACCTCCTGGTCTTATAGGGGGCGATTCCACTTCAAGAATAATTAAAGATGCTCATGAAGACGAAAATGTTAAAGCCATTGTCTTAAGAGTAGATTCTGGAGGGGGAGGTGTTTTTGCCTCTGAGATTATTAGACAAGAATTAATCAAAGCTAAAGAAAAGGGAATAAAAGTTGTTGCCTCTATGAGCAACGTTGCTGCCTCTGGTGGGTATTGGATTTCAGCAAATGCTGATGAGATATGGGCCTCACATAACACCATAACAGGGTCTATAGGAATTTTTGGTATGATTCCTAGTGTTGAAAAGAGCTTGGATCATGTCGGTATCCATACGGATGGTGTTTCAACAGGCAAACTAGATGCAGATTTTGATCCTACTAAAAGCTTAGATCCGATGTTAGCAAATATCATTCAAGCGGAAATTGAATACGGATATGATCAATTTATTAGTTTGGTTAGCGAATCCAGAGGAATTGATAAAAAACAAGTTGATAAGATTGCACAAGGTCGTGTTTGGGCAGGAAAAACAGCACTAGAGCTAGGCTTGGTAGATAAGCTTGGCAATCTAAAAGATGCCATAGATAGGGCTGCAGAATTAGCTGAGATTGATAACTTCAGAACCTATTATCCCGCTGAAGAGCTAGACTGGAAACAAGAACTCTTAAGTTCAATCTTTTCAATTAGTGGAGGCATTATCCCTAAAAGTTTTAAAGAAAACTTTCTTGTAAAAAAATCTCTAAAAGCTTTAAGTGAGATGGAAAGCTTTAATGACCCAAAAGGAATTTATGTCAGATGCGAGGATTGCTAGACCTCTGAGATAAGAGCTCTCTTACTAAAGAAGGAGATAATTTCTTCTTCTTTTCCAAAGAAAATTCATCAAGTTCTGAAAGCAACCTAAGAAGGTCTGACAGATTCCTAGACGTATAAGTTAATATATATTTAACCGTCTTCTCTTCAAGTTCAATTCCCTTTCTTGAGGCAGATTGCAGCAATGCTTCTATTTTCTCTTTTTCTGTAATCTCTGGAATCTCAACTGCTGTAAAAGCTGACAGCCTAGATCGCAGATCTTTCAGCGTCACCCCGAGATCCTGAGCAACGCAGTTTGAAGAGAAAACTAGTTTAGTTTCATTAATAAGACTTTGATTGATAAGATTAAAAAGAGCGCTTTCCCAATCTTCTAAATCTCTTAATTCACTAACATCTTCTATAAACACAGCATCCATTTGATCAAGCCCTTCGAGAATGGCTGGTTCATTTATTCTAGGATCAGAAAGAGAAATAAAAACCGTATTCAAATTTTGTCTTAAAAAATCTCTGTTCAGTGCATGCATCAAATAACTTTTTCCTACACCTGACCTGCCCCAAAGAAGAAAAGAGTTTGAGATAGAAGAGGATTCCATTATGTTACTCAAGATGCTTAAAGCAATATCGGTTGAATTACATCTTATAAAGTTTTCCAGACTGACGGACTCATCTAATTTAATATCAAGAAATAATTGTTTTGGATCTTTAGGACTAGTCATAGAATCTGCTTAAAGATTTCTTTGCCTTCCTTCCTTATATAAGAAGTTAAACTTAGTGTTACATAAAGAAGTACTCCTGCCATGGTTAGCCACTCCAAGTAGATAGGAATTAATTCAAAAGAAGCCCTTAATAAAATAATTATAAATAAAGCTATAGTCCAACCAGTGTAGTGTTTTCCCCATTTATTAGGCAGAGCTCCAGAAGATTCAAAAAGTAATAAATAAAGCATAGAGCCTATTAAAATTAATCCATCTCTACTTAACATTGTATAAACAAACCACAATGGAAGCTTCTCTGTAAAAGCTAAAGCAAGCAAAGTACCAATTATCAAAAATTTGTCAGCCAGGGGATCTGCGAATTGACCAAATTCACTTATCCAATCATATTTCCTAGCTAAGAAGCCATCTAGGCCATCAGACAATCCTGCAATAATAAACAGTATAAGGGCCAATAAATCATTGCCTTGATATATATAAATACTAACTGGTATTACTAGTAAAAAACGAATAGTTGTAATTAAATTAGGTAAAGCTGAAATCATCAGGATCTTTTCTTAAAAATAAAATTCAGATTTTCTTTATCTTCACCACTCTGTGAATATTCAAATTCTCTGCTAGCAATCATTATGCTTTTGAAATCTAGTTTTGTTCCTAAAATATGAACTGAAAGGTTAATGTCATCATTTTCTATTGATAGTAAATTAAGATTCTTAACTAAAATATTTTTGTCAAGATTGTTTAATACTTCTGTTAAGGTTTCTTGATCTTTAATATTTCTAATTTTTATTTGAATAGTGGCCTCGATCTGATTATTAATAAGTAATTGAGTTCTATCATTAATAAAATTAATTAACTTATTCGTTGCTACTTCAAGCTTATCAGCTCCTTTACTTACAGAACTAATACAATACGACTTATCTAAAAGTATTCCAAAATCATCTCTATTAAAACACATCAGCCAATGTCTTAAATTATACCTTCTGGCAATCCTCTTTATAAAGGCATCATTAGATAAAGGATTCAAGATATCTAGTAGATTTAAATCGACCAAATCCATAGAAGGAAAAGCTACATTAAACAGTCTAATTGAAGATACATTTTTAATTTCTTGTTTAGCTTTACGACAAGATTCATCTGAAATCTTATTTTGCACTGAAGAACTATTTTCTTCAGAAAGGCATGGCAAATACACCAATATTGTTGAACTCTTCCCTATCCAAAGAGGCAAGTCGTTTTCTATTAATGCTTCTCTAATTAGACCACCATTAAAAGAAAAATTACCCCGCAAGACCCCTTTTTCATCATTCTCTAATCTGTATTCACTCACGTATTTTTGTGGATCCTTAAATAACTTATTAGAGCTTAGGTTATCCAATGTGCTAGAAGAACCAGAAATATTTACTATTAAAATGCGTAAAGCATCTGATATGCCATTACTAATAGAGACCTGATCAGACCCTTTCAGATGAACACCAACATCATAAGAACCCTTTAAACCAAAAGTTTCTTCAGTAAATATTTGATTACTGAAGGTGAACATTAATAGTAATATATAAAAAAATTTATGCATTTAATAAATAACTAGCAGAACTCTTCTCTGAAGGTTGATAAAATAATGCAAAATCACACCTAAGTCGATGACTTCAAAATTTAAAGACAATAATCCTCCAATAAATTACAAAGATGCAGGCGTTGATGTCGAAGCCGGACACAAACTTGTAGAGGCAATAAAACCTTATGTTGCCAAAACAAAAAGACCTGAGATTCTATCTGGGCTAGGTTCGTTCTCAGCACTAAGCAGAATGCCTAAGCACATAGAAAATCCGCTGCTTGTTACATGTACCGATGGAGTTGGAACAAAAATTGAGATAGCTCGGAGCATGAAACAATTCCAAACTATAGGTATTGATCTGGTAGCCATGTGCGTTAATGACCTTATTGCTTGTGGAGCGGAACCTTTGATGTTCTTAGATTATTATGTAACGGATAAATTAAAAATTGAGATAGCCAGTGAGGTTATCAAAGGAATAGCCGAAGGATGCTCAATCTCTAATTGCTCTTTGGTTGGTGGTGAAACTGCGGAGCATCCTAATAGTTTTCCTGAAGACAGTTTTGACTTAGCTGGATTTGCAGTTGGTGTTGTCGATGAAACAAAAGTCATTGGATCAGAAGGAGCAAGAACTGGAGACAAGTTGATAGGCATTTCTTCAAGTGGCTTGCATTCTAATGGATTTTCTTTAATCAGAAAGCTTATCCAAGAAAGAGAAGTAAACTTAGAAGATAAAATTAATGGTCTCTCTTTAGGAGAGATTCTGCTTAAACCAACTAGTATTTATGTTAAAGATATTCTTCTCTTAAAAGAAAAAATAGATATCTCTGCCATTGCTCACATAACAGGTGGCGGATTCTACGAAAATATACCAAGAATGCTAAATCCTTGTAATAAAGCTCTAATAGACTTCGACTTTGAGGATTGGCCTTCAAGGAACTTATATGAATGGATAGACTCTAAAGGAGTTAATGAAGAAGATATGTTAAATACATTTAATTGTGGAGTAGGAATGGTTATAGCTGTGAATCAAGATGAAATAGAGGTTGCTCTCGATTCGCTTAATAAAGATGGTCAAATTGCTAAGATCATTGGCGACGTACAAGAAAAAGAAAAAAACGATCTTGATATTCAATTTATTTAATTACTAATTAACTATGTTCTCTTTTGCTGTCTTTATTTCAGGTAATGGGTCTAACCTGCAAGCCATAATAAACGCTACTAATAATGGTCAGATAGATGGAAAAATTTGCTGCGTCTTAAGCAATAAAGAAGAAGCTTTCGGTTTGGTTAGAGCAAAAGAAGCCAATATTCCAACCATTGTTATCAAACATCAGAATTTTGAAACTCGAGAAAAATTTGAAAACGCTATACTTAAGTCGCTTAAATCTTTCCAGATTGATCTTATTGTTCTTGCTGGTTTTATGAGGATTCTAAGTCCTGTTCTTATCAAGCCCTACCTTGGAAAGTTAATGAACATACACCCTTCTTTGCTACCCAAATACCCCGGTCTCAACACCCATCAAAAGGTAATAGATAATCAAGATAATCAACACGGTGTAACTATTCATTTTGTGGATGAAACTTTGGATGGTGGACAAATATGTGCTCAGTCAATCATAAAAGTAGAATCTAATGACATCAATATATTAGAAAATAAGATCCATGAATTAGAACACGAACTCTACCCTAAAGTGATACAAAGATTTGCGGAAGGAGAGTTAAAACTTATAAAAGGAAAACAATAAGTTACTCAAAAATGAAAAAAATAATTACTCTCCTGATTTTGCTTACTACTATTGATATCGTTTCTCAAGAATTGACTGAATTTAAAGGCTCTATAGCAACCTTAACTTCAGACGTAGGCGAAATGGAAATATCCGTGACTAAAAATGAAAAGGGCTATTGGAAACTAAAGAGCTATTTGGATGGGGGAAGAATCGTCCAAAGAAAAGAAGAAGAGCTGTTTATCTTTGATAACTCTGGAATCAAGCCAACATCTTACTCGTTCACTCAGAGGATTCTCTTCAAAAAATTAAAATCTACAGCTCAGTTTGATTGGGATAATAAAACTGTTAGTTTTAAAGAAGGAAAAAAAGAAGGAAAATTATCTTTAAAAAATAAAACTCTAGGACCCAGTACAGCACAACTCCAACTGACATTTGATTTTAGAAATATGGACCTAGAAAACCTACCTTCAGAAATTATTTACAATGTTTATTGGAAAGGAGAAGTAAAAGAAAGAAGCTATACAATATTAGGAACTGAGAACGTCAAAACTCCAATGGGTGAATTCTTGTCTTACAAAGTTGGTAGAATTTTCCCTAAAGGAAGTGAGCGATCTCAAACTTTCTGGCTGGCTCCTGAACTTGAGTTTGCGGTTATTAGAATTCTTAATGTTGATGGAAGAAAAACAGATATCAGAATTAAGACTTTTAAAATAATAGATTAAGCCTTAGGTAAGGTTACTCCTTTTTGACCTTGGTACTTTCCACCTCTGTCTTTATAACTAACTTCGCAAACTTCATCTGATTCAAGAAATAACATTTGGGCAACACCTTCATTAGAATAGATCTTTGCTGGCAAACTAGTTGTATTAGAAAATTCTAAAGTTACATGCCCTTCCCATTCAGGTTCAAGGGGTGTTACGTTAACTATTATTCCACAACGGGCATAAGTAGATTTGCCAAGACAAATAGTTAGAACATTTCTGGGAATACGAAAATACTCAACTGTTCTGGCTAAAGCAAAAGAGTTAGGGGGAATCACACAAACATCCCCTATAACATCTACAAAGCTTTTTTCATCAAAATGCTTTGGATCAACCGTAGCTGAATGAATGTTAGTAAAGACCTTAAATTCATTAGAGCATCGGACATCATATCCATATGAAGAAGTGCCATAAGATATAAGCTTAGTATCGTTTTCTCCAGTTCGAACTTGTTCTGATACGAATGGCTCAATCATTCCTGTTTCAGAAACCATCCTCTTGATCCACTTGTCAGATTTTATTGTCATAAAAAACCAGATATTTAAATTTTAAACTTAAGGTATGATACTTATCTGTATCCGTTAAAAAAACCTAATTTTTAAAAGTAATGAAAATAATTCAATATTTCTTATTATCACTTGCCTTAATTATCAGTTCTTCTTTGTGGAGTGAAGAAAATCTTAGCATGATGGAACTGTATAAAGACCTTCATTCAAACCCTGAACTTTCCTATAAAGAGGAAAGAACATCAAAAAAACTGGCTTTACTATTACGTGAGCTTGGATATGAGGTAACGGAGGGTATAGGAGGATATGGTGTAGTAGCCCATCTAAAAAATGGAATTGGAAAAACGATACTTATAAGAGCAGATATGGATGCCTTGCCCGTAGAAGAAAAAACCGGAGCCAGTTATGCCAGTAAATTAAAAAGCATTAATCAGGTAGGTCAAGAAGTTTTTACCATGCATGCCTGTGGTCATGACATACACATGACGGTCCTTATGGGAACCGCAAACTATATGGCAAAAAATAAGGAAAAATGGCAAGGAGATTTAATATTAGTTCTTCAACCTGCTGAAGAGGTAAGTGGTGGAGCAAGAAATATGATTAAAGATGGTCTTTTTAAGAAATGGCCAAGACCTGACTACAACCTTGCCTTACATGTTAGTGCTGACATACAAGCTGGCAAAATAGGATACCTCCCTGGATGGGCTATGGCCAATGTTGATTCTGTAGATATAATAATTAAGGGAATTGGCGGCCATGGGGCTTACCCTCATAAAACTAAAGACCCAATAGTTTTAACTGCCCAAATTATAAACAGCCTCCAAACCATAATTAGCAGAGAAATAGGTCCTATAGAACCGGCTGTCTTAACTGTTGGTTCTGTACACGGCGGTACTAAACATAACATCATACCAAACGAAGTAAGGCTTCAATTAACTCTCCGCTCTTATACGGATGAAGTGAGGAGTAAGACCATTAGCTCTATCAAAAGACTAACAAGAGGTTTGGCTATTTCAGCAGGAATACCTCCAGATCTTTACCCAGAAGTAATTTTAAAAAATGAATATACTCCTGCTGTATTTAATAATCCTGATTTAGTTCAAAAACTAGAATCTAGTTTTAAAAAATCTATCGGCTCTGAAAATATTTTCAAAACTTCTCCAGTTATGGGAGGAGAAGATTTTGGAATGTTTGGAAGAGATGAGCCAATCATTCCTACCGCTATATTTTGGCTTGGAGCAGTGAATAAAGATGTTTTTGAGGAATCTAAGAAAGAAAATATACCCCTCCCCTCGTTGCACTCCGACTTATTTTTGCCTGACGCAGAGCCAACAATTAATACTGGCATAACAGCCATGAGTCAGGCTGCTATTGATTTGTTCAGGGAAGAGCTATAAAGCACCTAAATGCTTAGGTTTAATAAACATTGATAGGACAATACCAGTTGCAAGCCAATTTAAAGATTCAGCTCCTATTAACATTAAACTCCAGGTAACATCTAAAGAAGACCAAAATACATCTATTTGGTTATAAATCGCAAAAATAGTTCCTATGAGATAAATAAATAATATTCTTTTCCTTGGTTTATCCAATAACGGCATTACCTTATTTAAGATCCAAGTAAGAACAAGGATAACCAAGAACTTCAAGAAAAAACTATAGATATATTCAGTGCGTGTTATTTCACTCCCTACTAATTGGAAAGTGTTGACCAAAAAAACTGAGTTTATAGCTATGGTGTAACCCAAAAAACCTATAGTAAAATTACATACGGTTGCTAATAGTATTCCTATAAATACCATTTCCTAAATCGTCTCTTTTAAATTCACTCTACCACTAAAAGCATGCATTATTGTTCCCCTATCAACATATTCCAATTCCCCTCCAAGAGGTACGCCTTGGGCCAATTTTGTTAAATCTAGATTCTCTACATCTTTTAAAGCATCATAAATAAAATGAGCCGTTGCTTCTCCCTCTAATGTTGAATTAGTCGCCAAAATCATCTCGCTAATTTCTCCTGACCTGACCAATAAGAATAATTGGTTCAAACCTAATTGTTCGGGGCCAATGTCATCTATAGGAGAAAGATGTCCGTGTAAGATAAAGTATCTTCCTCTAAATTGATTGCTTTGCTCTATGGCAAAGACATCTGCAACTGACTCTACTACACAGATAACTTCTTTATCTCTTTTCTCATTCTTACAAATTGAGCAAAGATTATCTTCGGAAAATATTCTGCATTTTTGGCATTGTCCAACGGAGTCTAGTGCCAGGCGAAGAGCCTCCGATAATATCTTGCCCCCTTCTCTTTCTCTTTCTAATAGGTGTAGAACCATTCTCTGGGCTGATTTTGGACCAACCCCTGGCAAGCATTGAATAGATTCAATTAAACCATCTACGAGAGGACTTACTTTACTCATTCAGAGTTCCACGGTTCTATTGAAGAATCAACCACTTTTCCACCTAACGAGTCTAATAGTATTTTTACATTTGGATCTTCCTTAATTGCTTTCTCCGCATCATTCTTAATCTTATTTCTTTCAGCAGTCTTTATGGTATTAGGTGAAATGTGAGGACCCTCACCTGATTCAAAAAATAAATTACATTCGGACCCTAAAAAATTAGAGACGCTTTCTTGTAATCTCTGCCTGTGTTTACCACTAAACAGGTCAAGCTTCTCTTCTGGCATAGAGAGGTAGATTATTGAATCATCTGTTCTTACAAAAGAACAATGGGAAGCAAGTTGTTTTGTACCAAGATCTAGATCTAATAACTTAAAGGTATCGTTCCAACTAGACCTATCTAACTTAATATTAACAATACTAGATTCGTTCTCCGGAGAGTCTTCTTTAACCAATTCAGGTTCAGGATTTAGTAAATTCGTCTCCTTGGATTCCATGTCTTTTTTAATTCTATGGTTTTTAAATGCAGATTTATCTTCCAGATCTGTAGCAAGGCTCTCTTCGACCTGTTCTTTGCTTGCGGTTATAGATTTATTGGGTTTTTTTTTAGGAATATCTATTTCTTTATTTTTAGGTACAAACGCTAACATTCTTAATAAAGCCATTTCAAAACCGCTAGCTATATTCGGAGCAAGATCCATATCTCTCTTTGCAAGTAAACCAATTTGGTAGAGTATCTGCACTTCTTCCAAAGTAAGTAAATTTGACAATAAGATTATTTCTTCTTTTCTTGCGTCTATATCTAAGAGACTTTCTGGAGATATTTGTGCTATTGCTAAATACTGAATTGTTTCTAAGAGAAGATCCATTAATCTTAGATAATCTATACTTAACTGGCTTATTTCATTTAATTGCTCCAATAACGCTTTCGCATCATGAGAAACTATTGAATTTAACAACTCATTGACATGATCGAAGGTGAGCGTGCCTAACATTTCAGAAATTCTAGAATCAGTAAGCTCACTATTGCAGTATGCAATTGCCTGGTCTGTAATAGTTAAACAATCTCTTAAACTGCCTCTACCAGCTCTTGTTATTTGAGAAATACTTCCTTCATCAAAAGAAATTCCTTCGTCTTTAAGAATAACTCTTAACCTACCGCTCAGTTGCGTTGGGGTTAAGTTCTTTAAATTAAACTGCAAACATCTTGAAAGTACTGTAGCTGGAATTTTTTCAGGCAAGGTTGTAGCTAATATAAAAATTACATGCTCTGGTGGTTCTTCAAGGGTCTTCAATAACATATTAAAACTTTGCGGGGAGAGCATGTGAACTTCATCCAATAAATAAACTTTGTAACGCGAAGAACTAGGCATATACATTACGGTTTCTAATAGCTGTTTTGTATCATCTACACCTCTACTTGATGCTGCGTCTATTTCTTGAAAATCCATAAAACTTCCTTCTGAAATAGAAATACAAGTTGGACATTCGTGGCAAGGCTTTGAATCAAGACCTTTTTCACAGTTTAAGCTTTTAGATAGAATACGTGCAATAGTAGTTTTTCCTACACCTCGAGTGCCACTTAATACATACGCCTGATGTATTTTATTTTGGTCCAGGGCATTAGATAATGCCTTTACAACATGCTCTTGACCCACTACTTCAGAAAAATCAGTCGGTCTCCATTTTCTCGCTAGAACTTGATAACTCATATTAATTTATAAGAGTGATTATAGGCATTATTCTCTAATCTCATACCTTCATTTTTTAATTAAAGAAAAAGCCTTATCAATATCAGAAAAATCAAAACCTCTATAGTTCAAAAAACGTTTTAATTTAAGTATTTTATCCCTTTCAATTGGCAATATACCTGCAGTTTTTTTTACTAGACTGGCATGAGCAAGAACAGACCAATCTTCTGAATGAAGAAGGTTTTGAACAATTGAATCATTTATACCTCTCTCTCTAAGTTCCATCTTTATACGAAGAGGACCGAAACCTTTTCTTTTCCTACTGTGCATATAGCTTTCGGCAAACCTTTCATCACTCAGAAGCCCTTCATCTTGCAATTTCTTAATCTCAACCTCTAAAATATCAGACGATTCTATTTTTCTAGATAATTTTCTTCGAATTTCTTTAGCAGAATGCTCCCTTCTAGATAAATAATCCATAATCTTTAATCTAATAGCCTTTGAGTTATCTAAGAGCATTCTCTTTACCGAAAAATAAATTATGTGTAATCATGAAAGTAATGACATTCTAATAGATAATAGTAGATAGATAACCTTTGTTTTAAAATATCTTACTTTTATATGGGAGATATAAAATGCCTCAACTTAATTATTCAAATAGACCTTACTTTGATCACGGCGCCTTAGAACATATCTCAGAAGTTTTAAGAAATTTAAACATATCAAAGCCCTTAATATGTACTGACCAAGGCCTATTAGATATTGGAATGGTAGACTTGATTAGAAATAATATTTCTAATCAATACACGCCTGTCATATTTGATCAGACGCCGGAAAATCCAACAGAAGAAGCGGTAGAGATTGCTTTAGAAAAATACAAATCTGAAGGTTGTGACGGCGTTATAGGTTTTGGTGGTGGATCAAGCATAGATCTTGGAAAGGCCGTAGCTTTGATGGCTAATCATGAAGGCTTTGTTGTGGACTACTCTTTAAATGAGGGTGGTCTAATGAAGATATCTGAAACCGCGCCTATGATTGCCATACCAACAACTTCAGGTACCGGCAGTGAAGTCTCCGCTGGCTCCGTTATAGTTATGCGAGATGGAAGAAAATTAATACTTGCCAGTTCTTATTTAGTACCAAATGCGGCTATTTGCGATCCTGACCTCACTATCGGACTACCGGCTGTTTTAACGGCTGGAGCTGGAATGGACGCACTTACACATTGCGTGGAAGCAGTACTATCTCCCAGCATAGACCCTCCAGCAGAAGCAGTCGGTCTTGATGGGATAGAGAGAGTTATTAGAGAAAATAACCTCATTAAAGCCGTGCAAGATGGTTCAAATAAAAAAGCTAGATGGAATATGATGATGGCTTCTACAGAAGGAGCACTGGCATTCTCAAAAGGACTCGGAGCAGTTCATTCAATGAGTCATGCTCTCGGTGCTGATAAGAATCTTAAACTGCATCATGGCACACTAAATGGTGTTATTCTACCGACTATATTAAGGTTCAACCATGATCATGTTGGAGATAAGTATTCTCGTATAGCAAGAGCCATGGGAGTTCCAGAATCAACCGACCTTCCAGATTTTATTGAAGAACTAAATCAAACAATTGGTCTTCCTAATAATTTAACCGAAATGGGCGTCACGGAAGATATGATTCCAGGACTAGCGGAGCACTCTATGACAGATCCAAGCAATGCGACTACTCCAAGGCTTCCTACACAGGTTGAGTGGGAAAAACTTTTCGTAGAAGCTATGGGTTAATTTCGAAAACTTTAATCATCTTTAAATGTTGCATCTTGAGATTCCTTTTTTAAATCTTCTCTAGAAGTCTTATCTCTGTAGGGAATGTATTTACTCCATTTAATCCTATCTCCTCTTTCAGTCTGTTTAGTTGAGGCCTTAAATTTAAGAAAATAAAAAAATACAAAGGCTGACAACAGCCCTAGTATTCCTAAAAATATTGTTAAATATGACATGACTATCTACTTCTTAACTTCATTAATAGCCTAAGAATTTCTATATAAAGCCATATAAGAGTAGCCATTAGAGCCATAGCACCGAACCATTCCATATATTTAGGAGCTCCTTGCTCGTCTGCTTGCTCAATAATATCGAAATCCAGCACTAGATTTAAAGCTGCTATACCAATAATGAATAAACTAACCAATATACCTACAGTTCCATTATCAGTTAAAACAAAGAAATTATTTCCAGTAATTAAAAAATAAACAAGATTAGCTATATACGTCAAAAATATACCCATAGTAGCTGCGAAAATCATAAGCAATAAATTCTGATTTGGTTTAATAACACCAGTTTTATAAGCTAGCAAAAGAGAGGCTGCTACAAAGAAAGTTAATGATACCGCCTGAATAACTATTCCAGGATACATATTTTCAGCTTGTTGGGAGATTAATCCAATGAATAAACCCATGCCAATGGCATAAATGGGAGCTGTCCTAGGGGCATTGTAAGGACGGGGCTCAACTAACCAACCAACAAAAAAGAAATAAAATCCAAAAGTCATTATTCCAGATATTAAAGCTACAAGAGTTCCAAGTGAAGAAATAATAGCCATAAAAGGTCCCTGAAAATTCCAACTAAATGCTGCAGCCAATACAGTTAAGAAAAGAAGAATGCCAGTCTTATTTACTGCTCCTTCTAAAGACATTCTCTCCTCATTAGCTGAAACCTTGTCTTGGAAAGCTGCAGATCTAATTATTGGATTGCCAGATCTTCCAAGGGTATCTAATGCTTGATGTTTAGACATTTTTTCTCCTTTATCTAAGAATTAATAACATACTATTTATTCGAGATTAAAATTTTCATCACTATTTAACCAAAAACTAATCTACTTTGACAATAGTAAGATTAAACATATTTACGTTATTTCATCTTTCTATTTTCTTGATAGATATAATCTTAATAATATATAAAGTAAGTGTGTGGAAGAAAAAAATTTATCATTGATTGGAAAGCTCCTTTTCTTTTCTCCTAGTGAGAGAGAACCCTCTTATTTTACAAATAGTTTAATCTTCATTTGTGAACATAGTCAGGAAGGAGCTATAGGTGTAATTATCAATAGGCAAATTGATTTAAAGACTGACAACCTATTAAAAGGAGTTGGTTTAGATACCCAAAACCTCTTATCTCCAAAACACCTGTTAATAGGAGGACCTGTTAATCCGGGATCAGTATTTGTACTTCATTCCAGCGAAAAAGAATGGGAATCTACTTTAAAAATAACAAAAGATGTTAGTCTTTCAACTTCAAAAGATACTCTTGAAGATATCGCTAAGAACAAAACTCCCAAAGAATATTTAATTACATTAGGATATTCAGGATGGATTGGTGGTCAACTAGATCAAGAACTCTCTGAAAATGCTTGGATAACCATACCGGGGGATTTTAATATTATTTTTAAAACTAAACCTGCAGATCAAATAAATGCTGTCTCTAAACTTTTAGGTTTTAATATTCAAATGGTTAGTCCGGAATTTGGCAATGCTTAAACTTAAATCTCTACAGTCTTTTTTCTTATCTTTATTGGCAATGCTAATCATGAATTCTTGTTCACAAGAACTTACTGAAATTGAAGAAAGAATACTCGTTCAAGCAGAAAAAAATGGTACTGAATATACTGACATTGAAATAAAGAAAACGGCTGCTTACTTATTAGAATGGGGAAGCCCTAACTTTTATGAAGAGCAAATAAACAAGTTTTTAGAGATTGATAAGTTTACTGAACATGCCGAGAACCCTATTTTATTTGTTGGAAGCTCAAGTATAAGATTTTGGAAAACTCTTAAACAAGATATGAGCCCTCTTCCCGTTCTAAACAGAGGTTTTGGGGGGGCACATATTTCACATGTTAATAATCACTTTGATCAAATTGTTTACGCTTACGACCCTAAAGGTATAGTATTTTTTTGTGGAACTAATGATATTGCTGCCTTAAAAACGCCTGAGGAAGTTTATAAAGATTTCTTAATATTCTACGAAAAAGTTCAACAGCAACTTCCTGAAACCAAAATCTTTTTTATAGGTATCAAGCCTTCGGTAGCAAGAGCCTATCTTAAAGATGAAGAACAAGAGTTTAATCAAAAAATAGCTCAACTTTCTAATGAAAATAATAATATACAGTTCATAGATGTTTGGGGTCCTATGCTTACCGAAAACAAACCAGATGCTTCTATGTTTGTAGAAGATGGGCTGCATATGAATGCCAAGGGTTACAAAATTTGGACTTCACTGGTCAAACCCATTCTAGATAATACCTTCTAAGAAGAAAATTAATTCTTTGGAAGTAACCCTAAAGATTTAGGAAATATAAATTCATCTGAGATGGGCTCTTTAGGTCTATTGGGCGGTTTTTCAATAGGGAATGCTAAAGGTGTGACATCACTTTTTATAACTTCTCCCACGCCAATTGACGCCCTATCAACACTAAAGTGAAACTGATCACTGCCCCTAGTAGAGCCATCAGCAAAATAAATGATGGTATAAACCGGCCTATCCTCCGAACTCAGATTTGGCTTTGCATTATGAAAAGTTAGACCGTGATGAAAAGAAATATCTCCTGGTTTTAGATCTACATATTCTGGTCTTAAGCCCTTTAACTGAGGTAACTTGTCTAATTCTTCTTGACCTACTTTTCCTTTAAATATATTTATAAATCTTTTTTCTTTAACTTTATGAGTACCTGAGAAAAACCCCATATGACCATTGCGTTCAGAAATTGAAACCATCGGAATCCAAGCTGTAATGGTATTAGTTTCTTTTATAGGCCAGTAAGATGCATCGTGATGAGTATCAGTTTCTCTGCCTCCACTTTCTTTGATTAGAGCTTGATCGTGCCAAATTCTTAATCTATCAACACCTAAAAGCTTGGCTGCAATACCGGCAATCCTTTGATCAAAAGTTAATTCTCTAATATCTTTAAAATCTTCCCATAAATTTTGACACTGAATAAACGATTGTTCATAAAGGGATTTCTCTGACAATTGTCTATTATCTAATTGTTTTCTCTCTTTTATAGCATCTTTTAACAGTTCTCTGTAAAATTCCACCTCTAAATCTTCAAGAACACTGGGAATAGTTACGAAACCCTTTTCTCTAAAGTGTTTTATTAAATCCTGATGCATAAATGGTAAATATAATTTCTAAAAAAGCTTATAAGAGTTTATCGGTAAAGTTAAGTTTTTTCTTAATTTTACTGAGTACGGCAAGCTTTTCTTTATGGTCAGATCCTTTTTTTAAAGCTAGCGACTCAACAATTGAAATAATTTCCGAGTCTAAGACCATGAACGCGGGAGATGAACTTCTCGTAGGTTTGCAACTTAAACTAAATCCCGGATGGCACACCTATTGGAAAAATCCAGGAGATGCAGGGGAAGGTGCTTCAATAACCTGGAGTTTGCCAGAAGGAATCAAGGCTTCTGAAATCTTATGGCCTGGACCGGAAACCATACCTGTTGAACCCTTAATGACCTTTGGATATGAAGATAAAATAACACTATTAACGAACATCAACGCTTCAGAAACTGCTGTATTTCCAGCAATCTTAGAAGCACAAGTCTCCTGGTACACTTGTAAAGATATCTGTGTGCCTCAAGAAGCTAATCTAGATTTAACTATTAAAGGTGGTGACAAAAGAGATACTTCATTTGCAAACCAACTATCAAATATCTTGTTGGACTTGCCAACGAATCTGCTAAATAAACACCGTGTGGAAGTCTTGGATAATAGTTACTACCTACAGATGGAACTTAAAGATAACACATCGATTAATTCAGCTTACTTTTTTCCTGAAGAATACGGCCTAAGTAGCTATAGCAAAAAACAAATATCAGAAATCAATAACAACAGCCTCAGTCTTCAAATTCCTAACTCTGAAGTAAATTTACAACTTCAAGAATTTGCTGGAGTGCTCTTATTGAATGGGCAAAATTCAAAGCAATTCTTTAATATAAGTTTAAATTTAGATAACGAACGACAAGCTGAAACTCTTTCTTTAAAGGACCTTGTATTCACAATCTTGTTTGCATTTATAGGTGGCTTAATTTTAAACGTTATGCCTTGCGTATTCCCTATTCTTTCAATAAAAATATTGAGTTTCGTAGAACAAAGCGAAGGCTCAAGCAGAAAAATGATTCAGCACGGATTGTCCTTCTCTGCCGGGGTATTGGTCACCTTTTTGTCTATTGCTGGTCTGCTGCTGCTGTTAAAATCAGGAGGAGAATCCATAGGGTGGGGTTATCAACTTCAATCTCCATTAATGGTTACACTTTTAATCTACCTCTTTGTGGCAATAGGTATTACCTTCATGAGCAACCTTATCCTGGGTGGCCAACTTGCGCAGTTAGGTAATTTTACCCAAGGATACAGTGACATTACTGGCTCATTTCTGACGGGTGTTCTAGCAGTAATCGTGGCCTCTCCGTGCACAGCTCCTTTTATGGGTTCCGCGGTTGGAATAGCTTTACTTCAACCAGGTTTTTCAACGGTAGCAATTTTTATAAGTTTGGGTATGGGTTTTGCTGCACCCTACCTTCTTCTTAGTTTTTATCCATCTTTACTAAGAGTGCTTCCAAAGCCAGGAGCCTGGATGGAAACTATGAAACAATTTATGGCTTTCCCTATGTGGGGTTCGGCTTTATGGCTAACTTGGGTCTTAAGTGGGCAAGTAGAAACAGATACCGTTTTAATGGTTTTGCTTGGTGCTTTGTTAATTGCTCTTAGTTTATGGCTATTAGATAAGAATCAATCTTCGGAAGGTTTTACAAAGTGGGTTGCTGTCTCTATAGCAACTTTATTACTTGGTTTTGCTTTATGGCTTGCCCCCACTGACTATGAAAACACGACAGACGACAGTTCTTCAGGTGTAGATAGCTATACACCAGAACTTTTAGAAGAATTACTAGCTAAAGATCAACCAGTCTTTCTAAACTTTACTGCTGATTGGTGCGTAACTTGTAAAGTAAATGAAGCTATTGTCTTAAACCAGACGTCGGTTAAGAATGCTTTAAGATCAAAAAATATTGTCTACTTAAAGGCTGACTGGACAAGAAAAGATGCAGTTATAGCTGATAAACTTGCTGAATATGGTAGAACGGGAGTTCCATTATATTTATTATTTTCTCCAGAAGGAGTTCCAACTATACTGCCTGAATTACTGACAGAAGATATACTTTTAAGCTATATTAATGAGATTAAATAGGTTTATTAAATGCAGTATTTCCTTACATTATTTATATTAATTTTCTTTCAATTTTCCCATGCCAATGTTCAGACAGAGCAAATAGCTCCGGATTTTAATTTACTTAACTCTTACGGAGAGGAAGTAAGTTTATCTGAATTTAAAGGACAGACCGTCATCTTAGAGTGGACAAATCATGGGTGTCCTTTCGTAGCAAAACACTACAAGACTAAAAACATGCAAAACACACAAGCTGAAGCTAAAAAAGCTAACGTTATATGGCTCAGTATTATTTCATCTGCTCCTGGCACTCAAGGTTTTGTAGGTGACCGAGAGGCCAATGAACTAACTAAATTAAGAAGCGCTGTTCCAAGTCATGTTTTGCTAGATTCTAAGGGTTTAGTTGGCAAATCATACGGCGCAAAGACCACACCTCACATGTATCTAATTGATAAATTTGGGATATTAAAATACCAGGGAGCTATAGATGATGCAGGGGGAAGAGGCTTCATGTTCAAAGATCTGTCTGAGGCAAAAAATTACATTCTTTCAGCCTTAGATGAACTCAAAAAAGGAAAGAAGATTACTGACTCTGCAACCAAACCTTACGGCTGTTCAGTAAAGTACAGTAGCTAATTTCCAAAAAAAACTACTTTACTCTGGGGGTTTAAAAACAGAACCTAGTTTCTGTCCTATAGACATATCTCCAGAGAACTTAACCTTGCCTTGCATGAAAGCTCCCATTGCAGCGGTCTGGTCACCTGAAAAGACCTTTTCCATAGTTTCTTGACTGTCAAAGGTTAAAGTGAGAGTTGAATCAGAATGATCACCTTCTTCTACATTTAGTGCTCCGTCTTTTATATCTATATAAAAATTAGTTAAGTCTTCTATATTTATTTGTATGATTGCCTCAATACCATCTGCTCCACTAGCATCAAACGATGATTCCAATTGATTCTTTAAATCTATAAAAGTCGCCATATCTTCTCCCTATTTATTACCAGTCTTATTTTCTCAAATAAAATGTTATTTCACCATAAAAAAAGAACCTCATTAGGAAAAATTTCTGAGTAAAGCTAAGTTGATATAACATTTAAAGAACATTAATAATTTTTTATATATGATTAGAGTTCTTAACAAAAGAAAATTCAGTCATGGATAGAGAAGACATAACAGAAACAGCTAAAAAAGAATTCTCCTCTAAAGTTAATCAGCAAAGAGGTGAGATTTCTTCTAAGATCATTAAAGAACCTAAATTCTTATCAGAAAAACAAAAAAATTCGTGGAACAATAATGGGTTTATTTTATTAAAAAACTTTTACCCTCAAAACTCCTGCTCTGAAATGAATTCAGCCGTAAAAGATATAATTAACACAATGGTATGCCCTGAAGACCCTTTCAGTCATGCGTACGAAAAAGATGGCTATATAGGCATCAGAGAAATGAAACCAAACCCTGAAGCTAAAACTATTCATGATGAGATGTCTAAAATTTTTAGGCTACACGGAAAGGGAATTTTTAACGATTTTATAAAAAATAAAAGGTTATTGGATCTCTTAGAAGACATTCTTGGAGAAAACATAGACTGCTTCTTGAGCCAATATATTTTTAAGAATCCTGGAGCATGGGGACAGCCTTGGCATCAAGATTCTTCTTACTTCCCTTTCGATAGACATCCGCAAGTTGGTGCTTGGGTTGCAACAAGTCCTGCTACGATTGAAAATGGCTGTCTCGTAATATTACCCGGTTCACACAAAGAACATCTTCATGAGCATGTTCCAGATGACAGAGAAGGTTCAAACTATGGTTACACAGAAATAAAAGATCAAGATTTTAAAAATCAAACCCCTGTTACACTAGAAACAGGAGACCTTTTACTATTTCACAGTTTCCTCATGCATAAATCCTATGATAATGAATCAAAATCAAAGAGAACTGCTGTTGTGTTCCATTTTGCTGAAACAGGGACTGAATATGGCCAATTAGACAGCCCTACGAATGAATGGATTAGTGTCAGAGGAAGTGGTTTAAATTAATCTGATGAGAATAATTAAATACTTGTTGGTTTTCTTAGCTTTAATAGCAATCTTATACGGCGTCTCTGCAAAAGGTCTTTTTGGAAATTTACCTTCGGATGGAGAAATAGTTTCTGATCCCAGACCTCTAAGTAGCCAAAATTCAACGGATAAACAAATATTCTTTGGGGACTTGCATGTTCATACAACCTTTTCTCAAGATGCATTTTTCTTTAGCCTGCCACTTCTGCAAGGAGAGGGAGCACATCCTCCGGCAGATGCATGCAACTTCGCTAGATTTTGTTCTGCTTTAGATTTCTTTTCAATAACGGATCATGCGGAGGGAATAACGCAGAACATGTGGGATCAAACTATTGAGGCAACAAAAAATTGCAATGCGGTCTCGTCAAATACCGATACAGACCTAATTGCTTTTGCAGGATGGGAATGGACTCAAATGGTAGGGGAAGCAGGAGACCCGGATAAACATTACGGTCATAAGAATATAATTCTGAGGAATCTAGACAATTTGCCGAAGGCTCCAATCGGAGCAGGCCTAGGTGGAATGGATATGATTCTTCAGAGTCCTATAATCCCTTCATTGTTACTGTTGGCTGACTTTCCACCTGAGAAAATAGACTTTGACTTCTTAAAATACAGAGATGAAACATACTCTGTTCCATTTTGTTCAAGTATTAATGGCGATAAATTTGAAGGGTTAGAATGTAAAGAAGAAGCATCCACTCCTAGAGAATTATTTGATAGGCTTGATGAACTGAGCTTGGATGCATTAGTCATACCACACGGAACAGCTTGGGGAATCCATGCTCCTGCAAACTCTACAATAAGTTCACAACTTCTAGAACAACATGACCCTCAGAAACAAAGACTTTTTGAAGTTTATTCAGGTCATGGAAATTCAGAAGTTTACAAGAATATAAAGCATGTGACTCAAAGCCAAAATGGTCAGAATTTATGCCCTAAACCTACAGAAGAATTTGAACCTTGTTGTTGGAGAGCAGGTGAAATAGCCAAAAAACAATGTTTAAGTAATGAAAGTCTGAATTGCGAGAAAATTGCTCAAGAAACAAGACAAGAGTTTGTTGATCAAATAAAAGATGCCGGAAGATTTGGAATAGTAGAAGGGTCTAAACCTGAAGACTGGTTGCAATGCGGCCAACTTCAAAACGAATTCTTACCGGCATACAACTACAGACCTGGAATGACCGCCCAAGTTGCTTTAGCTTCTGAAATAATTTCTGAAGGAAAATCAAACCGTTTTAAAATGGGTCTTATAGGTTCGACTGATAATCATAAAGCGAGAGCTGGTTCCGGTTATAAAGAGTTTGCAAAAAAAGCCATGGGAGACTCGTGGGGAGCTAAAGATAACTTAACTTGGTTGTTGCCACCAGAACGCGGTGCATCCTTCTACTCCACAGGTGGTCTGGTTGCCGTTCATGCTGACTCTTTAAACAGGGATAAAATCTTTGATTCTCTCTATGAAAGAGAAGTTTATGCCACCTCAGGTGAAAGAATTCTGCTTTGGTTTAATCTCAAACACCCAAAACTGGGTAATGTACCCATGGGTCAAGAGGTGGAAATTAATACCAACCCAATATTCCAAGTAAAAGCCGTAGGTTCCTTTAAACAAAAACCAGGCTGCCCTGACTATGTGCACACTTCACTCGATCAAAATGAAATAGCAAGACTATGCCTTAATGAATGCTATAACCCTTCAAGCGAAAGAAACCTAGTTGATAGAATAGAAATTATCAAAATTATTCCTACTCCAAACCCAGATAAATTTTCCGATCAAATACAAGATCCTTGGAAAATCTTTAATTGCACTGACTCGAAAGAAGGTTGTGAAATTGAGTTTACCGATGACACTTATAACGCCAACCAAGGAGATGCTGTTTATTATGCTAGAGCAGTACAAAAACCTACATTAGCTGTTGGTGGAGATCCGCTGAGATGCACTCTCGATCAGGAAGGAAATTGCATTAAAATAAAACCTTGTTATGCAAGTGGTAAGGATTTTGATTCAGAAGATGATTGTCTTGCGCCCGTAGGAGAAAGAGCATGGTCATCTCCCTTGTTCTTATCAAAACCAAAAAACCTTCAATAATGTTAAGATAGTATTTGTGAAGCTTAGTTATTGTTATGGATTTTAGCGGAAGCCATATACTCTCAATAGATCAATTCGAACGTTCGGATGTTGAAAAGCTATTCTCACTTGCAGAAAGCCTAGAGCCCTATTCAAATAAAGAAAAAATAACAAAAGTTCTTGATGGTGCCATTCTTGGCAATATGTTCTTTGAACCTAGCACACGGACTCGTATTAGTTTTGGTGCTTCATTTAATCTACTTGGAGGTTCTGTAAGAGAGATAACAGAAGCAGGGTCCTCTTCTTTAGCCAAAGGAGAATCCTTAGCTGATACGGCTCAGGTGTTAAGCGGGTACAGCGATATTATTGTTTTAAGGCATCCTGATGAAGGGTCGGTGAGAAAATTTTCAGAATCGAGTCGAGTCCCGGTCATAAATGGTGGTGATGGTTCCAATGAGCACCCTTCTCAGGCGCTTCTTGATCTTTACACCATAAAAAAAGAGTTAAGTCAGAACAGCAAAACAGTAGATGGTTTGAAAATAGCTTTAGTAGGAGATCTAAAATTTGGAAGAGCTGTCCATTCCTTATGCAAGATATTATCCTTGTATGACAATGTTAAAATAAAACTTATCTCTCCTGAAGAACTGAGATTACCAGAAAAAGACACACAACTGTTGCAGTCTAAGAACGTTACCTTAGAGGAAACTGAGAACCTAGAAGAAGGAATAAAAGACGTTGATATTATCTACGTAACGCGAGTACAAGAAGAAAGATTTAAGAATAAAGATGATGCCAAGAAATACAAAGGCCTCTTGAGTTTAAATAAGGAAATATACACCGCAAACTGTGAACCCAACACTGTAATTATGCACCCGCTGCCAAGAGATTCTAGAAAACATGCCAATGAGCTGGACTCTGATCTTTATGAAAATCCTAATCTAGCAATATTTAGGCAAGCGGATAACGGTATAAGTATAAGAATGGCTCTTTTTGCCCTTGTGCTAGGAGTAGAGGATCAGGTTGAGAAAACGTCAAGAGCAGTTAACTGGCACGTAACTAGAGATCACTGAGAGCAGCATCTAAATCTGCTACTAAATCTTCCAATGTTTCTATCCCCACTGAAAGACGAACTAATCCATCAACAACACCTATTTCATTTCTAATTTCCTCGGGAACAGAAGCATGAGTCATAATGGCTGGGTGCTCAATTAAGCTTTCAACACCCCCCAAACTCTCAGCCAGAGAAAATAATTTTGTTCTTTCTAGAAAAGAAATGGCATTTGTAAGTCCACCTTTCACCACAACACTAATCATTCCACCAAATCCAGACATTTGCTTAACGGCAATTTGGTGCTGAGGGTGACTGGGCAATCCGGGGTAGTAAACTTTATCAATGGCAGGGTGCTCTTCAAGAAAATTGGCGATCTTTACAGCATTTTCGCAATGCCTTTCCATCCTCACTGCTAAAGTCTTTAAACTTCTAAGAACCAGAAAACTATCAAATGGACTCATGATCGATCCTGTGGCATTCGTTAGGTAAGCCAATTGTTCTGCTAAATCTTTATCCGAAGAGACCGCAATACCACCAACTACATCTGAATGACCATTCAAATACTTAGTTGCCGAGTGCACCACAATATCAAAACCAATATCTAAGGGTTTTTGGACGTAGGGAGAGCAAAAAGTGTTATCACAAACGGCAATTATTCCATGTTCTTTTGCAAACTCAGACACTGCCTTTAGATCAACTATTTTGAGCAAAGGATTGGTGGGAGACTCTACCCAAATCATTTTAGTGTTGGGTTGAAGAACAGTCTCTAAGTTTGAAAGATCACTAAGGTCAGTGAAACTAAACTCAAGGCCAGCTGAGCGTTTTCTTACGTTCTCAAATAAACGATAGGTTCCTCCGTAAAGATCATCCATTGCAATGACGTGGTCTCCTGTGCTGAGAATCTCTAAAACAGTTGAAGTAGCAGCCATTCCAGAAGAGAAAGCAAATCCTGCCAAGCCATCTTCTAGTTCTGCAATACAAGACTCTAAGGCCTTTCTTGTTGGATTGATGCTTCTTGAATAATCATAACCTTTGTGAACTCCTGGACTTTCCTGCACATAAGTTGAGCTCACTGATATTGGGGTCATGATAGCCCCTGTCGTAGGGTCGGGCTCTTGACCGGCATGTATGGCCTTTGTTTCAAAACCTTCAGTATTCTTATTGCCTTTCATATCAGTCTATTTATTGTTTAATTTATTTCGGTAATAATTGATAAGATCAACTTTGGTTATGAATCCTATAAAAGTTTCTTCATCATAAATAATAGCCACCTTGCCTTGAGAAAGAATATCTAAAAGAGAAGATTCCGGGGCATCAATAAGCAATATATCCAGATCTTTTACCATGTATTCACTCACCGGTCTTGAGAAAGCAGATTCATTATTGCTAACCGTAAAAAGCAGATCTTCTTCATCCAAAACACCCACAAGCTCTTCTGTATCTAAAACAGGTATTTGAGATATATCGGAAGCACGCATGCGATTATATGCAACCAACAAGGAGTCGCTTGGGCTAACACTAATCATATCTCCCTTGTCCGCTCTTCTATTGATTAAATCCGACAGGTCGCCATTATCCTGATTTTCTAAGAGATGGTTATCGTGCAACCAAGACTTGTTGTATGCCTTTGAAAGATATTTATTTCCCGTGTCACATATAAAAGTAACCACTCTTTTGGGAGTGTCTTGCTTTTTGCACCATTTGATTGCTCCTGCAACCAGGGTCCCGGTTGAGGAACCACCTAAAATGCCTTCTTTTTGCAATAAAACTTGCAGGGTTTGAAATGCTTCTTTGTCACTTACAACTTCAGCATCATCCAGTAACTCTAGATTTAGGTTTTCGGGTATAAAATCTTCTCCCACTCCTTCAACCAGCCACGTGCCTCCTTCATAAGAAAAGGACCCTTTTCTTACAGCATCTGCAACCACCGATCCTTCCGGATCAGCGACAACCATTTGAATGTTAGGATCTTTTTCTTTAAAGAATTCGGCCAGACCCGTTATAGTGCCTCCAGAACCGACACCAGCAACCATTGCATCTATCTTTCCATCCATTTGTTCCCATATTTCAGGAGCCGTTGTAGTTCTGTGCGCCAAGGGATTAGCAGGATTTGAGAATTGATTAGCTAAAAAAGCACCTGGAGTTTCAGAAACAATTTTTCTTGCAAGGTCTTGATAGTATTCTGGATGCCCTTCTGGAACATCTGATCTTGTCAAAATAATTTCAGCACCGAGACCTTCTAAATGAAGAATTTTTTCTCTACTCATTTTATCTGGAATAACAAGAATTATTTTATATCCTTTGATGGCTGCAACTATCGCAAGACCTATACCTGTATTTCCAGCCGTTGCTTCAATAATAGTGCCGCCTGGTTTTAGCTCGCCTGATTTTTCTGCCTCTTCAATTATAGAAAGTCCAATCCTATCTTTAATAGATCCACCAGGGTTGTGTGATTCTAGCTTCACAAATAACTCACATTTACCTGTATCAAAGGCGTTTAGCTTAAGGATTGGTGTATTGCCTATAAGACTTAGTAAAGAAGAATTGATGCCCATAAATATTAATTAAAAAATTACTTTATTTTAAATAGTTAATTTGTTTAATTATTCTAATGGAAGGAATGATAAAGCTCTATTAATATAGCTCTAATTAATTAAAGAAATAAACATGGAAGAAACAAATAAAAAACAAAGAGAATTTTGGTCTGGCAAAGGTGGAGATGTCTGGGTAGAAAAACAAAATGCAATGGATGTAATGCTTGAGCCACTAGGAGTTGCTGCGTTATCTAAGCTGCCAGATGATCTGGGAGAGCATATTTTGGATATCGGCTGTGGATGCGGGTCTACAACCTTAAGTATTGCTGAGCAGCTATCTGAAAATTCTAAAATTACTGGCGTTGATATTTCTGAGCCTATGTTAGATCAAGCCAGGAAACTAGCAACAGAAAGAAATTTATTAAACGCAGACTTTCAAGTAATGGATATTCAGACTGAACTTAAAGAAGAAAATATTTATTCTGCTGCATTTTCAAGATTTGGAGTAATGTTTTTTGAAGCTCCTGTGCCAGCGTTTAAGAATATTTATAGAAGTCTTCAGCAAGAGGCAAAATTTTGTTTTGTGTGTTGGCAATCTCCTCAACTCAATCCTTGGCAATCTTTATCCATCCAAGTAATCAAAGAATTTGTGGATCTTCCTTCCCCTCCCAAAAGGAGCCCGGGGCCATTTGCGTTTGCAGAGGTGGATTATCTTGAATCAATAATGTCTGATTCAGGTTTTGCAGATATCAGCATAGAAAGCCATGAACAGGAAGTAACCATGTTCACAGGTAAATCCTTAGAAGATGCGTCGAACGACTACTTATCTATAAATCCGGTGGTAACCGAAATGCTCAAGGAAGCTCCGGAATCAACCAAGAAAGATATTTCCTCTTCTTTGCAAGAACTGTTTAAAACATATTCGGATGGAGACGGACTGCACTTCCCTAGTGCCACATGGCTTGTATCAGCAAAAAAATGATACCAACTAAGCTTATACTGAGGAAGTAAAGCTACTTAAAGCTAGCCCATTTTATAAAAAGTCAGTTTATTTCCGTCCGGATCCCTAACGTAAGCACCGTAAAAAGTAGGTACTCTTTGTCCAGGCTCCCCTTCATCGGCAGCTCCGAGCTCCATAGCTTTAGCGTACATCGCGTCGACATCTTCTGTTGTATCTAAAGATATCCCCGTCATGTTTCCATTACCAACAGTTGCCAACTCTCCATCGTAAGGAACAAACACGGCAAAGATTGTGTCGTCTCCTTTTATTTGCCAAAAGAAACTCCTGTCATTAGGAGGAAAACTTGAAGCTCCAAGTTCTTCAAATAAAGCATCATAAAAAGCTTTGGCTTTTTGAAGGTCATTGGTTCCTACTGTTATGTATTTCGCTATCTTTCCGTTCATATTCTCTCCTTTTATTAAATTAACTTTTGTTTAGATCTGACCTATTCTTAAACTCTAGAACCGTTGCATTAATACAATATCTAGGCTGTCCATTTGGTCCATCTGGAAAAACATGACCTAAATGTATATCGGAAGTGACAGATCTTATTTCGATTCTTCTCATCCCATAACTGTTATCAGCCCTTTTGTAGGTTGACCCTTCGACAGGTTTTGTAAACGATAACCATCCGGTTTTGGAGTTAAATCTATCTTTTGTATCAAACAGATGGGCTCCGCTTAATTTATCAATAAATATTCCATCAGGCGTGTTTTTAAAGATTTCATACTCCTCACAGAAACGAGCGTCAGTACCTTCATTAAAGGCTATCTGATAAGCCTCAGAATCCCCTAATTTAAAGCCTCCTAGAGCTCTATAAAACAATTCTGGATCCATATAACCTTTGTGGCCAAAAACTTCTTTTCCTTCTTCCAAAAAAAGTATTGTTGGGGTTGCCCATGTGGGCGAATTGATCATCAATCCTTCTAGCTGGTTGGCAGCTCTATAGCTAAGAGGTATTGTTCCTTGGTAGCTTGATGTAACTTTCTCTCTGAATCTTTCACAGTAAGGACAAAAACCTTCAGGCTCTATAACAACAATATGCTTACCTTCTAAAAGACTTTTGTTGTCCATGTTGGGTGTTGGCACAGAAGCAATAAATCTAACTCCTGTTGAATGGTCCGGGCAATACCCATTGGGGTTCTTCACAAGGTAATCTTGATGGTAATCTTCGGCTGGATAAAAAGTTTCTAACGCTTTTATGACTGTAGCTATTTTTCCATAACCTGCATCATTTAGTAATTCTTGATATGAGCTTAGAGTTTGATTTGCTGATTCTAATTGACCCGAAGTGGTTGTTA
>LWDU01044567.1_pt1 | contig 30848 bp, 26 predicted proteins | sample 727161 | NCBI WGS metagenome assembly LWDU01 (sample SAMN04566230, study PRJNA314399) | hydrothermal vent metagenome | isolation source: deep sea hydrothermal plume seawater | place: Mexico: Gulf of California, Guaymas Basin | collected 2004-07-11
AGTTTTATTCATATCTTAATGATTCTATAGGATCAAGATTAGAAGCTTTCCAGGCAGGATAAATACCAAACCCAATGCCAATTATTGAGCATACAATTAAACCATATAAAGCCCAATCAAATGGTATTACAGCTGGAACCTTAAAAATAACAGCCACAATATTTCCACCTGCAATTCCCAGTATAACTCCTACAATTCCACCAAATTCACTCAAAAATATTGCTTCAGTTAAAAATTGGGTAAGTATATCAGTGCGAGTTGCCCCAATTGCTTTTCGTATACCTATTTCTTTAATTCGATCAGTTACAGAAACAAGCATGATATTCATTATGCCTATTCCTGCCACTAATAACGCTATAACACTTATAGATAAAGCAAATAACTTTATACCACTTGTAAATCCAGAAAAGCGCTCGATCATTTCTGCATTTGATTCAATTTCAAAATCATTTTCCTTTCCAGGAGGAACTTTTCGTATCGCTCTCAATAAACCAATTGCTTCATCCATTGTTTTATCATATTCCTCTGCGGAAGGCGCTTCAACGCTAATAGATAAAGTTGTCCAACGATTTTTAAAGTGTTGTAAAAAATTTGTAATTGGGATTACTATATAATTATCCTGACTACCACCAAACGCCTCTCCCTTACGCTCAGTAATTCCTATTACATTATAATCCAAACCTCTTATTTGAATTGTTTTTCCTATGGGATCTTCAAAAGGAAAAAGTCGATCTACTACATCCATACCAAGCAAACAAACATTTCGAACAGAATGCACATCATCTGTAGTAACATTTCGTCCATCAGCAATATATGTATTATATGTTCTAATTGTACCTTCATCTCCACCAATTAGCTCAATAGATCTTTTTACAGTTTTATCACGGTATTTGACATTTCTAGCGCTCGTTCCTTCCGAAACACTTACCATTATAGGCATTCTAGCTCTACGTTTAAATTCTTCATATTGAGGATAATCAATATTTTTTCGATTCCTGTATTTTTCATCTCCATGATTTCCAACCCTGATACCTGGCCATTTTTGAATTACAAATGTATTCGTACCAAAAACATTTAATCCCGATTCAACCGATGATTCAAGTGTTCGTATTGCAGTCATTACACCAATAACTGAAAAAACACCTATGCTTATACCAAGCAAGGTTAGAATTGATCGTAACTTATTCTGACGTATGGCATCAATAGTCATACGAAAACTTTCCATAATTCCATTTTTTGTTCTACTTAAACCAAACATTACTTACTCATATCGCAATGCTTCAATAGGGTCTAAACGTGCTGCTTGATAGGAAGGCACTATACCTGATATTACACCAACTAAAATACTCATTATTATTGATACTATAGATAACCATAAAGGCAAAGTAGAAGGGAAAATTTTATTAATAAAAAAACTTGCACCAAAGGCCAAAGCCAAGCCAATCAATCCCCCAATTACACATATTATAATAGCTTCAAATAGAAATTGAACAAGTATCATATTAGGGGTCGCTCCGATCGCTTTTCGCACACCAATTTCACGAGTTCTTTCTTTGACTGATACAAACATAATATTCATAATCCCTATTCCTCCAACAATAAGCGAAAGTATTGTAATAAACAAACCTGTACCACCAATCGCAAATTTTAAAGTGTTATACTGAGTCTCAAATGCCTTGGTTTGATTAATAGCAAAATCGTCTTTCTCGCCTGGCTTTAATCCCCTTATCCTACGCATTACTGATTGTAGTTCACTTTTTGCATCATCTATTTTTTTCTCATTAACCTTAACACTCAGACGCATAAATCCTCGTTTCGAAAATAATCTAGTGTATGCTCCTAAAGGAAGTATCGCCTGATAATCAACACTAAATAGTCCAAGAAATTTTCCCTGTTTTTCTAAGACCCCAATGACTCGAAATTTTATCCCATCGATCTTAATATATTTTCCGATTGGATCTTGATATTCAAAAAAAGCATCTTTTATGCCACTTCCAATAATAGTTACTCTGGCCGCCGATCTTTCTTCTCCTTGAGTAAAAAAGCGCCCAAATTGTATATCTTCTTTCACTGTTTCCATATATTCAACATTAGTACCAAAAATTACTGTTTGTGTATTTTTATCACTAAAGGATAAGGAAGCTTCCCTCTGAATAACCGGAGAAACTGCAAGAGCATAATCAGACATTTCTCTAATTTTTTCTTCATAAGATAGTTTCATGCGCGGTCTATTTCGTACCTCCCACCATTCCATATCGCTAAACCATTCCCAACGACTAATATATAAAATATCTTTTCCAAGCCATGACATACTATTTTCAAACGAACGATCTAACCCTGAAATAAGGGTCCCCATTACTGTAACGGATAAAACACCAATAATGATTCCTAAAGCAGTAAGACTAGAACGAAGTTTATTCATATAAATTGATGATAGTGAAATCCGTAAACTTTCAAAAAACATACTAATTATTTCTTTTTAACAATTTTATCATCCTTGATCTTTCCATCAAAAATATTAATAATCCGATGTGCATGATTGGCAATATATTCTTCATGAGTTACAAGAATAATTGTATTCCCTCTAGAGTAAAGACTATCTAATATATTCATAATCTCAGCGCCACTTTTTGAATCAAGGTTCCCTGTGGGTTCATCAGCTAATATGATTGATGGGTCATTAACCAGTGCGCGAGCAATAGCAACTCTTTGTCGTTGTCCGCCAGATAATTCATTTGGGCGATGATACATCCTATCATGTAAACCAACTTCAGTTAATGATTTGCTTGCTTTATCTATACGTTGATTTTTTGGAATATTAGAATAGATTAGTGGAACTTCAACATTATGTAAAGCAGTTGCTTTTGGCAATAAATTAAAAGTTTGGAATACAAAACCAATTTTACGATTTCTTATAGACGCCAACTGATTATCATCCATATCATGCACTAATTCACCTTCAAATTCATATTTTCCTGAGCTTGGAGTATCAAGACAACCAATCATATTCATTAATGTAGATTTACCTGATCCTGATGGCCCCATAATGGAGATATACTCGTTATGATTTATTGTTAAATCAACACCATCTAAGGCGCGGACTATTTCATCTCCAACCTCGTAATGGCGTTTAATATTTTGAAGTGATATTAAAGAACTCAAAAGATATGATTAATCCTTATCATCCTCTTCAGTGCTAACCTGCATATTATGCTTTAATTCCTTACTTACGGCTTTATAATTTCCTATTACTATAAGATCATTCTCTTCTAACCCATTTAATAATTCGTAGTGAGTTTCGCTAGAGATTCCAACTTTTACTGGTCTAATATGGACAAATTGGCTCCCGCGTTTAAATTTATTTTCCTTCAGGTTTTTGACCTCTGAGACTTCTCCATCTCTTTGAACTCCACCTTGTTTATCAGCAATAATAAAAACCAGTTCTTCCAATTCTTTTTTCTTAGAGTTGTTATCTGGTTCATCATCTTTTTCCCATTTTTTACTATTCTCTTCACCAAATAGTTTATTTTCAGAGCCATATTCTCTAACCGTTAGGCTCTGTATTGGTATCGCTAAGGCATTATTTCTTACTTCTGTTATAATATTGGCAGTAGCACTCATTCCTGGTCGAATATTAGGTGGAACATCAAGCATACGTACTTTTACCTTAAAATTTGTTACTTGTTCTTGACTTCCAAAATTTGATGTTTCAGCAATAAGAGCAATTTCACTCACAACGCCATAAAATACCGTATCTATATATGCATCAATCTCAATTTCAGAAGTATCACCTATTGAAATACTAACTACATCATTTTCATTTACGTCAACAATAACTTCCATTCTACTAAGATCAGCTATAATCATTAACACATCTAAAGAAAACATCCCCCCCATCGCCATTTCGGCAACTTCTTTATTTATTTTAGTTACAATCCCATTTTGAGGAGAAACTAATCTTGCTTTATCTAATGCATCTTGTGATACCAATAAACTTGCACGTGATTGGTCAAGTTGGCTTTTTGAGATTTCATATGCAGCTTGTGCTGCCTCAAGTTCTTGATCAGAGGCAAGTCCCTGTTCATAAATACGCTCAACACGTTCTCTATTTGCTTTGTCCTGCTTCACTCTAGCTGAAGCAGAACGAACTGCAGAGGTTACTTGATCAACATTAGCCTGCAATTGTTTTCTATCAAGAGAGATAAGATGCTGATTCTTTTTAACATATTCCCCCTCCACTACAGTTATGGAATCAATAATAGCTGAAGAAGTCGCGCTTATTTTTACTTCTCTTTCAGGTTGTATTTTTCCGCTTGCATTCACTTTCTGAATGATTGTCTGTCTACCAATTTTTTCAGTCACCACATTGATAACTTCTGAATCATCCCGAAAAATATTTCCAACTATGATTAAAATAATTAGTAGCCCAATAAACCCAGAAATAAATAATTTTTTGTTCTTTTTATATAATTTTTTAATCACTTTAATCTCCTAAAATATTTATAAATCTGTATCTAACGTACCTAAGATAGCTTTCAAGCTTGCTTGTTCAATCATGCTATCATATTTACTTCGAATTAATGATGATCGCGCACTGACCAAAGACACTTGTGCATCCAGTACTTCTAAAATACTTGCGGACCCCAAGCTATATCGCTGCTGAACTAATTTTAGATCTTCTTCGGCAGAAGCCAATACTTTTTCATTAATAGGAATCACTTCTTTATAATAATTAAGTTGATCTAGAATTAATTGCAGTTGAACTGATAAATTTTGTAGTTGAGTTAAATACTCAGATTCTTGTTTTCTTACATTCAATTTAGCTTGTTGAATTGTAGTAGATAATGTATTCCCAGTATATATAGGGACTGAGAAAGATAAGCTTGTATTCATTCTCCAATTTTCATCCCATTCATTTGACAATGTCTGAAAATCTTCGGAATTACCAGAATAATTTGCTGAAGCTGATATATTCGGCAATCTGGATCCTTTTGCTATTTTTTCACTGTATTCAGCGTTTGTTATTTGGTTTTTTTTAGCTAAAACGCTCGGATTAAATTTTTGAATAAATTCAAATCCATTTTCAAAATCAGGAATAGTATCTAAAAAGAATAAATCGTCATTAACAATAAAATCTCTATCTGTTGTTACAATTCCCATTGCATTCTTTAAACTTAAATATCCATTTTTTAATACAGCTTCATTATTAACTACATCCACACGAGCTTGCCCATATCTCACTTCAGCTTTTAATAAATCTGTTTTTCTGGCAGATCCTAATTCAAAACGTTGCTTTGTTAAAGCCAATTGTTGTTGAGAACTATTTAAATTGCTTTGGGATACATTAAGTAATTGCATAGATTTTAAGTAATTAAAATAATTCCTATGTACTTCTCTTATAATGTTAGTTTTAACTTGCCTATCATACTGTTCAGCAATTTTATAATTAGTTTTTGATTGCGCAATACTATTCCACCATCTTCCTCCATCATATATATTTTGTGATAATGAAACTCCAGCTGAAGAACTCTTCAGGCTGCTAATGCTCCCCAATGTAATTTCACCTGTCGTGGGATTGTACCCTCCCTCTTGTTGAGGAAAGCTTGACTCACTTACGCTCCCAGATAATGTCAAATATGGTAATATATTACTATAAGATCCTCTAATATTTTGTCTAGAACTTTCTAAATCTAAAGCAGACGCTTTTAATTCTTCTTTGTTTGTTAGAGCAATTTGAATGCAATCAGCCAATGATAAATTTTCTTTTTGAGCGTACCCAATAGAAAGGAAAAAGATTAAAATTAAAATTTTATTCATTTTTATTATATAAAAAGAGATCCAAGCGCAGCAAAAATGCTAATCTGAAATAACCAATAAATAAAAATAGCTATTATAAATGGTCTGGCAGATTTTTTATAATAAACACTTAACCCTATTCCAATGAGTATAATGCGCCACACACTAAAAAGATCCATTGCAGCAAATAAATTATTGATAAATGTCCCTTTTTCACCTATATCAAGCAAGCCTAGTCCTGTATAGACATCAATAGACCACTTATTAATCATTAATGGTATTTTAATTACTGTTTCAAGAACAGTAATTAGATAAGAGAATGAAACATAGGGCAATAAATTTGAATATCTTGTGGATTCACCAAAGAAAAACTTAACTATCATTAAGACGATTAATGTCGTCATTATTATTCTTAGAGGCCCTGCAAAAATATTTGTTAACCACATTATTAAAATAGAAAATGGTCTAGGGTTTTCTAAAGATTCATATATACTCTTCAATGCATCTTCTTTTTGATCATCAGGTATCTGTGAACTATTCTCTATCCATTTAACAGATTGTTCAAGTTGTACATCATAATAAAGTTCTTTTAATAATAGAAGGCTTACGGCTCCTAAAACCATTAAGACTATTAATGGCATAAAAGATATTTTCCAATCATTTGTTTTCTTCAATTCCTGAAAAGAAACAATTGGATCTGTAAAAATATTTATAAATAAAGCTAAATATTTCATATAGCTAACACCTCGGTTAATAAAATAAATTACGAAATAAATTTATCTTTTATTTGATATAAATAACTTAGTCCATCATCATGATTATTATCAATCTTACCATCCAAAATAGCTTCCTCAATTGCCTTTTTGAGTTCACCTACCTTTTTTCCTTCTTTTAAATTACATATTTCCATTATTTCATTTCCTCTAACAGGTGATTGAAACTGGCTAAATAAGTCTCTTTCTTTTACATCTTTCATCAAACTATCAACCAGTTCAAAATTTTTCATATATTTATTTACTTTATTTGGATTTTTTGTAGTTATATCTGCTCTACATAGTATCATCAAATCATCAATATCATCACCGGCTGCAACCATAAGCCTTCGAACTGCAGAATCAGTTACACCTTTCTTTGCTAATGCAATTGGGCGTAAATGCAATAATGTCATTTTTTTTAAGAATTCACCAAGATTATTAGATAATTTCATTCTTTTAATAACTTTATTTAGTATTTTTTCTCCCACAGCGTCATGTCCATGAAAGGTATAACCTTTTTTCTTATCTACTCTCCTAGTAACAGGCTTTGCAATATCATGTACTAATGCAGCAAATCTAATTTCCATTTTTTGAGTTAATTTTGCTGCATTGTCTACCACTTGCATGGTATGAAAAAAAATATCTTTGTGATTCCATTCAGGTGTTTGATCAATTCCATACATTTCATCAATTTCTGGAAAGATTAATTTCATTAAACCTGTTTCTTGTAAAATAATAAGACCAATCGATGGTATTGGTGAAGATAAAATTTTGCATAATTCTGTCGTGATTCGTTCTTGTGATACGATTGAAATACGTTTTTTTTGATGAATAATTGAATCATAACATTTTTTATCAATTTCAAACTCAAATTTTGATGCAAAATAAGCAGCTCTTAGCATACGTAATGGATCTTCAGAAAACGTGTCATCTGGGTTTAATGGAGTGATAATTCTTCTAGATTGTAAATCAATTATACCACTATAAGGATCATATAAATCTCCATAATTTTCTGGTAACAAATCAACTGCCATAGAATTAATAGTAAAGTCTCTTCTTATTAAATCACCTTTTAGATCTGTGTAGATCACTTCTTTTGGCTTCCGTGATTTATTTTTTGATATGGTATTTTTGCAGTAGAAAATTGCTTGAAGGGAATGACTTTTTTCACTTCCAAATCCTTTGCTAATAACTCAGCAAATTCTATTCCATCACCAATAATCATTAAATCTATTTCCACTGGTTTTTTCTGAATGAAAAGATCGCGCACAAATCCGCCAACAACATATATCTGTTTATTATTTTCTGATGCAATTTTACCTGCTCGTTTAAGAACATATTCCGCATCAGGATACTGAGATATTAATTCTTTAATATTACTCATATGAAAAATTACCTATTTATCTCTAAAAAATGAACTAGTGTTGAATTATGAAATATACTTGCCAGTATTAAGTGCTTGTTCTATTTTCTAATATAATGGAAAAAACAAAAAAAGAATTAATCTTTTTTATTATTCTATTAGTATCATTACTGAATGCTCAATTTTCAAAAGTAGATGTTACAATGGATGATAGATTGTTAAAAGATGATGATAGACAAATTTTGATTAATCTAAAAAATGAAGTTTCAAGATTTTTTATTAATAATAAATGGGATGAGGAATGGACTGATTTAGAAATTAAATTAAATATTCAAATTATATTTGAAGGAACAGCTACTAAAAATGGAAAGAAAAATTTTCTTGCTCAGGCGCTCATATCAACAAATGAAGATCAGCGCTTTTTTGATAACTCCTTACAATTTCCTTTTAATCCAGGATCAAGTTTATATTATGACCCAGTTATGTTTGAACCCCTTCCAAGCTTTCTATCATATTATGCAAATATGATTTTAGCTGGTGAAATAGATACCTATGAACCAAACGAGGGATCAAAGCAGTATGAAATAGCTAGATCAATCGCTCTTCGGGGTACCTCAAGCAATTTTCCTAAGGGATGGTCAAAACGCGTCCAACTTACTGATGATATGTCATCAAATTATGGATTAAGGAAAGCTCGTTTTGCTTATTACTATGCATTAGATTTATTCAAAGATGGAGAAATTGAAGAATCAATTAACCAATTTAATTCAATGATAAAAGGTATTGATGAAGTATATGATAGAATTCCTAGGGAACATTATACTCTATATTTTTTAAAATCACATGCTACCGAATTATCACAAATATTACAAATTTTAAGACAGAATGATATACTTCAAAGTCTTATGGATCTTGATCCCTCTAATAGAGATATTTACGAAGATGGACTGAAATAAATATCTCGAAAAGTTTTCTTTCTTCTTATATAATAATCCCAAATAATACTTCCTTTATACATTGAGCTCATCATTTCGTAATCATCTATTGTACGCAGACGTTTAATCTTTCTTCTTCGAAGAAAAATAATGTGGATATGAAACAAAATCCATAAATGTGCCTGTATTACACCAAACATATGTTTAAAATCTAATTTTATTAGAGCATAAACTATAGCAACCAACTCAAGAGCATATCGTATAGGAAACAAATAAAGAGTTGTAAATAACTTATAATTACTTAGTAACATAATAATCGAATTTCTATGATTTAACATATATTTCTTTAATGATGTCATTGGCAATGAAACAGCATTTTTATGATAAATGACCGATTGTGGATGCACATAAATACTATAACCTTTAAGTTGAAGCTTCCAGCATAAATCAATTTCTTCCATATGTGCGAAAAAATTTTCATCAAATTTTTCAACTTCAAGAAAATATTTTTTTCTAACCATAATTGCTGTTCCTGATGCCCAAAAGCAATGTGTATCATCATCATATTGTTTATTATCATTTTCTTGTTCTAAAAATAATCTTCCTCGTGCAAAGGGATAACATAAAACATCCATATACCCACCAGATCCTCCAGCATAATCAAATCTATCTCTTTCATAATAATTTAATATTTTAGGTTGAACACCCGCACAATCCGGGTGGCTATTCATAAAAGAAACTAAATTATTAAGCCAATCTTTTTCATGAATTGTGTCATTATTCAAAAAAACAATATAATCACCTTTAGAAATTTTTATACCACGATTACATCCTCCTGCATAACCATAATTTTGATCATTTTCTACAATATTAATTTTGGAGTGATTAGTTTTTAGCCAATTAACGCTATCATCAGATGAGGCATTATCAACAACGATAATTTCAAAATTAGAATATTCTGTATTATTTAAGGAATCAATGCATTCTGATAAAACATCAATGCCATTCCAATGCGGTATTATTATGGAAACTAGCGTATCCATAGCTATATGCCCTAAAGACTAGGGTGCAGTACCTTTTAATTCATCAAGTAATTTTTTTGCTTGGCGATCGCTCGGGTTTCGTTCTAACCAACCAGTTAAAACCGTTTCTGCCTCTGTATTCATTTCAAGCTTTTGATAAGCAATAACTAAATGAGAAACAATATTTGAATAATTATTTTGCCATTGTCTCCATGATTTTGAAGATAAACCTGCTGATTCTAATCCTCTGGTCTGGACTATCCTTTCGGTATTATTAAAAGAATCATATAATGCCTCATAAATATTCTTTGCAATACCGGGCTCATCTAATTCAACAAGATATGATTGTCCATAATCTAATCTATCTTTGATAGAGATATCATCTCTCAGTAATAAATTATCCAGCACATCTCGTAATTTTTCTTCGTGACCTACTCCATAATATAATCTACCCATTTGATAATAGAGTTCTTTTGAATCCATGCCAATTGTATTATCGGGAATATTTTCATTCATTTCGTCGAGTATAAGCATCACTTTTGCTTTTAAGGATTTTCCTTTATCACCTTCTTTTTGATCTTTAGAAAGCTTTTGGTAATCCATAAAATAATGTACAGCTAACTGCATATATGCACTTCTATAATTTTGAAGCAATCGAATTATTTGTTCATTATAATAAACATTTTCATTTCCTAAATGTCTAAATAAATACCTAGGATCATAATCTTTAAACCAAACGCGATCCTCATCATCTTTCCACTCACTACTATTATATGGCTTAGACCATTCATCTTGTCCAAAATCAGTAATCAAGTGTTTTGACATATTTTCAGGATTTATTCCTTTAGTCTTATAGGGACGTAAACGATATGCCAATCCATCCATTTCTAAATAGGGCTCAAGACCTAGTCGATTACTTGGTGAGACAGTAACAGCAAAGTAAATCGGTGATGTCCATTTAGAATCATTAATAATTTGCATAATCATCATATCTTGAATTTTTAATGCTTGTCCAGCATATGTAGGCTTCACTGACCATGTGATTTTGTCTTTTGTATCAACAGGTAACGTTACTTCTCGTTTTTTCCAAGGAGTTAACCCTCGCGTAAGATCTCTTATCTGACGATCAGATAATTTGATAATCTGATTTACAGAACTGTTTATTTCATTTTCACTTCCTGAAAAAGAAATAAACCTATCCTTTTCAAATTCTCTAATTTGTCTGAGCTGTCTGATATACCACGGAGTATTTAATAGACTTAGGTTTGCAACCGTCACATCTCTTCTTATACCATCCACTTCCTGTAAATACCATAAAGGAAAAGTATCATTATCGCCATTTGTAAAAAGTACAGCGTTCGGTTCACAAGACTGTAATAGATTATAACTATAATCCCAAGCGACTAAATTACCTGATCGATTATGCTCATGATAATTTGCTTTAAGCATCATTCCCGGAACAGCAAGTAATTGAAAAATTACTAAAAAGGAAATTATTCGCATTCCATGCTTTTTATCTTTGAGAAAGTTTGAGCACCATTCAATTATCGATGCGCTGCCAATACCTATCCATATTGAAAATGCCAGAAAACTACCAACATAGGAGTAATCTCTTTCTCTTGGCTGGGGATTATCTTGGTTAAGGTACAGAATTACGGCAATACCCGTCATTAGAAATAAGGTGAATACAGAAAATGCATGCTCACCGTCTTTATTAAAATGATAAAAAATTCCTACAAGGCCTAATAATAGAGCTAATGGAAGCCCAAAATGGAACCAGTATACACCATCTTGAGGCGATGGGTGAGCAGGAGAATTGGCACCAAAAGAACTTACTCCTGGATCACCTGAAGGTCCCCGTCCAGCAAATTGCCAAAGAAAATAGCGCCAATACATTTTTTTCATTTGATAGCCCCAGAAAAAGTCCCACTGCGTACTAAAATTATGAAACATATATTTTCGATTTTGTCTACTAGAGAATTCTCGATATGATTTGCCATTGTTAGTTTTTACTTTTTCAGGGTTACCTACAATTGTTGCTTTATGAGATGGTGTCCCAACTTTATTTTTTATATACTTTCTGGGTAGTTGCCCTATTGTACCATACTGCTCTCTCTCTAAATAAGAAATTGCTCTTGAAATTGTTTCTGGATCATTTTCATCAATCATTGGATCTTGTCCAGAACGAATAAATATAGTAGCATAACTTGAATAGCCAACTAGGATAAGGACTATCGAAGTAAAGATAAGAGATAATATTTGTTGCTTATTTTTTATTGCCCAAATAGCGATTGCAAAAGTGATAATGACCAATAATCCTACACCCTCCAAACCAATTAACTTACTCATTCTTGGCAAGCCTTTGATTATCCCATTATGAATAACTAGAAAAACAACTGCGGTTAATCCCATGGTAATAAAAAATGTTTTCCATTTAAAATCTGTCTTCCTGAAATAAATAATTAGAGCCAAAAATGGGAGTGTTAATAAATTTAAAATGTGGACTCCTATTGCTAAACCAAACATATAAGCAATAATTAATAAATATCTTTCACTGCCATCATTGTCTGCATTCTCTGACCATAACAAGATTAACCAAACTACTATTGCAGTAAAAAATGTGCTCATTGCATATACTTCCGCTTCAACTGCATTAAACCAATGACTATCAGTAAATGCAAAAGTAAGAGATCCTACCAATGCTCCACCAAATGCAATGAGTATATCTGTATTATCTTTTATTTTCCCTCTCCAATGCAAAATTATTTTTACAATTGATAAATATAATAACATACATGCAATGGCGCTAACTAAGGGAGAAATAATAGTTACTCTAAATGCAATATCAGGATTTGTTGGGATCATAGAGAAAATTCTACCAAGAAGTAGATAAAGAGGACTCCCGGGAGGATGAGGTACTCCCAAAATATATGATGTTGCTATAAATTCACCACAATCCCAATACGATACTGTGGGTGCCATTGTAAAAAAATAAACCATAAAAGAAAAGGCTAATACAATAGAAGCAATAATTCGATTTAGTTTCATATGATCATTGGAGTAATTCAAGATTTTTTTTCCTTTTGATTTTTATTTGAGTTGATACCACTTTTTTCATTTGTATTATTTTTCTGTTCTACATAATTTATTTTTAACGCGTGAATATTTTCACTAAAAAACTTTTCTTCATCCTGAGATAAATTTCCTGTCATTCTTTTATATATCATATCAAGCATGTCTATTTGTATAGAAGCTTGTTCTAAATCCTTTTCAAGATTGTCATTCATTGGATTTTTCATTGTCCCGAGATAGACCCACGCGCTATGAACCAGCGATGAAACTAGCTGGTCAAATAATTGTTGTTCAGTTAATTTGCTTTCAAGTACCATAAATAATACAATTTAATCCAAATAAAGTCAGCAAATATAGAATTATTGAATATAAAATGCGTTATGGATTCTATTTTATAATAAATATAAGCGAACTACATTTATCTTTAGAGAAAATGGATGACAGCCATGAATTAAACCCATTTATTAATCCATATATCACAGATTTACCCATATGCCTTGCGCTTAATATTGAAACATAAAATGGATCGAAGTTCATTCTATATATAGATCTTATATTAAATCCATAAGGATATACAATTTTATTTATTGATTCTTTTGTAAAGTGATATAAATGGCGTGGGGTATCATAAGCTGCCCAAAATTCTTTATACATTTTAGCATCTGTTGAGTGATAATTAGGCAATGCTATAATTAATATTCCATCAGGATTAAGACTTTTTTTTATTTTATCTAAATACACCCAGGGTTCATGAACGTGTTCTAAGCTATGCCAACAAGTGATTACATCATATTGCGTATCGCTTTTAATCCAACTATCAGGATCCATCACTTCAATATTTAACTTATTATTAACTATTCCTCTCACTTTTTCAGATGTATCAACACCATTAATATCCCAATGACTTTTTTTCATAACACCCAAGAATTCACCTGTGCCACATCCAATATCAAGAATTTTTCCATTAATTTTATTACAATATTTTTTAATTAATTTTTTTTTCTTATTTAATTGATATGACCGAACAAAACCATAAATATAACCATATATTCCCGATGCATTATCATTGTGCGATATATAATCATTAGATGAATAGTAATTACCAATGTTTTGTTCATTGGGGAATGGATTTGTAATTCTTAGATAACATGAATTACATTCAAAAATATCAAAAGATTCACCAGAGACTAAATAATCTTTTGTTGCGAATATAAATTTCATTTCACTCTTACAGATTGGGCAGCAATTCATCATCATTAAGTAATATTTATTGTATCAAAATATTGAGAATAATCATTTAACAATCTTTGCTTCATTATTAAATGATTTTCCAATTTTGAATCATTATCAACTATTCTCTGTGCACAATTTCGAGCTTTTCTTATAAGTGCCCCATCATTAATCATATCTGCTAGTTTATAATTAAAAAAGCCACTCTGCTCAGTGCTAAAGAATTTACCTGGCCCACGCATTTTTAAATCCTCATCAGCAATAATGAAACCATCGCTAGTTTTTTCCAATACTTCTAAACGCTTTTTTGAATTTGGCGTCACATATCTCTCCACAAGAATACAATAACTTTTAGCAGTCCCTCTTCCAACTCGACCACGCAGCTGATGAAGTTGAGTTAAACCAAAGCGTTCAGAATGTTCAATTAGAATAACGGAAGCATTTGGTACATCAATTCCTACTTCTATTACTGTGGTTGATACTAAAATATTTATAGTATTATTAACAAATTGTCCCATAATTGTATCTTTTTTTATCTTTGTCATTTTTCCATGAATCAGGCCTAGATTTATATTTTTGAAAGCTTTCTTTAACTTTTCAAATCCCTCTGTCGCAGCCGCTAAATCAGATTTATTAGTTTCCTCTACCAAAGGATATACAACTATACATTGTCTCCCAAAACTTATTTCCTGTTTCATAAAATCATATACTTTTAATAATCTTTTATTATTAACAACCTTAGTTATAATCTTTTTTCTATTTTTTGGCATTTCGTCAATTATTGAAAGATCCATGTCGCCATGATATGTAATCGCCATTGTTCGTGGAATAGGTGTAGCAGTCATTGCTAATAAATGTGGTTGGACTCCTTTATTAAGCAAATTCCCTCGCTGAAGTACTCCAAAACGGTGTTGTTCATCCACCACAATTAATCCTAAATTACTAAACTTCACCTTTTTTTGTATTAAAGCATGGGTCCCAATAATGATATTGATTTTTCCATCCTTTAATGCTGATAAAATATTTTCCTTTTCAGTATTTTTTTGCTTACCAACGATTAACGCACAACTTATTTGTACCAAATCTAAATATTTAATAAATGATTGATAATGTTGATTGGCCAATATTTCTGTTGGAGCCATTATAGCTACCTGCATGTTGTTTTCTACGGCAACTATTGATGTTATAATGGAAACAATTGTCTTCCCAGAACCAACATCTCCCTGTAATAACCGATTCATAGCACTATTACCAGCTATATCATTATTAATTTCTTTAATTACTTTTTTTTGTGCATTTGTAAGTTCAAAACCTAAATTATCAATTATTTTTTTTTCTTTTTTTCCACCAATTTTAAACGGTTTAGTATTTATTCTCTTTAAAGAAGATCTACGTAAAACCATTAATAGTTGAAGAAAAAAATGTTCATCAAACTTTAATCTTTCAATTGATAGCTTAAGATCAATAAGCGAATCTGGGAAATGAATATTTTTTATTGCCTTTCTTAATGATATTAATTTTTCTTTATCTAAGAATTCTCTATCAAAATAATCATATATTTTTTCTATATATGGTTCAGTTTCTCTCATTAATCGACGAAAGAAACGATGTTCAATCTTTTCTTTTTTAAACTCGCTAGTAAGCGGGTATAACGCTACTATAGAGCCAGTATTTATTGGATCAATATCTGTATGAATTTTATCATAATCTGGATGTAAAATCTGGTATCCATTAAAAAATTCAATCTTACCATGTACAGCTAATCGATCGTCTTTCTTTATTAACTGTTTAATATACTTAGCTCCATTGAACCAAATTAGTTTTACAAAACCTGTGCCATCTGAGATAATAGCTTCAAACAATGCTCTATTTCTTGTTCTTCTTATCCCACATATTTCAATATTTCCTAAAATTGTTACACTATCATGAATTTTTAAATCTTTAATTAATTTCACAGTACTTCGATCTAAATAACGACGAGGATAATAATTCAATAAATCAATTACGGAATAAATTGAAGAATTATTAAAAGCCTGTAACTTTTTAGGCCCTATACCTTTAAGATTTTTTATAGATGTATTTAAACTATAATCGGTTTCTGACACAAGGTTATCAATTCCATTCCTTGCGATAAGTATAAGTTATTATTGCTTTTTTACCCTTTGATACAGATAATGGAAAATGTATTGTTGTAACATCTTTTTTTATATAATTATTTGAGGATTCCTTGATAACCCAGTCTCCAAGAATCTTTTCCTCTAACCTTATATTAATTTCTTCATCTTTTGTATTATTAATTATTATTTCAATAGAAGCTTCCTCGCTCTTTCTTTGTCTATCAAAGTTAACAACTCTTCTTTTTCCAATAACATCGAAGGATCTTCCCGCACGAAAGGTAAGTGTTTCTCCTTTAGGCGTTTGTTTTATATTGTCCTCGCCAGTGAATTCTAAAACTGTATCTGAGTATTCATATAATAATATACGTCCTTGTGGAAGGGGTATGTTAAGATTGTTATCAATTGTGTTTTTTACTTGAAATTCTATTTCTAGAGGTTCTTCTTTTTGTTTTCTTTCACCATTTTGAAAAACATAAATTTTTGAATAGTTGATTTGTCTAGATTCATATAATCTTAATGAAATATGTTCATTGCTTCCAAAAGATAGTCTTTCAGGATAATTATATATATGATAATCTCCAAGGGATGATTCATTACCAATCTGAGTTCCCATTTCGTTATCTCTTGACACAGAAGATAATCTCCTATTTGATCGTATTGAATTTTTTATGTTATTCCCTAAAGCACCTTCTACTAACTTAATTTTCAATTTATTAAATGCCACGCTACTATTATTAGAAACATATGCTTCAGGAATCAATGTTGCTGAACCATCTTCAAGCAGCTCCATCCTGTACACAGCATTCCATTCAAAACCACTTGTCATATATACTAGGTTTCCCGATATATTATTGCTTTCTGAAAAAATATCCCATTGAAGCACAGGTTTCATCCTTGGATTATTTATGATTTTTCTTAATGAGATTTGCTTCACATGATTTTTTTTAATATAAATCACATCACGTCGTGCCTGAAGGGTATAACCTTCAGGGGAAATAGAAATTAATGTACCAAATTGATCTTCATCATCTATAGTCGTTATAGTTACAGAAGAACCTAAAGACTTTTTAAAAAGTGTATTTTCAGAAAATAAATTTTTGTTCAACTTCTGATTTAGCACTTTTCCATTTGATAGATTAAGATATGGAGTGCTTTCCCTAATTCCTTCAGGAAGTGTGCCATACTCAATTTCACTAGATTCATTATCAATCGACCAAGAGACAGGTTGTTTTATTAAAGCAAATCCATTTTTATAAATAGTCATTGTTGCATCAATAGACTGACTATATATAATTACACAAGTAAAAAATAATAGTACAATTTTCTTCATTGGATCATTTCAAGGTTTTTTGTGATTTTATCTAGCTCTAAAATCATATTATCTTTTTTTTCTTTCTCATGGAGAATTATATTTTCAGGAGCACGATTTAAAAAATCTTTGTTTTCCAGTTTTTTCTTAACATTTACTAAATGCATTTTTAATTCATTTATCCGTTTTTGCAATCGATCTTTTTCTAGATCAAAATCAATAATTCCATGTAATGGAATAAAGATCTCCATATTATCTACAATTGCAGTGGCAGATTGAGATGGTTTCTTAGCATCTTCTGTCATTTCTATATTGTCTATTTTAGCTAATGATTCGATTATTAAACTATAAGAATTTAAAATTGATTTTTGTTTTGTATTACATTGCACAACCATATTGCAAAGTTTGTTTGGAGGAACATTCATTTGTGAACGAATTGTTCTAACAGATGTAATTAAATTTTTTAATATTTTCATTTCATGTTCAGATGATTTATTAATCCATTTCTTATCAACACTTGGCCAACTTGTAATTATAAGATCAGAGTCACCCTGCTTTTTTATCTTTGACCAAATTTCTTCTGTAACAAATGGTGCATAAGGATGAAGTAGAATAATAATATTTCTAAGCACATATTTGGAAATAATCTTAACCGTATTAGTATAGGACTCATTATTTTTATTAAAACTAGTTTTTGCAATTTCAATATACCAATCACAATAATCGCTCCATGTAAATTCATAAATTACTTTTGCAGCTTCATTAAAATTGAAGCTATCTAAATGTTTATTTACTCGTTCAATTGCAATTTGTAAACGATTTAGAATCCATAACTCAGGAAGCTTTAAATTATTTTCTAATAATTCATCACTTATATCATCTTCAATGTTCATTAATACAAATCTAGAAGCATTCCATAGCTTATTAATGAAATTCCGTCCAACCTCAAGACCTTTAGATGAAAATAATACATCTAAACCCTGTGGGGCCATTAACATAATTCCAAATCGAACTGCATCTGTACCATACTCATCAAAAAGAGTAAAAGGGTCTGGTGAGTTCCCTAAAGATTTACTGAATTTTTTACCAGTTTTATCTCTTAAAATGCTAGTAAAATAAACATCTTTAAATGGTAAATCACCCATAAACTCAAAACCAGACATAATCATTCTTGCAACCCAGAAAAATATAATATCAGGTCCGGTCACTAGCGATGCTGTCGGATAGTAATATGATAAATCTTGATTATTTTCTGGCCATTTATGAACTGCAAATGGCCACAACCAAGAGGAAGCCCAAGTGTCAAGAACATCCTCATCTTGTGTCCAATTTTCAGGGTCAGGTGGTCCATCAATAGATACATGAATCTTATCATTATCATCATTATGATACCATACTGGTATTCGATGACCCCACCATAATTGACGACTGATACACCAATCATTAATATTTTCCATCCAATGATTATATGTTTTAACCCAATGTTTAGGGTGGAATTTTATTAATCCATCATTAACGGCCTGTGACGCAGGTTTTGACAATTCACTCATTTTCAAAAACCACTGACTTGACATATAATATTCAATCGGGACATTACCCCTTTCAGAAAAACCAACTTTATGAATATGTTCTTCAGTTTTTTCTAATAGACTTATAGATTTTAAATCATGAAGAATTTTCTCTCTCGCAGATTCTCTCGATAAATTTCTATATTTTTCTGGAACATTAGAATTGAGCGAAGCATCTTCATTCATAATATTTATAAACTCAAGATCATGACGTTTGCCTATATCAAAATCATTTGGATCATGCGCAGGTGTTACTTTAATACAGCCAGTTCCAAATTCCATATCAACAAACTCATCTCCAATAACAGGAATTTTACGATCAGTCAATGGTAAAATAACTGTCTTGCCAATTAAATGTTTAAATCTTTTATCTTTAGGATGTACGGCAACAGCTGTATCTCCTAACATTGTTTCTGGACGCGTTGTTGCAACAATTAATTCTTCATCAGAATCTTTAATTGGATAGCGAAAATGCCATAAATTCCCGTTCACTTCCTCATGTATTACCTCTTCATCGCTAATCGCTGATTGTGATACCGGGCACCAGTTTACCAAACGGAACCCTTTGTAAATCAGACCTTTATTATATAAAATAATAAAAGCTTCTAATACTGCATTATTATAATTGTCGTCCATAGTAAATCGTTCTCTATCCCAGTCGCAAGAACAACCTAGTTTTTTAAGTTGTTGTATTATGATACCACCATATTTTTCTTTCCACTCCCAAGAATACTTTAAAAATTCATCCCGGGATAAAGATTCTTTTTTTATTCCCTTATCCTCTAGCATTTTTACTACTTTAGTTTCTGTCGCAATAGATGCATGATCAGTTCCTGGAATCCAACAAGCTTCTTTCCCTTCCATTCTTGCTTTTCTAATTAATATATCCTGGATAGTGTTATTTAATACATGCCCCATCGTGAGTATGCCGGTAACATTCGGAGGAGGGATTGTAATTGTATACGGTTCTTTATCAGGATCTGGTTTAGAATGGAAATAATTATTATCCATCCAATATTGGTACCATTTATCTTCTATATTTATTGGATTATAAACTTTATCTAGTTGAGATATAGACATATAATAGGTTAATCCAATAAAAAGACTGTATTATCTTTCTAATACAAGACTAAAAGCGGTTGTCAATTTCAATACATTTTGATTGGTCTCTATTACTTTTCTAGAAAGAATCTTGGACAGATTCTTCATCACTTTATATCCTATATCTGTATTTTTATCACAAATTGAAAATAAATCATCTTTCATTAATTGACTTAATTGACACTCTGTAATTGCTATAACGCTAGCGCTACGACGATCTTCTTTATCGAATAATGACATTTCACCAAATAATGGTCTTTTATTTGCAGATAAATTGATAATAGCTTTTTCACGATTATCAAGCCCTCCCTTATGCATAGAAAGAGTTAGAGCCTGATTGATTCTTACATTACCTTTCAATAAAAGATATATCGAATCTCCAACATCTCCCTCAATAATAAAGTTCTCACCTTCTGGTACAGTAATTTTCTTCATTTTTTCTTTAAATAATGATACTTCTTTATCATTTAAGTTTTTAAATATCTCAAATTGTTTTAATTCATTAATATCCATATGCACCTCAAGGAATTACTATGGCTCGTTGGCCTTCTTCAATTAAAAAATTACTTTTTGGGTTAATTACAGTAGTAACTTTGCTCTCTTCTTGCAAAGAAATCCCCCCCTCATTTAATTTTCTTTCAATAAATGCATCTAATGCAGACGAGTCTGCAGATAAAACTTCACCGATTCCTAAATTCTCTTCTTCAGAATACAATCCAACAAGAATCCATCCGTTTGTTGAGCGGAAATAATCAAATAAATCATCAAATGATCTTCCAACAAATTGTGATGGGATATCAACACGTCTCAGCCTCTCTTTAGAGCTGGCATTAAGCAAACCTTTTGTAGTTTGTGGAATTCCAGGATCAATAACATGAGAAGCTAACATATAGGCACCAAAATCATCACTTAATACCACTTCATCCACATTAGCTCTCCGAATATGAGTTAAGTTTTCTCTTTGCATGAGATATGCAACAACGCGAACGCTTGATGATAGACTTTTTATGGTTAGTGTAGCAAAAATTGTTTTTTCATCTGGTGAACCAATTTTTTCATCTTCTATATTGGGAATAATAATTACTGTATGAGCCTCTTGAATACTGGCTCTTTTTAATATCTCTTCACTAGTAAAATCACCAGCGACAAAATATAAATCTATATCTTTATATTTATTTCTAAGATGATTAACTATGTCTTCATGAATTTCATTTACAAGTATTAAATGTAATGAATCACTTTCAGATAGCTTTCTTAATGAATCAATAATTGATTCAGCATTTCTATTCCAACCACATAAAATAATATGATCACTTATATTTACTTTTTCCAAACCTTTATCCTCCCGAATTCTTTTTGCTACATATATAGATGAAATAGATGCAGTTAATAGAGACACTAGCGCTATACCTGCAAACATAATAAAAACAGCAAATAATCTTCCCTCTGGTGTATTAGGAGAGAAATCACCATATCCTACAGTTGTCATAGTAACAATTGCCCACCAGAAAGGTGTTTCTTTTTCTGTTATAGAACCAGTTTCTAAATACATAATTATAAATCCGCCAATGATCATAACTATAAACAAGCCAGCTCCAACCTGGAAGAAACTGTTCCGTATTAGTTTTCTAAACCATCGTCTCATATATAAAAATTTAAGTCTAGAATAATTAAGATATAAAGGATGGATTTATATTAATTATTTTTTTAACAATGCAACTGTTTCAATATGCGGTGTGTGTGGAAACATGTCAACTAAGGTCATTGATTCTAATTTCCAACCCCAATGAATTAATTGAACTATATCTCGAGCTTGAGTTGTTGGATTACAAGAAACATAGACTATTTTATTTGCTTTAAATTTTGGTAATGATTTTAACATATTTTTGTGAACACCTGATCTTGGTGGGTCGATAACTAAGGCATCTGGAGTAGGATAATTTTCTATATTCCTCCCTTTTTTAAAATAAGTATCAAGATTAACTTTATGAAATTTGACATTTCCTATCCCATTAATCACTGAGTTTCTAGTTGCATCTTCTATCGCACTTTTAATTATATCAAATCCATATATTTCTTTAGTTAATTTTGCTAAAAATAATGATATCGATCCAGTACCACAAAAAAGATCAAAAATAATTTCTTCTCCTTTAAGATCAAGATAATGCTGTACTGCTTCAAATAATTTCACTGCTTGTTCACTATTTGTTTGAAAAAAAGAGTTGGCTGAAACCTCATAAGTAATATCTCCCAATTTCTCTCTTATAAAAGAATCTCCATGTAAATTAATTTCTTTTTCACCATAAGCAACGTCTGCCTTACGAGTATTTATATTATTAACTATAGATTGTATATTGGGAAAGTGATTTATTATTGCATTTTTTATTGGTTTTAGCTTACTTGGATCTTCATACCTTGTAACAATATTGACCATTAATTCTTCAGTGTAAAATCCCTTTCTAAGCATTAAATGACGTAAATACCCATTATTTGTTTTATTATCGTATGGTTTAATTTCGTTTTTAATTGCTTCCGTTCGAACTAAATCTAAAATTTTATTAAAATCCTTATCTTGTATATGGCACTCTTTAATATCTACAATTTTATCATAACGCCTAGGAACATGAAGCCCAAGTGCAAATTTTGAATTGTTCTTTTCTTCTACATCTAAATACCAAGGTCGATTGCTAAATGAAAATTCCATTTTATTTCGATAATAATATTGGTTTTCAGCTTGAACTACGTTTTCAATTATAAAATTATCAATACCTGCTTGCCTAACGTAGATATCCTCTACTTGTTTAATTTTTTGTTTTATCTGCTCTTCATATTCAAGGTTTTGTGTGCTACATCCTCCACAAACACTAAAATGATTGCATTTAGGATTAACATTATATGGGGATTCTGATAATGTTTCTATTACTCTAGCTTCAGCATATCCACTTCGTATTTTATAAATAAATACGAGCACATCTTCACCTGGTAGAGCATTGTTTACGAATATAACAAAATTCTGATGCCTAGCTACCCCCTTTCCACCATACGCCAAAGACTCAATTTTTAGTTTAAGCTCAGCACCTTTTACTACCGATTGAGACATCAAATAATATTATATCTTAATAACCTATGGGATGCCAAGTTGTTTTAATTTCTTGACAATCCATTATAAAATAAGGATCTTGAGAATCATGATTCATCCAATCAATAGCTCCATAATTAATAACTCTTTTAATATTAACGGCAGAATTTTTTTGAATTAATTCTGTATCCTTCAAATCTAATCCACAATTAATTACAGTATTTACATCCATATGAGATGAAAAATGGTCAATTAGTTCATTTGTAAATCCACTTAAAATATTAATTACACCATTAGGTACATCTGATGAATGCAATACTTCTGAAAAAGATATTGCACATAGAGGATTATTTTCAGAAGCAAGCACTACAACAGTGTTCCCACCAATAATAGCAGGTACAATAACCGATATAAAACCTAAAAGATATGAATCTTTTGGTGCTATTATTGAAACGACGCCAGAAGGCTCAGGCGTAGAGAAGTTATAATGAGGGGTTGATACTGGATTTACTCTGCTAAAAATTTGCTGAAATTTATCAGACCAACCAGCATAATATACTAGACGATCAATTGACATTGAGACTTCCTGCTTTGATTGTTTTTTACTTTTCCCTTGAACCATTAATTCAGATATAAATTGCTCTTTTCTACTATCTAACATTTCAGCAATACGATATAATATTTGTCCCCTATTATACCCTGAAAAATTGTTCCACTTATTAAATGCATTTCTCGAAGACTGTACAGCATTTCGATAATCTTTTCTTGAAGAACGACAAAAATTGATAGTTTGATCATTATTTGGATTAACCCATTTCATATATCTGCCAGATTCAGTCCGTGAAAATTTTCCATCTATATATAGCTTATAGGTTTTATTAATATGCATGGATGTATTCATCTATCAAGTCCTATTAATAAAATTAACATAAGGTGATATACCTTCTAATCCACCTTCTCTACCAATTCCACTTTCTTTATAGCCTCCAAAAGGAGATGTTGGATCAAATATATTAAAGGTATTTGCCCAAATTACTCCTGCTCGAATTTCTTTAGATATCTGAAATATTTTTGAACCTTTATCTGTCCAAACGCCTCCAGATAATCCATATGGGGTATTATTAGCTTTGGCTATTACTTCATCAATTGTACGAAAAGTTTGAATAGCTAAAACTGGGCCAAAAATTTCTTCTTGTACAATCCTATGAGACTGACTGATATCAGTAAAAAGAGTGGGGGCACACCAATAACCCTTTTTTGGGATAGAATGTTTTGATTGATAAATAATACCACCTTCATTTTTACCAAGATCTAAATACATTTTAATTTTTTTTAGTTGGGCATTAGAATTAATAGCCCCTATATCAGTATTCTTATCTAGCGGATCTCCCAAGATTAAATGATCCATTCTATTCTTCAATTTTGATATTATTTGATTAGATATACTCTCTTGAACATATAATCTTGAACCAGCGCAACAGACATGCCCTTGGTTAAAGAATATACTATTAATTATTCCTTCGACTGCTTGATCAATAGATGCGTCCTCACAAATAATATTTGCAGCTTTTCCTCCTAACTCTAAAGAGTATTTCTTTTTCGAACCAGCTAAAGATTTAATGATAATTTTACCTACTTCCGTTGATCCGGTAAATGCAATTTTATCTACTTTAGTATTATTTACTAATAACTCGCCTGTAGTGCCGTCTCCAGTAATAATATTCACCACTCCTGGGGGTAAATCAGACTCTTGAATAATTTCTGCAAGTTTAAGAGCGGTTAAAGGTGTGCTTTCTGCAGGCTTTAAAACAACAGTATTTCCTGAAGCAAGCGCAGGTGCTATTTTCCATGCAGCCATTAATAGGGGAAAGTTCCATGGTATAATTTGTCCAGCAACTCCAATTGATGAAGTTTTTCTTCCGGGAAAAACATAATCTAGTTTATCAGCCCATCCTGCATAGTAAAAAAAATGTGCTGCCGCCAAAGGGATATCAATATCTCTCGATTCTCTTATTGGTTTTCCGCCATCTAGAGATTCAATAATTGCTAATTCTCTTGATTTTTCCTGAATTAATCTTGCAATACGGTATATATATTTTCCTCTTTCTGCAGAATCCATTCTGCACCATACATTATCATAAGCTGATCTTGCAGCCAATACAGCTTTATTAACATCAGATTTCCCAGCTAATGCTATTTCGGCCAGTTTTTTCTCATTAGCTGGATTAATAGAATTAAAATATTTTTTAGTTAATGGTTTGACAAATTTTCCACCAATATACAAGTTGTAAATTGGAGAAATTGAAATATGATCCACACTCTCTAATGCATTACTATATTGCCAAGTTGTTGATGAATTTTTTTTCGCTTTACTATTTTTAGACATAACTTAATCTAAGGAAAAATAATTAGAGGATTGATAATTACCTTGACCCTGCTTAATTATTTGCATCAAAACATCGTTTGCAAGAGAACTTGCTCCAAATCTAAATAGATCAGGTGTGAGCCAATCATTGCCAAGTGTCTCACGAACCATAACTAAATATTGTATAGCAAGTTTTGATTTGCTTATCCCTCCTGCCGGCTTCATGCCAATCTTTTTACCTGTAAGATGATAATTATCTCGTATTGCTTCTAACATTGTTAATACTACAATAGGGGTAGCGCTTTCTGTAATTTTACCTGTAGAAGTTTTGATAAAATCTGCCCCTGAATCCATTGCCAAATCACTTGCTTTTCTTACGTTATCTAATGTGCAAAGCTCTCCCGTTTCAAGAATAACCTTAAGTTTTGCATTGCCACAAGCTTCTTTAACTTTTGCTATTTCATCAGAAACATAATTCAATTCTCCGCTTAAAAAATGTCCTCTAGATATTACCATATCAACTTCTTCCGCTCCTTCATTTACTGCATATTTAACTTCATCTAATTTTGCTCTTAAATTAGTCATTCCACTCGGAAATCCTGTCGCTACAGATGCAGTCTTTATATTTGTCCCCTTTAAAGATTCTTGAGCTATTGATACCATATTTGGATAAACACATATTGCAGCAACTCGTGGTAATCCAGGATGCTTATCATGTAAATGTGCAGCTTTGTAGCATAACTGTTTTACTTTTCCAGGAGAGTCGCTTCCTTCTAAAGTAGTAAGATCTAACATGCTTAGAATCTTCTTTAAAGCCCACATTTTAGACTCTTTTTTAATACTTCTTGAAAATATTCTTTTAACTCTTTCAGAGCATCCAACTTGATCTATGGTAGTATTATATATCATAATACAATTAATTTGAGCCGTTTCTTCATCTATTGCCTCGGAATATATACGTACGATTGGCTCGGTATTTGACTTGCGCAAATGAATCCATTTATTATCCCATGTAAATTTTGTTCCATCTTCAATATTTATATTTGCATCCCCAAAAATTCTTTTTGAATGCATAATTAAATCATTAAGATCGTTACTAGAAATTTTGATTTTATCCTTAATAATTATAAATTGAGGGAAACCTAGATAAATATCATGTAAGCTCTCGTTAGTTTGGGCCAAACGGTTTAATACCATTACACAACCAACAAGTGAATCGCGGCCATAATGTGATTCTTTTAATATAATACCTCCATTCCCTTCTCCTCCTAATTCAGCGCCTGTTTGTATCATTTTTTCCACAACATTAATTTCGCCTACAGCTGTTCTAATTACTTTACAATTATTCTTATTTGCTATTTTTTCTAATACCATAGATGTCGATAAATTTATCACAAATGTCTCTTCTGGTTGTTTCCCCCTTATATATCCATCAGCAGCTAAAGCCAAAGTGTATTCATCACCGATTGGTGTTCCTTTATTTGATACTACTGCTAAACGATCAGCATCTGGATCAAGAGCAAGCCCAATATCTGCTTTTGTTTTTAAAACAGTTTCACTCAACATAGTTAGATTTTTTGGTAGAGGCTCTGCTCCTCTAATAAAATCACCGCTAGGATCACAATTAATAGCAATTACATTGCAGTTTAAGGCTTCAAGTAGCCTAGGCAAAGCATCATACCCCGCACCGTTTATCGCATCAATAACCACATTAAATCTTCTCTTACGGATTTGACTAATATCAACACAGCTTAATCCAAGGATATTAATAATGTGTTTTTGTACAGCATTAACATCCTGCATAATCACACCTAAAGCATGTTCATGTTTTGTAAAATTATTTTTATCCATTATTGAAAAAAGATTTTGACATTCGTTAGGTCTAAAAAATGTACCATCATTTCTAATGAATTTAAATCCATTCCACTCTATTGGATTATGGCTGGCAGTAATAACTATACCTCCCTGAGCTTCAGTGTTTTGTACCATATATTGAATTGTAGGAGTTGGAACAATGCCTAATGTAATAACATTTCTACCACAATTGAGCAATTGATCAGAGACATTTGCCAATAATTCCTCTCCAGATGGGCGCGTATCTCTACCAATCATAATCACACCATCAGGAATTATTTCATGAATTGCATTAGCAAAATTATAACAAGATTGTTTTGTCAAATCAGAGTTGACCAAACCTCGTATACCAGAAATACTACGAATCAACATATATTAAAATAAAAAAGGTTCAGGAATAACACCCGAACCTTTTCATGAACCTTCATAATTAAATTATTAGATTTAATAATGGGATATTCTAGTCATTCTTCTTGCTGCTTTTTTTCTCTCAGCACGCTTTTTTTCGCTAGGTTTTACATAATATGCTTTTTGTCTTACTTCTCGTAAGATTCCAGCTCTTTCCCATTTCTTTTTAAAACGCCTTAACGCACGCTCTAAAGGCTCACCATCTCTAACGGTTACTTCAACCAATTTATATTCACCTCCTTAGAAGAATTATCCTAAATAGTTTCTTAACGTTTTACTACGAGAACGATGTCTTAAACGACGAATCGCTTTTTCTTTAATTTGTCTAACACGCTCACGTGTAAGATTAAACTCTTCTCCTATTTCATTTAATGTAAGAGCATAGTCTCGTTCAATTCCAAAATACATTTTGATCACCATTCGCTCTCTATCCTTAAGGGTGTCAAGAGAGTTGCGAATTTCATCTTTCAAAGAATCATTCATCAAAGGAGCGTCTGGCGCCAATTGATTGTCATCTTTAATTATATCAATAAGAGAATTTTTATCACCGTCTCTAAATGGCGCATTTAACGATTGATGTCTTCTTGATATTCTCATAGCATCTATAACTTCATCAGGTGTCATATTTAATTGTCTACCAATTTCTTTTTCATTTGGTGAGCGTTCAATTTCAGCTTCAAGTTTTTCAGCTGTTTTAGTAATCTTACTAATTGTCCCAACGCGGTTTAGAGGTAAACGAACAATTCTAGAATGCTCTGCAAGTGCTTGAAGAATTGATTGTCTTATCCACCAAACTGCATAAGAAATAAATTTAAATCCTCTTGTCTCATCGAATCTACCTGCAGCTTTAATTAACCCAAGGTTACCTTCATTAATTAAATCTGTTAAAGGCAATCCTTGTCCTTGGTAATCTTTAGCTACTGATACAACAAAACGCAAATTAGCCTTAACAAGCTCTTCCAAAGCATTATGGTCATCTTGTTTGATTCGAATCGCAAGCTCTACTTCTCTATCGGGATTTAACGGTTCAAAATCACCAATTTCCTCCAAATATCTACTCAAGCTCCGATTAGACTCATTTACGGTTCTTCCAGTTTTTGCCATTTATACCTCGTGATTATTATTCTAGATTAGCCAGTAAATTTACACTATTTAACATATACGACTCAAGGATCCTGTTAAGAAGTTTTTTTTACTCAATTAATGATGCAAATTCTTTTATGGATAGAGTCTCCGGTCGACGTGTAAAATCAATTGTTTGAATTATTTGATCTGAAATATCCCAACTTTTCATTGAATTTTTAAGCATTTTACGTCTTTGATTAAATGCGGTTGATACAATTTTATTAAACGTAATATAATTTTTATCTTCAATAAGTGGTTTTAATTTTTTTGTCAAATGAATAAATGCAGAGTCTACTCTGGGTTTAGGGATAAAAACATCAGGAGGGATAATAAATTTGGATTTTATATCTAAATATGCTCCCACAACTACGGTTAATTTTCCATATGCCTTTGTTGATGTTTGAGCAACTAATCTATTTGCTACTTCCTTTTGTACCATTAAAAATGCATCATCCCAATAATCTAATTGCTCAATTAACCAAAATATTATTGGAGTTGTAATATTATACGGAATATTTCCAATAACTCTTACTGGATTAGAAATCGGTAATTTATCTATCTCATATAGTAATACGTCGCCTTTAATGATAATTAAATCTTTTAGTTTATCGTGTATTTTTAATTTTTCAATTAGTAAAGGATCTATTTCAACCCCCACCATTTCTTTAACAATGGGTAATATTTTTTCACTTAAGGCACCTTCTCCTGGCCCAATCTCTAAAATATAGTTATCAGATTTTGGATTAATAGTACGTACAATTTTTTTTAATAGATTATTATCTACTAGAAAATTTTGCCCCCATTTTTTTCTAAATGGGTGGTTCATCAAAAAGAAAACAACTTATTTATATTTTTCGTTGTTTGATTGGCAATAGATTCAAAAGAAATATTATGAATTTCAGCTAATTTTTCTGCAACATATCGCGTTCTACCTGGCTCGTTAGGTTTTCCACGGAAAGGTTCAGGGCTCAAATATGGAGAATCAGTTTCAACTAATAATCTATTAAGTGGCAAATGTTTTGCTACACTTGGCAACATACTATTTTTAAATGTTAGATTACCAGAAAATGAAATATAATATCCCATATCTAATAATTTTTTAGCTGTAGAAAGAGTAGAGGAAAAACAATGAGATACGCCAATAACATTTGGATAGCAAGATAAGATATCAATTATATCCTTATCGGCATCTCGATTGTGAAATATAATTGGCTTTTTAATATTATCTGCAAGTTGTAAAAGCTCGTGAAATACTTTTATCTGGCTCTTTTTAGAAGAAATATTTCTAAAATAATCCAGCCCAATTTCGCCAATAGCAATCATTTTTTTTGATTTCATTATTAATTCTATTTGCTGAATATAGTCTTTATCAACATTTTGAGAATCATGAGGATGTACACCGGCAGAACAAAAAACATTTTCAAATTTCTTGGAAATATCTAATGATAATAGGGAGTCATTTATATTTGTTCCCACACAAATAAACCGATTAACACCTAATTTTTTTGAACGAACAATAACATTATCAATATCTTGAAGTATTTCATCATAGAATAGATGGCAGTGACTATCGGTTAACATAAGAAAATCGTATTAATTATTGAATGCGAGGAAAAAGAGTATTATGATCATTCAACTTGGATCCTGATTTTAGCTCTCCCCACTTTCTTGATTTTCCTGAATTAAATGCATGCAACACTTCAGCGCATCTATTTGGCATCACTGGAGATAATAAAACTGCTGCAATCC
>LWDU01000090.1_pt1 | contig 30837 bp, 32 predicted proteins | sample 727161 | NCBI WGS metagenome assembly LWDU01 (sample SAMN04566230, study PRJNA314399) | hydrothermal vent metagenome | isolation source: deep sea hydrothermal plume seawater | place: Mexico: Gulf of California, Guaymas Basin | collected 2004-07-11
TTCATCTCATACCAATCACTGTACGAGCAGAGGATTTGGTAGAGAAGTTGGATTAGTCCCGAACAAGGCGAAAGCCGTTGTTGAACTACCTTTTGGAAAAAGTTATGGGATAAACGCGAAGTTATGGGATAGGGGTGTTTGGAGAATCAACTGTAAGTCGTTGATTTATTGGTGGGCCGTGCAGGGATCGAACCTGCGACCACCTGATTAAAAGTCAGATGCTCTACCAACTGAGCTAACGGCCCGGGGGATACGAATTATAACCGCTGTAGATTAGAGATTTGTGCAACCATCACGTCTCATGTGTCCTGACGGGGTAGCAGACGAAGATCTGCCAGGGACTGGCGCAAGGATCTAGCAAAACCATCATCCAACAGGTAGTACTGCATCTTAATCGTCAGCGCACAACCGAAAACAATAAAGACGATACTGACAACTGAGCCCAATGCCAGTGTTGAACCCAGTGACAATACTCCAACAAAACCCATGAGCACACCGGCATAAAGATGGTTCAACATGTCGGAACGGGAACTGAAAGTCTCAATACGAAAATTACCGCTCGCAACCGCATACGCCAGCGAGCCCGCAAGAACACCGAACACCACCGCAATCCCGAATCCAATCGTTGAACCAGTCCACGTCATCAGATAATTCAGCATGTTTCCGACCGGCGCAATAAACGTCAGCGTTTCAAGGCGAACCGGATCAAAATCGTCATTACCAACCACCCCGGTCACTAACCAGGCGCCGGCAACCAGCAGACCAACCACCAGTCCAGAAACAATAGCGTCGCCACTCGTTCGAAAATCCTTGTCTTTGAGCGTATAGATCAATAAAGCAAGCCCGATAATCACCGCCAACCCTTTAGCGACACTCTCAGGCGCTAACCCGCTCATAGCCGCAACCACCGACGCCAGTGACTGGTCCGCCAGAGCATACTCAGAGAGATCGATACTCAGGGGTTCAAAAATCTCGATTCGCACCCCAGCCAGCAGGCCCCGTAAGGTGATATATGCTGTCAGGCCCAGTACCAGCAGTACCACAAGCGATTTCAGATTTCCGCCACCGGCACGTACCAGTGTTCTCTGGCCACACCCCCCGCCCAGCGTCATGCCAACGCCAAACAGAAATCCGCCAACAATATACCCCCCAATCCCAAAATTCGTCGACAAATAGATCGAAGCAGACAGATCGATCCAACCTATGGCCTGAAACAGTTGACTCATCAGAAGCGCGACGGCCATGGCCAGCAACCAGGCACGCAGGCGGCGAAGCGATCCCATATTGATCCAGTCACTGATCGCACCCATGGTGCAGAAATGGGTCTTGTGAGCGACAATTCCAAACAGGAATGCACCCCCAAAACCCCAAAGGGCCACCTTGTGAACAACCGACCATTCTTCCATTGTCATCCCGCTTTTATGCTCAGTACATAATCAGGTTGATCACCTTAATGGTTTTAGAATCTCGCCACCTGATTGCTAACCCAGAAATTACCGATAACCTCATAAACAACACCAAGCTACAACTAGTAGCCTTCCCGAGCCATCTTCTCGAGCCTCGCTTTGGCATTAACCACTACCCTATGATTTGGAAACGAACTGAGAACAAAATTCAGCGTTTCCCGTGCCTTGATATAAGCACCATACTCGTATTGAATATAACCAACCTTCAGGTATGACGCCGGTATCCGCGGGCTGTCCATAAAATTGTTAATAACATTTTGAAACGCGCCAAGCGACTGACTGAACTCACGGGTAACAAAACGAGCTTCCCCCATCCAGTACCAAGCGTCATCGGTCAACTCACTGTTTGGAAAGCGCTGTATAAACTGTGTAAAGGCCACCGCAGCGTCGGCGTAAAGACTTTGCTTAAGTAAATCGAATGCGGCATCGTAGGTCTCTTCTTCAGAGACCGACACAACGTTACTGACAGTTTTTGAATCTAGAATTTGTCCCGACGTTGACGTTGTCTGGATGGCACTTCCCACAACGATTGTGTCCGCTGAGCTTTCATCTGTATCGGTAACCGGGCCTGTCGCCGCATCTGATGCATTGCTACTGGAACCAGTAGCCTCAGTTTCCGAAACACCACTGCTTGGCTCACGAGTACTCTGAGATATCTCAGTAGACTGTGTAGGCTCGGCGGGTACCAACGAACTGGGAGCCGACCCACCCTCTCCAGGCCTCGGCATCGACGCCGTCACTCTTTCTTCCTGGCGAAGTCGAGCATCAAGATCGTCGTAAAGCTCGCGCTGGCGCCGTCTGAGCTTTTCTAACTCAAACGCCTGGATATCGAGTTGATCGTGTAAAGCACTGATTTCACGGCGTAAATCTTCTATTAGGGCTGCTGTCTGGGGATCAGGGCCGGTTAGCACCGCTGATGTCGGCGTGTCACTCTCGGAGACAACGGATATCACAGAGACCGACGACTGCTCTTTTGAAGGAATGCCAAATAACGACCTGGTTGTTTCCCGTATCGGCTGACAGACCCCGCTGCGGGCATTCTCTTCTTGCCCCTCGGGACAAACTGCCCATGCGACGGAACTCGCAGACAGGACCAAGGCTACCCCAAGCATCAGCCGACACAACGCACCTTCTCATAGGAAATACCGTGCCTAGAACTAAACCCCGCGGCTAACCCGTACTACTCAATACAGGATTTCAACACGGCGATTCAGCGACCAGGCGCTTTCATCGTGTTCCATTGCGACGGGCCGCTCTTCCCCGTAGGAAATACTGCGTACGGCATCCGACATAACACCCATCATCTGGAACAGGTCTGCCACTGCGTTGGCGCGTCTTTCGCCAAGCGCAAGATTGTATTCGCGCGTACCTCGTTCATCGGCATGGCCCTCCAGTACAACGGCCATTCCTGGATTTCCAGCGAGATATTCTGCATGCGCCTCAACAATGCGTTGCGCTTCCGGTGTCAAGGCATTGCTATCGAATTCAAAGTAGATCACCCGGGTGCCCAGAGGATCCTCTAGGTCCAGAGTGTTGTCCGTGGTCGTGAACACCTGAACTGAGCCTGAGTCATCTGAACTCAACCCCGACGACGTTGCATCTGCCTGGAGATTGACGCTGGAGTCTTCGACTTCTGCTGAACCCTTTTTCTTGTTGGCCGCACAGCCCACCAGAACCACGCTCAGTAATAGCACCAGAGAAAAATGAAAAATTTGTCGCATCCTGATAACCCTCCGTATTCGCTACTGTTTCCAAGAAGACCACGCGGGTTCTCGAACCTCTCCCTGGTGTAGCCTCAATATCTGTTTTATTCGTCCATCGGCTGACACCGCCGCAAGCACACCCTGATTCCCACGCTGAGTCGCGTACATAATCATAGCCCCGTTAGGAGAATAGGTTGGCGAATCATCTAGGGGACCGTCAGTCAATACTTTAACCTTATTGTTACCAGTAGAGAATACACCAATCTGGTCACCGTTTCCCTGATTTGTCACCATTACCACATGTTTACCATTTGGACTGTAGGACGCTCCAGCATTCTCACGCCCGGTCCGGGTCAAACGCTCAGCAGGACCGCCTGCCGCCGAAATTCTAAAGATGTGCGGTCTACCGCTGCGGTCTGAGGTAAAAACCAGGTAACGACCATTGGGAGACCAAGCCGGTTCGGTATCAATCCCAGGATGTTTGGTCAGGCGTGTTAAGCGAGACGCCGCAACGTCAAGAATATAAATGTCATGGTTTCCGTCCCGCGACAATCTCAGTGCAATACGACGACCATCGGCTGACCAGGCAGGCGCACTGGCCGTGCCTTTTACCTGAAGAAGTTTTCGCCGGTCACCGGTCTCCACATTCTGCACCCAGATCATCGCACCGCTGGTTCGACTCGCAAACGAGACATAAGCCAGGCGCTTGCCGTCCGGCGCCCAGGCAGGTGACAGAATCGGAAAGTTTGTTCGTAGAATCTGCTGTGCGTTGTGTCCATCAGAATCTGCCACCATCAACTGGTACTGCCGGATGTTACTGGAGTCTTTTTTAACCGTGACGTAAGCGATGCGGGTATCAAAGGCACCGGGTATACCTGTTAACGCTTCATAAATGTAGTCACTCATCTGGTGTGCAACCTGGCGCAACTGGCTCAACCCTACAGTCCAACGATATCCCGCGAGTAATTTCTCTTTGAATACATCGTAGAGATAAAAGCTGACTTCATAATGGTCATTGCCGATCTCGCTGACACGACCAATCACCAAGGCCTCTGCTTTGATCAGGCGCCAATCCTTAAACCGAACCTGATCTGGATCGCTCGGACGACTCAGGAAGTCACCGGGTGGTAGTGACAAAAATCGGCCGGACCGGTAGAGGTCGGCCGAGACTATGTTACGAATATCTTCATTCGGTCTTTGCTGACCCTGAAAATGAAACGGTACCACCGCAATCGGGATGCCAGTGTCCTGTCCTTCTGTGATTTCGATCGTAAGAACCGCCCATGTCGGCGAACTGAGCAATCCTACTAATAACGCAAACACTCCAGCAATAAACACTTTAATCATTAAATGCACTCTAAATGTCCGGCTTGAATATGATCTGGAACTCCTGGTCCAACCACTTGAAGAAGCGAGGGTTATCCGGGAATGGCAGCGGTGAAGCCTTGTAGACCGCATTTTCTGCTGATCGACGACATGCGTCGTCACCACTGTCTCCGACCACCTGCACAGCTGTCACTTCTCCACTGATGTTGACCTTAACCGAAATAGTCACTTCCTGACCACTACAAGCCAGGCGATTGCTCCAGTTTCCCTCGATCTTGCCCTTAATCGCGCCCACCAGACTGCCCAGCGCAGAATATGCGTCTTGTTTCTCCTGCTCGCGGGCCTTGTCGGCCTTGCGTTTCTTCTCAGCTTTAGCCTTGCGCTTTTTCTCGGCCTCTTTCTTACGCTTCTTCTCGGCTTCAGCCTTGCGCTTTTTCTCGGCCTCTTTCTTACGCTTCTTCTCGGCTTCAGCCTTGCGCTTTTTCTCGGCCTCTTTCTTACGCTTTTCTTCTCAGCTTCCTTCTTGCGCTTCTTCTCAGCTTCGGCCTTGCGCTTCTTCTCAGCTTCCTTCTTGCGCTTCTTCTCGGCGTCGGCCTTACGTTTCTTCTCGACCTCTTTCTTACGCTTCTTCTCGGCTTCGGCCTTGCGCTTTTTCTCGACCTCTTTCTTGCTCGTTTCTTCCTTCGCTAGGGTCGACCGATCGATAACAATGGCTTTAACTGGCTCGGCAATACCAGGTTTGATGACTTGCGGCTTGAAACTCAGGCTCAGACCCAATAACAAGCCAAAGGCTACATGTACCAATACAGCCAGAATCACGGCTCGAACCGGGCGACTAAACTTTCGCACGGCTCGATTCACAACCGACTCACTCTCCAGTTGGGTCTGTTACCAGGCCTATACTCGGCACACCGGCCTGCTGCAGCAGCACCATGGCCTGAATGACCGCGTCATACGCCACCGCCTTATCTCCCTCCACCATGAACGGTGTCTTGGGATTATTGCGCAACACAATGGCGGCTTTGATCCGGATCTGGTTGAGGTCAGCAACAGGCTGCTTATCTTCATTCAGATAATAAGCCCCCTCACGATCGACACGAACGACAAACGGTTCACTTCGATCCTCGGCGACAGGCTTGGCATCCGCTGCCGGAAGATCAATAGTGACACCCTCCATCATCATCGGTGCAGTGACCATAAATATCACCAGTAGCACCAACATCACATCAATGTAGGGTACGACGTTGATCTCACTCATCTGGCGTTTATGCCGGTGTCTTGAGATCCGCATCAGTTGACTCTCATATCTGTCAGACTCGTCGGTTTACACCCAAAGCCTGCCGATTCACGATACTTAGAAACTCTTCGACAAACACTTCGTATCTTGCGATCAACGATTCAGCATTGCTTGAAAACCGGTTGTAGGCGATGACAGCAGGGATCGCCGCAAACAATCCCATTGCCGTCGCAATCAGTGCTTCGGAAATACCCGGTGCCACCGTGGCTACCGTGACATGCTGCAACGCACCGAGCGACCGAAAGGAATTCATAATGCCCCACACCGTACCGAACAGACCCACATAAGGGCTGGTGGACCCGACTGTGGCCAGAAACGACAGGTTCGATTCCAAGGTCTCAATTTCACGACTGAGTCCAACCCGCATGGCCCGGTGAACGCCGTCAACCAACTCAGTACGGTCTACAGTGCCATTACCCGCCAGTCGATTGTATTCGCGATAACCCGCAACAAATATGCTGGCCATTCCAAGGGGTTCTGCTTCCTCCTCGGTATAGCGTCGGTAAAGCCCATTGAGTTCACCCCCCGACCAGAATTCTGAATCAAAGTTGTCGGATTCCAAGCGAAGATTTTTCAGCGTCGACGACTTAGTGAATATCACGACCCAGGATGCCAGTGAGGCAAGTATCAGCAGAAGTATTACGATCTGAACCAGCAGACTGGCCTGCAGCATCAATTCCAGGATCGATATCGTGTCGTTACTGACTCCAACTTTAACCGCTTCGTTCATACTCGTTAAGTTTCTCCCACAAGAGTTTTAGGCACCGCTTTGGGCCTCAGGGTATCAACATCGACACACGCGAGCCGAACCTGACCTGTACACAGCACGTCGCCGGCGCGCACGACGGTTTGCTCCAGTTCCACGCTAACCTTGCGCATCCGTCCTACGGCAACCGACACATCGAGATTGTCGCTCAACCGGGCTGGTTTAAGGAAATCAAGCGTGATGGCGCGTACTGTAAACATCAGTCGGTCTGTATCCGCCAGCCTGGCAACATCAATCCCGCGCGACCGCAGCCATTCAGTGCGAGCACGTTCCATAAATTTAAGGTAATTACCATAATAAACAATTCCACCCGCATCGGTGTCTTCATAGTACACCCGGACCGACCAGCTGAATTGCTCAGCCACTGCCTTCTAGCGCGACAGGCAGACATGATCCGATGCTCACTTCGCGTTCAGCCTCATGTTCGGTACAACATCTGTCATCATCGTGACCAATTTCTGCGCATTTCATGCTATCTGCTTAATCCTGCGGCTCAAACAATGCTCCCTGACCCGAATCTGGGGCTGGTGCTTGGAGACCAAAATGGGCCCACGCCGCTTTACCAGCCATGCGTCCGCGCGGGGTACGGACCAGAAATCCCGATTGAATCAGAAACGGCTCGACCACGTCTTCCAGCGTGCCCCGCTCCTCTCCAATGGCTGCGGCCAAACTGTCCACACCAACCGGCCCGCCATCGAATCTTTCCATTACCGCCAGCAGCAAACGGCGGTCGAGCCCATCCAGTCCGAATTGGTCGACTTCCAGCATATCCAAGGCGCGGTCGGCAATGTCAATGGTGATTCGGCCGTCGGCTTTTACCTGGGCGTAGTCTCGTACCCGCCGCAATAACCGGTTGGCGATCCGGGGCGTGCCACGGCTGCGACGTGCCACCGCCGAGACACCAGCGGGGTCTGCCTCTACCCCGAGAATATCAGCCGAGCGTTCAACGATCCGACCCAACTCCTCAGGGTCGTAAAACTCCAGACGCTGCACAATTCCGAAGCGATCCCGCAATGGCGCTGTCAACAATCCCACGCGCGTCGTCGCACCCACCAGCGTGAATGGTGGCAAATTGAGCTTTATCGAGCGAGCTGACGGTCCCTCACCAATCAAGATATCCAACTGGTAGTCTTCCAACGCCGGGTAAAGAATCTCTTCTACAACAGGGCTTAATCTGTGGATTTCATCCACGAATAATACGTCGTGGGGTTCAAGATTAGTCAAGATTGCAGCGAGGTCACCGGCCTTTTCCAGCACAGGTCCAGAAGTCTGGCGAAGATTGGCGCCCATCTCGTGGGCAATGATATGAGCCAGTGTGGTCTTGCCTAATCCGGGTGGGCCAAATACCAGTACATGGTCCAGTGGTTCACTTCGATTACGCGCTGCACCAATGAATATCTCGAGCTGCTCACGCATCCGCATCTGACCCACAAACTCATCCATGGTGACCGGTCTTAAACTTCGTTCGATCGTCCGCTCCCCAGGACTGTCGATGCCCTCGTCAGGTGATACGACCGAATCTCGGCCAGTCATGTTCGCGCACCTGAAAGGCTGGCCAGCGCAGACCGGATGAGTTCCTCAACACCTGCACCATCGGATGCCGTACTGCGAATTGCGCGTGCCGCGTCAGTCTGCCGATACCCCAGTGCAACCAATGCACTGACAGCATCGTGCTCTGGCGTCAGTGAGCGGGTTCCGACCAATGAAGACCCACCCTCTTCGATACCATCGAGCCGATCTCTAAGATCAACAATCAGGCGCTCGGCTGTCTTGCGGCCGATACCCGGTACCCGTGTAAGCATGGCAACATCGGCTGCGCTCACACACGCCACCAGGTCTTCAACCGTAAGGCCAGAAAGAATCGCGAGCGCCACCCGCGGTCCGACTCCATTGACCTTAAGCAGGTTTCGGAACACATCCCGTTGCCGCTGCTCGGTAAAGCCGTACAGCAGATGTGCATCATCGCGTACGACGACGTGTGTGTGCAGACAAACCTCACTTCCAGTCTCCGGCAAGTTGTAGAAAGCCGTCATCGGCGCCTCCAACTCATATCCGATACCGGCGACATCAACGAGCAGCCGGGGGGGCTGCTTATAGACCAGTTTGCCGTGTACCTGTCCGATCATCATTCAATCTCCAACCGTTCAGACAGGCTGGCCGTCTGCTTGTTGCTGCATCTTGGCCACGCGCTGTTCCACCTGTACCGTGTGAATGTGGCATATCGCACAGGCCAATGCATCTGCAGCATCGGAGGGTGGTTTACGATCCATGCCCAGCAGCACCCGAACCATATGCTGAACCTGCTCCTTTTCTGCCCTTCCCGTGCCGACCACAGATCGCTTGATCTCCAAAGCGCTGTACTCGGATACGGCGAGCCCCTGATTTACTGCCGCCAGCATCGCGGCGCCACGGGCATGGCCTAGAACCAATGCCGCATGCGGATTTGTAGCCAGGAAAACGCGCTCTATGGCCACCGATTGTGGCTGGTACTGGGCAATGGCGTCGCCAACACCGCTGTAGATCACGGCCAGGCGTCCACCAAGCTCGCCGTCTCCCGCACGAATGCACTCGCTGTGCACATGACGCAGACTCTGCCCATCGACCTCAACCACGCCCACCCCGGTCACCCTGGATCCCGGATCTATACCCAATACTCTAATCGGCGTCACAGTTGCTTCGTGGGCGTCGCCACTCAACTGGCGAACACCATGTCCTCCGGGAAACTCGCATTGGTAAAGACATCCTGTACATCGTCCAGGTCCTCCAGCGCGTTGATCAGTAGCATAACCTTTTCCGCTTCCTCACCCGCGAGTTCGGTCTCACTCGTTGGCCGTTGCACCACTTCGGCCAATTCCGACACCAACCCTGCTGCGGACATCTGATCTGCTACAAAGTTCAATTTCTCCGGTTCAGTGATCACCTCAACCGTACCATCAGGACCAGTTTCAACATCCTGCGCACCGGCCTCTACGGCCACTTCCATAACCACATCTTCATCCATATCCGGAGGAAAAATAAGCAACCCGACCTTGTCGAACAGGTAGGCAACCGATCCTTCAGAACCCAGGTTACCGCCGTACTTGGCAAAAGCATGACGAACCTCACTGACGGTCCGGTTGCGGTTATCGGTTGTACATTCCACCAGCACGGCGATCCCACTGGGGGCATAACCCTCGTAGCGGACTTCTTCATAGGACACGCCATCTAATTCGCCGGTACCGCGTTTGATCGCCCGGTCTACGGTGTCCCGTGTCATATTGGCGCCAAGTGCCTTGTCGGCGACGGCGCGCAGCCGCGGATTCGAAGTCACGTCACCGCCGCCTGCACGGGCGGCTACCGTGATCTCCCGAATGAATTTGGTAAACAGTTTGCCGCGTTTTGCGTCCTGCGCCGCCTTGCGAAACTTGATGTTAGCCCATTTACTGTGCCCGGCCATTGGGAGATCTTCGTCGTTGTATTACTGTTTCAGTCAGTCGCTGTTTAGCGCAGCAGCGACACGCTCTAATGCATCCCGATTCGACCATGACCATACTTTTGTAATCGCATCTTCGATCGGTAACCACAGTCCGCTGGAGTGCTCGGCATCAGACAGTACAGGCTGACAAGGCTCTGGTAACTCAAGCGAGAACAGGTGTTCCTTATTGTCAGACACACCTGGTGCATATCGATGACGGTACTCCGGCAAAATAGGAAAAGTATACGTATGCTGCCAGTTCCGCCAACCCGACAACACTTTAATGCCAGTTTCCTCTTCGAGTTCACGATAAGCCGCATCAGGTGCCGACTCGTCGGGCCATTTAAGACTGCCGGTAATGGACTGCCAGAATACGGGGCGATTGCGTTTGAGTAACAGCGTCTGCCCACTGCTGCTATAGACCACGACCAGCACTGACTCGGGTCGTTTGTAAGCAATCTCTGATCGGAGTGAGACCGCACTCATGCCGAATTCGAATCGGGTACCGGTGCTTGTGTTACACGGAGCCGGATCCCAAGATCACGCAGCTGGCTGCCCGCCACCTCACTGGGAGATTCGGTGAGCAGGCAAGCGGCTTTCTGTGATTTTGGAAATGCGATCACGTCGCGAATGGATTCTTCTCCTGCCATCATGGCAACGATCCGATCCAACCCAAATGCGATACCACCGTGTGGTGGTGCCCCGTAGCGCAAGCCATCGAGCAGAAACCCAAACTTTTCTTCTGCCTCCTGCGAGGCTATACCCAGAAGTTGAAAGATCCGCGCCTGTGTGTCCCTTCGATGAATGCGTATCGATCCCCCACCGATCTCAGTGCCATTCAGAACCATATCGTAGGCCCTTGAAATGGCTGCACCAGGATCTGCATCGAGCAGCGGCAGATGGTCCTCCCGCGGCGCCGTAAACGGATGGTGAAGTGACTGCCACTGGCCCGTATCGGGATCTTGTTCGACCAGAGGAAATTCGGTCACCCACAAAGGTGACCAGCTTTCTTCCGCCATCTCCAGGTCATGGCCAAGACAAACGCGTAGTGCACCCAGCGCATCGTTCACGACGGTTGCCGTGTCGGCACCGAAAAAGATCAGGTCGCCATCGACCACCTCTGTGCGCTTAAGGATCTCAGCAATGACCTCATCAGGCAGAAACTTGAGGATTGGGGATTGCAAACCATCCCGACCTGCAGCAACCTGATTTACTTTGATGTAGGCCAGTCCCTTAGCGCCGTAGCGTTTGACAAAATCTGTATAGCTGTCGATCTGCTGTCGACTGACCGAACCGCCACCGGGTACCCGAAGAGCAGCGACCCGTGAGCCCGGATCTGACGCAGGGCCCGAAAACACCTTGAATTCGACATCCCGCATCAGATCAGCCACATCGACCAGTTCCAGTGGAATTCGCAGGTCTGGTCGATCGGTCCCGAAGCGCCGCACCGCTTCCGCGTAGGACAGTCGGGGGAACGGTGACGGCAGCTCAATATCCAGCACACCTTTGAACAAGTCACGGATCATTTGTTCCATGGTTTCCATGACGTCGTCTTCATGGACGAACGACATCTCGATATCCAACTGCGTGAATTCAGGCTGGCGATCTGCCCGCAGATCCTCATCACGAAAACAGCGGGCAAACTGGTAGTACCGTTCAAAGCCGGACACCATCAGCAACTGCTTGAACAGTTGCGGAGACTGGGGCAGCGCAAAAAACTGTCCGGGATAAATTCGACTGGGTACCAAGTAGTCCCGCGCGCCCTCCGGGGTCGAACGGGTGAGCACAGGTGTCTCTATTTCAATGAAATCCTGCAGTTCCAGACAATGGCGTAAATTTCGGGTTACCTGGTGACGCAAGCGCAGGTTGTTCTGCATTCGAGAACTTCGCAGGTCCAGGTAACGATGCCGCAGCCGTACTGCTTCGCCGGTGTCATCATCGTCGACTTGAAACGGCAAGGGATCACTGGCATTGAGAATTTCAATATCGTGTCCCAGGAGTTCTATAGCCCCAGTAGGCAATTCTGGATTTTCGGTACCTTCCGGTCTGGGCCGAATCCGCCCGGAGACCCAGAGCACATACTCATTGCGTACCGCTTCGGCGATAGCAAACTGTGCCTGCCGATCAGGATCCATCACGACCTGCACCATTCCTGATCGATCGCGAAGATCGATAAAGATCACGCCACCATGGTCACGACGACGCTGAACCCAACCGCATAAGCTGACATCCTGGCCGTTCAGCTCCGGCGTGATCGTGCCACACAACGCGCTGCGGGAACCCCTATTCATAAAAAGATTTTCAAAAGAAACTGGATCCGTGCAGGTTTTACCCGGAAAGCTCAGTTTGACGGCGATGCATTCTTGCTGCCACCCGACTTGGATCCGGTTGCCGTCGAATCAGCCGTGGATTTCGAGGACACCGATTTGCTTTCAGATGACTTACTGTCTGACGACTTAGTGTCACCACTGGCACCCTCGCCCGATTTAGTGTCGCTGGAGGTTTTCGAGGCGGGCTGTCCATCACCGGCCTTGGCGTCTTTCGGTTTTTCCTTACCTGAATTCTTAAAATCGGTCTCATACCATCCGGAACCTTTGAGTACAAAAGCGGCAGCAGACACCTTTTTCCGAAGACTCTCTTCTCCACATTCGGGACAGAAAACCAGCGGGTCTTCAGACATCTTCTGTAACGTTTCAAGGTGATGGTCGCATGAAACGCACGCATACTCGTAGATCGGCATGTCAAATCCTTCGGATATAACTATCGTTTACCTTGCCGACGCAAGGCTTAATCAATGTCTGTACAACCTTTGATTATAACCTTTGTCAGCTTGAGTTAGATTATTGGCGCGACTGCGACAGGCCGCAGATTAGGCGCACGGCTACGCGCTTTTCCCAAACAAGCGGACTTGGGCACCGGACAGCATATCGGTGAGTTTATGGCGCAATATCCACAGGCACACCAATGACGGGATGACCATCACGGCCGTCAACACAAAGAATTTACCCCAGTCGCCGTCAAGCCAATCCACCAGCGCGCCGGACGACGAGGCAAACAATGTCCGCCCAGCTGTGCCAATCGAAGCCAACAACGCATACTGGGTTGCGGTGTAGGTGCGATCAACCAGCATTGAAATAAACGCAACAAAGGTGACTGTTGCAAAAGCACCAGCGAGGTCGTCAAGCAGCACTGCGGCCGCAAATAAAACTTCCGAGCGACCCGACCAGGCCAACCAGGCAAACATCAGGTTCGTCACTGCCATCAGAATACCCGATACGAACATGGCCCTCACCAGACCGATCCGGATTGCAAACAGCCCGCCAATCAACGTAAACACAACCGTGGTAATCCACCCTATACCCTTTGAGTACAGCGCGATATCTGACTTGCTAAAACCCATTTCCTTGTAGAACACAATCGACATTCGTCCGAGAAACGCCTCCCCGATTTTGAACAGAAAAATAAAACCGAGGATTGCCAGGGCGATAGCAAATCCGTTGCGCCTGAAAAAACTGAGCAACGGGCCCACAACTGTTCCGACCAACCACGCCACAACCTGACCCTTCTGTCCGCTAAGCGCCAAATTTGAAGCGATGATGTTGTCTTGTTCTAATTGGTCAGCAACACGCTCTTCGGGAGACTGTTCGGGAACGAACATCAGTGCAATGTTGCACGCGATAACAATCGTACCCAGTACAAGAAATGTGGTCTGCCAGTAATTCTCGATACCTGCAGACTGAAATGCCTGTGCCGTATTGAGAGCGACAACCCCTCCCAACTTGTAACCCGTCCACCAACCCACCACAGCAATAGCCGCGCCGGCCGCCATTGAGCGACCTTCGCCCGCACCGATCTGCTCAATGCGCAGCGCGTCGATGGTAATGTCCTGTGTCGCCGAAGCGATCGCAATGACCAGTCCGATCGCAATCACAGCCCAGAGATTTGCTGAAGGGTCGACCAGGCTCCACCCCCCCAAACAGACCAATATCAGCGCCTGAAGAGCCACGATCCAGGCCCGACGATGACCCAGTCTGGGCGTGAGATACGGTACTCGAAGCCGGTCGATCAACGGTGCCCACAAAAAGTTGACCGCGTACACGCTGAAAATCAGACCGGCCCAGCCGATGGTGCTGCGGCTCAGCCCATCTTCCTTGAGCCACAATGACAGACTGCTGCCAATCAGGACCCAGGGAAATCCACTGATCATGCCCAGCAGCAGAATGCGGGCCATCCGCCTTTCCAGATAGATCGAGAAGGTTTCGGACATTTTAGTCATCGATGCTCTCCCCCCAGGACTGTGTTGTCGGTGACCGCTTTCCAGATCGAACGGCGGTCTATCCTGTCAGCCGTTCAGCCATCGTGCACTGGTTTTGTAATCGATGATTACCGGCGCATGGTCCGAAAACCGGTCATCGGTAAAGATCGAGGCCTGCTGGGCACGCGCGGCAATCGCGGGGGTTGCAATCTGGTAATCGATACGCCAACCCACGTTCTTGGCCCAGGCCTGACCTCGATTTGACCACCAGGTGTATTGCTCCGACCGATCATCCAGATGCCGGAACACATCGACCATGCCCAGATCGTCAAACAACCAGTCCAGCCATGCTCGTTCATCGGGCAGAAAACCAGAATTCTTTCGGTTTCCGCGCCAGTTCTTAATATCAATCTCCTTGTGGGCAATGTTGAAGTCACCACACAAGATATAGTCGCGTTCGCCGTTTGCAAATCCTTTCAGCAGCGGCTTCATCTTTTTCATGATGCGATATTTGAAATCCTGCCGTTCATCGCCACTGGTACCGGACGGCATATAGACCGATACCACACTCAGTCGTCCGTAGTCGGCCTGAACCCAGCGCCCCTCCCGGTCGAATGCCTTCCAGCCCAGACCTTCGATCACACGGTCAGGTTCTCTTCTGGAATAAATGGCAACACCGCTGTAGCCTTTCCGCTCGGCATCAACGTAGTAGGTTTGGTAGCCCTCGGGGCTGAATTCCAGTGCTTTTCGCTGTTCCGGCTGGGCGCGGGTCTCCTGCAAACACACCACATCAGCGTCCTGTGCAGGCAGCCAGTCGAAAAACTGTTTTCGAGCTGCGGCTCGTATCCCGTTAACGTTCAGCGTTATTATTCTCACCCTGGCACCCCAATATCAGTAAGAGACTCCCCTGAACCTTAAAATGACCAATAGAGAACAGCAATTCCTGGAATTTGCCATGAACAGTGGGGTCTTACGGTTCGGTGAGTTTACCCTCAAATCCGGCCGCGTCAGTCCCTATTTCTTTAACGCGGGCCTTTTTTGCACGGGCGCCATGCTGTCCCAGCTGGCAGGGTTTTATGCGGCTGTTTTATGCGAAAACGAACCTGACGATTTTATGCTGTTCGGACCTGCCTACAAGGGCATCGTACTGGCCACGGCCACCGCCACTGCGCTGCACGACCAGTATGGGCGCAACGTAGCCTTTGCCTACAACCGAAAAGAGGTCAAAGACCATGGTGAGGGCGGGACTGTTGTCGGTGCACAACTCGCCGGCCGGGTTGTGATCATCGATGATGTGATCACCGCAGGTACCGCTATCGGTGAATCGATGGATATCATCGAATCGGCTGGTGCCCAAGCGACTGCAGTGATCGTTGCGCTGGACCGTGAAGAGATCGTTGCGGACCAAGATCAGTCTGCAATCACGCAGATACATGAACGCTATGGTCTGCCGGTTCATGTGATTGCCCACTTCAGCACCCTGATTGAATATCTTCGCGCGACCCCGGGTCTCAAACAACATCTCGATGCACTGGAGGCCTATCGAAACCGCTATGGCGACCCAGGCGCTGCCGCCAATACCTGACAATGGGGACGTCAGCCCCAGCTGTACCGACAGCCACCATTACAGGTGCTGCCAGATTTGGCCTATAGCCCTACGGTATGGCAGCGAGCGTAGTGCGGTAACCCTGCTTGGGCCCGTCGGCGATACGTCCGACGGCTTTGTAGAAGACTTCAAAATCCTGGTCCACCGCATTAAAGAGTCGCCGAAAATCGGGTACCAGGTCATAGTAGGCACCAATTGCAGCAAGATGTGCGTTGTTCAGGGGCTGGGAAAACCAGGCATCCCAGCCCGGACCACCCCCGCCCCTTGACCGCAGGTCCAGGTACGACTGCCGCAACGCAGCCAACCGCTGCAATTTGCGCTGTGTCATGAGCGAGGGCATCAGGTCTTGGGCATACAATGCCGCCAGCTGCGCCTGGTGGTTCAACACCAGCTTGATCACCTCATCACGCCTGTGGCTGCGAATTTCGAATGCATCGAAATCCACCTGTCTGTCCGACTGCGCTAACCACCGTCGTACCCCTTCGTGTTCGACCAGCGTGGCAAAGGATTCGTTGAACGTGGTGTCGTCGGTCACATAAATCAACTGATGGGCCAGTTCGTGGAACAGCAGCCCAGCCAGATCCTCTTCCGCCAAGTCCAGTATCGTGTTGGGCACAGGATCAGGCAACCACCCCAGGGTCGAATAGGTTTTGACGCCACCAACACTGACATCGTAACCCTTCTGTCTCATCTGCTCAGCGAATCTAAACGCCGCCTGCCGGCTGAAATAACCCCGATAGGCGACGCAGCCTGCAATTGGAAAACACCAGGTAACCGGTTCTGTCGAAAAAATCGGCGCCGTAAATACATTCCAGAGCACATAAGGTTGTTGGACATCAACGAAACGGGTGTAACTTGCGTTATCCGGTAATGCGAGTTGCTCGACTGCAAACCGGCGGATCCTGCTCGCGAGTATCAGCTGTCGACGACGCGATACCGACACACTGGGATCGCTGACCACGGAATCGATCGGTTCACTGCGCCACAGCAACGAGAACTGCCCGCGCGCCGCTTGAGCGTAATACCCCGGCAAAGCGCAACCAGGCAACCCCAGCGCGATCAGCAGCAAAAGAACGACAACGCGTCCGCTACTTTTATTGCCATCGTTCGGGGCAAACCCCGCCCTCCAAGGCATAATAGCGCTGATCTTTGTAATCAGTATTCTCATAAGCAGCCTGCGCATGACAGACCCGGCCGAACAACTCGAATGCTATCTGGTCGGTGGTGCTGTTCGAGATCAGTTACTCGGTGATGCGAGCACCGACCTTGACTGGGTGGTGGTCGGTGCCAGTAAAGATACCATGCTGAAGCTCGGATTCTCTCCGGTTGGCCGGGACTTTCCGGTTTATCTGCATCCCACAACCCATCAGGAGTATGCGCTGGCACGGCGCGAGAGAAAGACCGGCCCGGGGTATCGCGGTTTTGAGACTACCGCATCCCCCGATGTCACACTCGAGGATGATCTTTCCCGCCGGGACATCACCGTCAACGCCATGGCCCGCTCTCGGCAGGGAAAACTGATCGACCCGTGGGGGGGTGCAACTGACCTTGCAGCTGGTGTGCTAAGGCACGTATCACCCGCATTCACCGAGGATCCACTGAGGGTGTTGCGCGTCGCAAGATTCGTGGCCCGCTACCACGATCGCGGGTTCAGAGTCGCAACAGAAACGCTGGCGTTGATGGAAAGCATGGTCACTGACGGCGAACTGGGCACACTCCCGCCTGAGCGGATCTGGCAGGAGCTCTCGCGTGCACTGAACGCAGCCCAGCCAGCTGAATTTTTCCGCACACTGCACCGGTGCGGCGCTCTGGGCGTTATTTTTCCTGAACTCGATGCCCTATTCGGGGTGCCCCAACCCCAGGCCCACCACCCTGAAGGCGACGCCGGTATACACACCCTTCTGGTGCTCGAGCAAGCCGCTAAGCTGAGCTCCGACAGCAAGATCCGATTTGCCGCCCTGGTTCACGACCTCGGTAAAGGCGCAACGCCACCGCAGCACTGGCCAAAACACATCGGCCACGAAAAGCGAGGCCTGAAATTGGTCGGAAATATGTGTGATCGACTGCGGGTACCGGCGGATTATCGCCGGCTGGCACTGCTGGTCACCGAATACCACCTGCTGATGCACCGTCTCGAGACGCTCAGACCTGAAACTGTGCTCAAACTACTCAACCGGCTGGATGCATTTCGCAACCCCGATCGAATCGAGGAATTTGCACTCGCCTGCGAAGCCGACGCGCGGGGACGAGGCACGGGTTTAGCAACAGATTATCCAAGCACCAAACTGCTCCAGACCTATCTGCAGGCCGTAACGGCACTCAGTTTCAGTGATCTAGCGGCCACTGCAACGGATGGCCGAGCGCGCGGGCGCGAAGTCCGGAAACGCCGCCTGGCAGCGCTTGGTTCGGCCCAAATCGCATGGCGTAATACCACTTGACGCAATGAATGAGTTGCGATTACTCAGCGCATCGCTTCAATAATGCTGCAATAGTTGGCGACCCCTGCACCACCCATATTGAATACCCCCGCAACCGATGCTCCAGACACCTGCATGTCACCAGCCTCGCCCAGAACCTGCATAGCCGCCAATGCGTGCATGGATACACCGGTCGCACCAATTGGATGACCTTTCGCTTTCAGACCACCAGATACATTGACGGGCAGCTTCCCGTCTTTCGCAGTCCAGCCACCCAGCGCGGCCTGCGCACCACGTCCGCGTTCCGTCAGTCCCATAGCCTCGTACTGCATCAATTCGGCCATGGTAAAACAGTCGTGGGTCTCGACCAGATCCAGGTCATTCAACGTCATGCCGGCAGCCTGCAGTGACCCCTGCCAGGCTCGGGCACAGCCATCTAAAAATGTCATGTCGCGCCGACTCATAGGCATAAGATCGTTCACCTGGGTACTTGCTCGCAGCCTTGCGGCATGTTGTAGATCGCGAGCTACGTCTTCGTCAGCCAACACCACTGCCGCCGCACCATCCGAGACCAAACTGCAATCGGTCCGTTTAAGTGGTGCTGCCACCACCGGATTTTTTTCGGATTCGGTTCGGCAAAACTCATAGCCCAAATCTTTATGCAGATGTGCCCATGGGTTAGCACAGCCATTGTGGTGGTTTTTTGCTGCAATGGTCGCTAATGCATCAGCCTGATCACCATGCTGGCTGAAGTAGTCCATCGCGATATCTGCAAATACACCTGCAAACCCGTTCGCCACACCCGCTTCTTCCTTAAGATACGAACATGCCAGCAGCGCGCGATTAAGTTCTGGTGTAGGCACATTCGTCATCTTTTCCACACCGACCACCAGCACCACCTTGCCGCGCCCTGCCGCAATAAAGTCCCTTCCCTGGTAAATGGCCGCTGATCCTGTGGCACAGGCGTTCTCGACACGGGTCGCCGGCTTGTAACGCAGTCCCTCAAAACCATTCATAACCAAAGAAGACCCGAAGTCCTGTTCATTCATACCACCGTTGAACCAGCCCAGGAATACGGCATCGACATCCGATGCGCCCACACCGGCGCTTATCAGTGCCTCTCCGGTAACTTCCAAAAGCATTGATTCGACATCGTCTTCTCGTCGTCCAAATGGGATGTGTCCCCACCCTACAATTGCAGTATTCATATTTCCTCCAGACAGATTATTTCAATAACCCAATTTAGAAATCTACCAGAACCAGAAAAATATCAGCGCCCCAAGTGCCACTCTGTAGATTACAAACGGCAAAACACCCACGCGCTCAATAACCCTTAGAAATCCGGCGATGACAGCGAATGCACTTACTGCCGCGACCAGAGTGCCGACTGCAAACACAACCCAGTCGACCGGCACCGCTGATTGGCTGAGGTCACTCAGCTTCAGGGTGCCTGCCGCCACAATTACTGGAATAGACATGAGAAACGAAAACTGGGCTGCATCCGAGCGGCCCAAGCCCAACGCCAGGCCAGCACTCAACGTAATACCCGATCGCGAGGTGCCCGGCACCAGCGCAATTGCCTGGGCGATGCCGATCAGTAGGGCGTGATGCCACTTGAGGTCGTTAAGGGTGATCGTCCCGCGTCCTTTAGTGTCAGCCCACCACAACACCAGCCCAAAAACTAAAGTGGTGAAGCCAATCAGGATTGGACTACGGAGCAGATTTTCTATGACATGACTCAACAAGGCGCCAGCGATCAACGCTGGTCCGGTCGCGAGCACCACCAGCCAACCCAGACGCCCCGCTGATGTCACACGACCACCGATGACCTGCTGATACCAGCCACACAGAATCTCCAGCGCACGCCGGCGAAAATAGATCAGCACCGCAACCAGCGTACCCAGGTGAACGGCCACATCGAAGGCAAGGCCTTGATCAGGCCAGCCTAACCATTCTGACACCAGGATCAGGTGTCCAGAACTCGATATCGGCAGAAATTCAGTGATGCCCTGAACCAGGCCAAGGCCAACAGCCTCGTTAAAACCTATCACAGGGCCACCCGTCGATCGCGCAGGGAGAAGCCCAGCAACGGTGAGTCAATGCGCTTGACCATCGCCAGTGCTTTGAAAGACTCGCCCATTTCTGACGAGAGTGTTAGCTGCTTGAGTTCCGCACTCAGTTTCGGATCCACTGGACCAGACGATTCGTGCGCTACCAGATCAAGAACTCCAGTGGACAGCAAGAATGCCTCCTGACTGGTGAATCCGGCGATACCAAGCCCCGCCAACTGACCTGCGGCGGCAACGGCAGAGAAATCGACGTGCGCAGTCAGATCCTGCAGACCGGGATATAGAAAAGGGTCCATATGGGCACGGTGCTGATAGTGACACATCAGCGTACCGTCCGAACGTTCGTAATGATAGTACTCGGCGCCAGGATAGCCATAATCCATCACGAGTATCAGCCCGGCATCAAGAACCCGGCCCACCGTCTGCATCCAGGCTGCGGCCCTGGGATTCACCTCGCTGGTGTAGTCTGCTACCAGTCCGTACTGCTGAACCAAACGGTCGATACGCCCGTCCTGCGAAGGATTCCGTTGCCACGACCAATCAAGATGTCCGTTACGGCGTACCACGCCGGCAGTCATATGTCCCTCTGCGCCAACCCGAAAGCGTATGATCGGCATTGCGTCCAGCACTTCGTTGGCCAGAATCACGCCGCGGAAACCGGATTCCGGCAACGAATCGAGCCAGCGGACCTTAACAAAATTCTGCTCGATCTGACCGGCCAGTGTCTGTTGCTGCTGCGCACGCAGTGCTGGGCTGACTTCCACAATAAGGTACTCGGCCGGCAGGCTATCGCGCTCAGCCAACTCAGTAAGCACCGTTGCAGCCAGAGCACCACTGCCGGCACCAAATTCAAGCAGCGATCCGCCATCTAACTGGGCCAGTATCTGTGCCGCCTGGCGGGCCACGCAACGACCGTAGAGGGATCCCAACTCAGGCGCAGTCACAAAATCTCCCTGCCGACCAAACTTCCGGGTGCCAGAGGCGTAATACCCCAGGCCCGGCTCGTACAAAACCAGATCCATATAGCGGTCAAATGGCAGTACACCGCCACGACCCTCGATCTCAGTTTGTACCCGTTTAACGACGCGAGCACTGTGTGCCAGCGCCTCTGAATCAGGTTCAGGCCACGGGTTTTTCGGCAATTGATTAGAGTTTGATACCACGGTCATACACCTTAAGTGCCGGGGTTGTTACTATCACTCCATTGTAACCGCCGTAGGGTGAGCCAAAGGATGACTGCGAACCGCAAATCCCTTGAAGACAAGGTGGCTTTGATCACGGGGGGGGCTCGCCGTATTGGCGCTTGTATCGCCCACACCCTTCATCGCGAGGGGATGAAACTCGTGATTCATTACCATGGGTCTGCCGAGGCGGCACGGGAACTGCAAGCCGAACTTCATCATCACCGACCTGATTCCGTGCTACTTGTCGGCACAGATCTGCTGGATCTGGCGAAACTTGAGAAACTGGTAAGCCAGGCCACCACCGAATTTGGACAGCTGGATGTGCTGATCAACAACGCGTCGAGTTTTTACCCCACCCCTGTCGGGCAGACCACCGACGAGCAATGGCAAGATCTAATCGGTGTGAACCTTAAAGCGCCGTATTTTCTCTCTCAAGCAGCGGCAGGGCCACTGACAGTATCCGGTGGCTGCATTATCAATTTGGTTGACATTTACGCCGAACGACCCCTCAAAAACCACCCGGTGTACAACGTGACCAAAGCCGGTTTGATTGGACTCACTCGTGCGCTGGCGCGGGAACTCGGACCCGAAGTACGCGTTAATGCCGTAGCGCCCGGGGCAATTCTGTGGCCGGATGGCGACGTCGACGAGATTGCCCAACAACGCCTGATCTCACGTACGCCCCTTAAACGAACGGGCAACCCCACTGACATCGCTCAGACCGTGTTGTTCCTGGTTCGAGATGCCGAATTTCTGACTGGGCAGATCGTAAATGTGGATGGGGGCAGATCGATTGTTCCCTGACAGGCCTTAACTGTCAGCTGAGGTCAAGATCAATTTCCTTAAGTAGCACCGTACTGGTCTTTCTCATGCGGGTCCACATCGCTGCATAGCGTTCTTGGGTCACCGGGTGTCGATTATCCGGCAGCAGCCAGCTGAGCGGCATAAGCACGTAGGGGTGCTCGAGGATTTCTCCGCGGGGTACGTCGATGCCTTCTCCATGCAGTACATGGTCGCCATAGAGCAGCAGGTCAAGGTCTAGTTCCCGCGAATCAAGCCGATCGCCTAGTCGGGTTCGTCCCTGGTTCGCCTCCACGCCGTGCAGAAAAGTCGTAACTTGTGTAACGGTTTGAGTTGTCTCAAAACTAACGACAAGATTGTAGAATTCCGGCCCTGTGAATCCAACTGCCGGATTGGAAAAAACCGGTGACATCCGCAATGCTCCGTAGGCATGCCTCAGCGCTGCCAGGGCCGATTTTAAGTTGTTCTCCCGGTCGATATTGGTGCCAACGCTGATCACCACGCAGACCATTTAGCACTCACCGCGCTCAACCACAACGCCCACATCTTTTGATCCGGTGACCGCACCAGGTTTATTCACCCGGACCCGGCACCATGGGCAGCCAAATTCACCCAGCAGGATGTTTGCGATATCTTCCGCGAGGCGTTCGATCAGGTTGGCCTTGACGTTCTGAACATGGGCTGAGACCCGTTTGGCCACATCCTTGTAGCTCAGTGTGTCACTCAGATCGTCGCTGGATGCAGCATTTGTAATGTCCCACCCCATGTCCAGGTCGATGACGATTTTCTGCGTAATCCGACGTTCCCACTCCCAAACGCCGATCACACAATCAACTTCCAGGCCATGGAGAAATATGATATCCACAATCGGTTCCCGTCAGATTTATCAATCGCCAGATTATACTGGTGCCTGCAGCTGCTGAATCCGATCAACTAACCGAATCCATGCTTTATCTGATTACGCCACTTGCCGCCTACCTGCTGGGGTCCGTCTCCAGCGCGATTCTGATTTCACGCCTGCTGGGACTTCCGGATCCGCGCACTGAAGGCTCTCGCAACCCCGGCGCGACCAATGTCCTGCGCCTAGGTAGCAAGCCTGGCGCGGTACTCACATTGGCTGGTGATATTGCCAAGGGCGTGCTGCCAGTGGTCGCCGCACGCTGGATTCTGGATGAACCTGTACTCCTCACACTGGCGGCTCTTGGCGCGTTTCTAGGACACCTGTTTCCGGTGTATTTTCGCTTTGAAGGCGGTAAGGGTGTTGCGACCGCCCTCGGCGTACTGGCAGCAATCGACTGGCAGCTCGCGTCAATTCTGATTGCCACCTGGCTCGTGGTTGCAGCGATGTTTCGGTACTCATCACTCGCCGCCCTGGCAACGGCAGCTGCAGCACCCATCTACGCATTCTGGCTCACCGGCGAACCGGTTTTCGTCGGTCTGGGCGTCGTACTTGCTGCATTGCTTTTCTTTCGCCACAGCGAAAATATCCGCCGACTGCTCTGCGGCAATGAATCGAAAATCGGCAAGAAAAACTAACTAAGCAGATTCAGTCAACCGGTGACAGCTCGGTCAACGACCAGCGGGGGCGAACCGAAAAGTCTTGGTCATTGTGCTGAGCCCGCCTTAACCGGATCCAACCGGCATAGGCAATCATGGCCGCGTTATCCGTACAGAACTCCGGTCGGGGATAGTAAACCCGGTAACCTTGCTCGTCTGCCATCGTGCTGAGTCGCTCGCGAAGTACCTTATTTGCCCCCACACCACCCGCAACGACCAAACGTGCCCGTCCTGAGGTTTTCATTGCGCGGGTGCACTTGATCACCAGTGTATCCACGGCGGCATCCTGAAACGCCAACGCAATGTCGGCAATGGTCTGCGGGTTGAGTTCGCACTGGGCTGCCGTGTTGCGGGTAAATGTTTTAAGGCCACTGAAACTGAAATCGAGCCCCGGTCGGTCGGTCATTGGTCGTGGGAAATGAAACTGCCCTGGACGACCGCTTACGGCCGCAGCAGCCACAGCAGGACCACCCGGATAATCCAACCCCAGCAGTTTTGCAGTTTTGTCGAACGCCTCACCCACCGCATCGTCCCGCGTGCTGCCGAGTAACTGATAACGCCCCACCGCTCGGACATCCACCAGCATGGTATGTCCACCGGATACCAGCAAAGCCAGAAAGGGAAATTCCGGCGGATCCGCTTCTAACATTGGTGCGAGCAGATGGCCTTCCATGTGATGAATTCCAGCAGCCGGTATATCCAGGGACCATGCGAGGCTGCGACCGAGCGCGGCACCCACCAACAGTGCCCCCGCCAACCCGGGACCTGACGTATACGCCACGCCATCCAGATCATCGGCTTTTAAGTCCGTATCGACCAGGACCTGCCGGACCAACGGCATCAACAGCCGCACATGGTCGCGGGCAGCAAGTTCCGGCACAACCCCACCGAAGGGTCGATGGCTGTCGAGCTGCGACGCCTGGCGGTGACCTCTAAGCCCACCCGCAGAATCGTATACGGCGGCCGCTGTGTCATCACAGGAAGTCTCGATACCCAGCACCTTCATCGTGTTGACCTATGGCCAGGAATTAACAGCTGAAAAGACCAAGGTGGGATTGAATAAGCATAACTGGCAATCAAATATTCACTATCGGACCTATTATTATAGGGGTCGGGCCGGACAGTCCGGGTTAAATCTGATGTACTTACACTGCTTAAGGAGGTAGACTTGCCGACCGTTTTTCACCGTTTTGTGTGAGGAGAGACAAATTCAATGCCGAGTGTAAAGATCAGACAAGACGAACCCTTCGACGTCATCCTGCGTCGTTTTCGTCGTGCCTGCGAAAAAGCCGGTGTGTTTACTGAATCACGCCGACGGGAGTCTTACGAAAAACCCACCACCGTGCGTAAACGCGCCGGAGCAGCTGCCGTCAAGCGCGAAAAGAAGCGCGTCAGTCGCCAGGATCCCAGAAGAAACCGACAGTACTGAGCGAGACTCAGCCGCTCTTTCCCCTCAAGGTCCGTACCCCCGTGTCGTTAAAAGTTCGAATCGCAACGCACATGAAAGAGGCTATGCGGGCGAAGGACCGACCTCGCCTGGAAGCCGTGCGCCTGCTTCGTGCTGCCATTCAGCGCCGGGAGATCGACGAACGCATTGAACTTGACGACGACGGTGTACTCTCGGTGATACAGAAAATGATCAAACAGGGCCACGATGCTGTGGAACTGTTCGAAAAAGGCAATCGTGACGACCTGGTCAGCAAAGAAACCGAGATGCTGCGCGTGCTTGAAGATTATCTCCCAGCACAGTTGGGTAAACCCGAAATAGAGGCACTACTGGACTCCGCCTTTGCTGAGACCGGCGCTGCCTCTCAGCGCGACATGGGCAAGGTCATGAATTGGTTGAAGCCAAAAATCAGTGGGCGCGCCGACATGGGTCTTGTCAGCAGCGCCGTCAAACAACGCCTAACCAGCTGACCTGGTCTGTTCACGTGTGGCCCCCGGCCACAGAAGACCGTGCACCGGCCAAGTGCCGCGTTATAAATGCCAGATACAGGGCAGCCGTTAACAACGCGAGCGCTGCTCCCTGATGTGCGGCAGCCAGCACCACCGGCACATGCAGCACCAACGTTGAGATACCGAGGCTCACCTGGATCAGGGCGAGCATCGCGAGTACACCCACCGCAGCCCGATACATTCTCAATGCATCGTCCCGCCAGGCTCTAAGCGCAAACAGCAACACCAACACAAAGGTGGTGATCGCCAACCAGCGATGATTGAACTGGACTGCGGGTATGGTCTCAAAAAGGTTGAGCCAGAAAGGCTCCGCGACCCAATAGCCCGACGGAATCCACTGACCCCCCATCAGTGGAAACGTATTAAATGCGTGCCCCGCCTTCAACCCGGCCACAAATCCCCCGGACAAAATCGTGACAACGATCATAGCCGTGATACCGATAGCCCCTCGCGAGAGAGGAGAAACCGTGCTGTGACGGGACCGTTCACTCAGCAGCCCTAAAGCAGTCCAAAACAGGTAAGCGTAGATGGCGACGGCCACAATCAGGTGTGCCGTCAGGCGATAGGGACTGACCCGGGGCACATCAACAAGCCCGCTCTTGACCATGTACCAACCGAGCAGCCCCTGTAGACCGCCCAGCACAAACATCAGCGACAGCTTGGGAATCAGTGCACGACGAATTCGCCCGCGCCATAAAAACACCAAAAAAGGGATCAGGAATACCAGCCCGATTGCTCTGCCCAACAGTCTGTGGAAGTACTCGACATAGAAGATGGTCTTGAATTCAGTCACCGTCATCTGATGGTTAACCTTCTGAAATTCGGGCGACTGCTGGTAATGGCTAAATTCCGCCTTCCAGGCTGCAGCTGTGATCGGGGGGATAGCCCCGCTGAGCGGTGCCCACCGAACCATCGACAGGCCCGAACCGGTCAGGCGGGTGACACCGCCGAGTACCACCATGGCAAAAACTAGAAAACAACATACCAATAGCCACACGCCAACCGCACGATCAGTGCTTCGCACCATTATCTTGTCCTTCTAATTTCATTGAGTTTCAGGTTATATCGAATGACACAACAAAGTGGCCCTGCAGGAATCAGCCCTATATTGGACTCCAAACTGCGGTTACGCTTAAGCCATACAAAATACGCCAGGTCGCACCCGATTGCCGGTGATAATATCGCTCGTTAACTGGCTGAGGACAGGCGATGCGCGGCAGAATACCCCGGGAGTTCATTGATGAGTTACTTGCCCGCCTTGACGTGGTGGAGGTCATCAATCGCCGTGTACCGCTCAAAAAAGCAGGTAAGGACTTCAAAGCCTGTTGTCCCTTTCACAACGAGAAAACACCCTCGTTCACAGTAAGCCGACCCAAACAATTTTATCATTGCTTCGGCTGCGGTGTGAGCGGTACTGCGATCACATTTCTCATGGAGTTCGAGCATCTCAGCTTCCCCGAGGCAGTCGAAGAGCTGGCCGGTGAAGCCGGTCTGGAAGTTCCCGATACTGGGCCCGCTAGATCCGGCGACAACCCGACGCTGCCGCTGCTGGAAATCCTGGGTGAAGCCAGCCGTTACTACAAGGATCAACTGCGCTCACACACAGACGCCTCAACCACAATCGCTTATTTGAAGCAGCGGGGTTTAACCGGTGAGATCGCCGCTCAATTTGATCTCGGCTATGCCCCGACAGGCTGGGATAATCTGTCGTCTACGGCCGGTAACGAAGAAAAGCTTGATTTGATGGTTAAAGCCGGCCTGATTTCCAAACGTGAGTCCGGCGGACACTATGACCGGTTCAGAGCCCGGGTTATTTTCCCCATACACGACAGCAAGGGCCGCGTCATCGCGTTTGGCGGTCGTCTACTGGACGAGGGCGAACCGAAATATCTTAACTCGCCCGAAACACCGTTATTTCACAAAGGCTCAGAGCTCTATAACCTGCATCGCGCACGCTCCGCGATTGCGCAGCAGCAGATGTCAATCGTGGTTGAAGGCTACATGGATGTTCTCGCCCTTGCCCAGCATGGTATCGATCACTGTGTGGCAACTCTGGGTACCGCGACAACGGCAACGCACCTGCAGCGGCTGTTTCGGCTTGCACCGTCCATTGTTTTTTGCTTTGACGGAGATCGGGCCGGGCGAGACGCAGCTGGGCGGGCGTTGGAGATAGCGCTGCCGTTGCTCGAAAGCGGCCGCCAGGTTAGTTTTCTGTTTCTTCCCGATGGTGAGGATCCCGATTCGGTTATTCGCGACCAGGGCGCAGACACGTTTAGGACGCTGATCGATTCTGCCACCCCCTTGCCTGATCTTCTGTTCGATACCCTGCTGAACCAGACAGACCTCACTCGCATGGATGGTAAGGCACGACTGGCGACGCTCGCCCGGCCATTAATCTCAAGAGTTCCCGAAGGTCCACTGCGGGAACTGATGCAGCAGCGCCTGAGTGACCTCACGGGCGTTGCGCCGAGCGGCCTTGGCGGGTTGGCGACCACACCCCCAACAGTTCCCCATAAGCGCGCTTCTACGCGCAGCAAACGACTTTCGCCCCTGGCCACGGCGATCAGTGTTCTGGTACAACGCCCTCAGCTCGCTACAGGCCTGGATCTACCGACCGCTGTAGTCGACACACAGGACGATCCCGGTGTTCAGTTACTGACTAAGGTTCACGGGTTGGCACGGGAGAACCCGCAACTGACTACAGCCAGCCTGATCGAGCGATTTAGGGGCGATGAACAGCAACCGACTCTTGAAAAACTCGCATCGCGAAACCATCTGGTAGACGACGACGGGTTGGAGATTTTTCTAGCCGAAATACTCGCCACGCTGGCGTCCCAGTCGATCGACGATACGATCGCAGAACTGTTGCGTCTGGCGTCAGATCGAGAACTCAGTGGTATCGAAAAACAACAGCTAGGCGAGCTCTACCAGCAACGCGAGTCAGTACGGTCTGATGCGAACGAGGATTGAATTCGAGCCCAAAAACCACGTTTTCATGGTATAATTATCGGTCTAGTCTTGTCGTATTTCTATTCATTATTTTCGTCCGGAGCGTACAGTCTATGGATCCACAGAGTCAACAGTCTGAACTCAAGCGCCTGATTATAAAGGGAAAAGAACAGGGATTCCTGACTTATCGGGAGATCAACGACCATCTCCCTGAAGACATGAATGACACTGACCAGATTGAAACGGTGGTCAACATGATCAACGATATGGGCATTGAGGTCTTCGACAGCGCACCGGATCCTGATTCACTCCTCCTGAAAACGGCAAATACAGACGATGAAGAGGTCGTCGAGGAAGCCGAAGCGGTACTAACCACCGCTGTCGAGAGTGAGTTTGGCCGTACCACCGATCCGGTCCGCATGTACATGCGGGAGATGGGGACAGTGGACCTTCTGACTCGACAAGATGAAATTAACCTGGCCAAACGGATCGAAGACGGCATCCGGCAGAGTGTTGAAGCGATATCCACTACCCCGGTCATTATTGGTGAGCTGATTCGCCTTGCTGGCCTGGTCGAGGAAGGTAAGATGAAGCTGCCAGAACTGCTGGTCGGCTTCATCGATCCCAACGCTGTAGAAGAGGAAATAATCCCTGCCGGTGGTGTCCGGCAGGCTGACAGTGACGAAGACGCCGGCCCCCAAGGACCTGACCCGGTAGAAGCCAAAGAACGATTCGACCGCATCCGCAAAGGCTACAAGAGCCTTGTACGAGCCCGCGACCGATACGGCATCGGTGCACCGCAGCTGCAGAAACATCAGAAAAAACTGTCGGCTGAGCTTCTCGAGATCCGACTGGCGCCCAAGCAAATCGACTACCTGTCGCTGATTATGCGTGTGATCGTCGATGATGTCAGGCAGCTAGAAAAACAAGTGACCCAAATCTGTATCAGAAAAGCAAAAATCACCCGAAAAACCTTTATCGGTAAGTTTGTGGGACGCGAGTCCGAACCTTTTTGGATCCGCAGTCTGATGCGAGGGAAAGAAGGCAGTAAAGATGTGTTGAAGGCGAATGCTGAGAATCTTGAACTCGTACGCAGAAAGCTGGGACACATCGAGCAGCAGGCCGGCATTCGTGTCAGCGAGATCAAAGATGTCAACAAACGGATGTCCATCGGCGAAGCGAAGGCGCGCCGGGCCAAAAAAGAAATGGTCGAGGCAAATCTTCGGCTTGTTATTTCCATTGCCAAAAAATACACCAACCGCGGCCTTCAGTTTCTCGATCTCATTCAGGAAGGCAATATCGGATTGATGAAAGCGGTAGACAAGTTCGAATATCGGCGTGGTTATAAGTTTTCGACCTACGCGACCTGGTGGATTCGCCAGGCGATCACCCGGTCAATTGCAGACCAGGCACGTACCATCCGCATACCGGTACACATGATTGAGACCATCAACAAGCTGAACCGGGTATCCCGGCAGATTCTGCAGGAAAAAGGCCGTGAAGCACTGCCGGAAGAACTCGCCGAACGCATGGATATGCCAGAAGACAAGATCCGCAAGGTCCTGAAGATTGCCAAAGAGCCGATCTCAATGGAAACTCCGATCGGTGATGACGAAGATTCACACCTGGGTGATTTTATCGAGGACAAGAACGTCGAAGCGCCTGAAGAAGCGGCACTGGGTTCGGGTCTGACCGGCGCAACCAGCGATATTCTGGACAGCCTGACCGAGCGGGAAGCCAAAGTCATCCGAATGCGCTTTGGCATCGGCATGAACAACGACCACACATTGGAAGAAGTCGGAAAACAGTTCGATGTCACCCGGGAACGCATCCGGCAGATCGAAGCTAAAGCACTGCGTAAGATGCGCCACCCCACGCGCTCGGAAAGACTCAGAAGCTACCTCGATCAGTAATCACGAGACCATGCCTTAAGTCCGGTCTCCACACAACAACACACGGCTGGCAGCTCAGTTAGTTTTTCTATCGACTGGGCGTTAATCTTCTTTTACGTAATCAGTTCCCTACACTCCC
>LWDU01031769.1_pt1 | contig 30817 bp, 30 predicted proteins | sample 727161 | NCBI WGS metagenome assembly LWDU01 (sample SAMN04566230, study PRJNA314399) | hydrothermal vent metagenome | isolation source: deep sea hydrothermal plume seawater | place: Mexico: Gulf of California, Guaymas Basin | collected 2004-07-11
GTACTCATCGCCGCCCGTGCGAAGCCACTGCGAGTGCTGAAGCGAGATCTGAGCGTCCTTCCATCGTGAAGAGCCTTCACTCGGCTGCGGAAGAAGCCTTCCCGCTGGTGTTCAATCGTTCGAACGCAGCGATCTGGCGGCCAGAGAATGCCGGAGAGCAGCATAGGCAACAGACGGCGAAACCCATCATGTTCATCGAGGACTGGGGTAGGCTCACGCGCTCCGCTCCGCCTCGACCGTCATCAATTCTACTCACAGCATGGGCATTCATGAGTCACCTGTTGTTGCATAGGCCATGGACGCGCAGACAGTACACGAGAGGAGATGGCTGATTCTTGGTGTGATGAGTCTGAGCCTAGTAATCACCCTGCTGAATAACGTCACCGTCAATGTAGCTCTGCCCGAACTCTCGAAGGATTTGGGGGCGGACAACACCGAACTCCAGTGGATTATGGACGCATACGTCGTGGTGTTCGGCGGGATGTTGCTGGTTATGGGGGCCGTGGGGGATCGTTTCGGGCGCAAGCCGGCTCTGATGGGCGGCCTAGCAGTAGTGGGGCTGGTTTCTGCACTAACCGCCCAGTACGCCACGACATCTGATCACGTGATAGGTGCCAGGGCTCTAATGGGGCTGGGAGCGGCTCTGGTGATGCCGGCGACCCTGTCAATTATCGTCGTGGTATTCCCTCCTGAGGAAAGAGGCAAGGCGGTCGGCATCTGGGTCGGCATGGCCGGGATAGGTGCGCCCATCGGCCTGCTGGTAGGAGGATGGGCGGTGGAGAACTTCGACTGGAGGATGGTCTTCTGGATTAACCCCCCGATAATCGCTCTAGCTATGGCTCTGGGTATGCTACTGGTGCCTAACTCGCGCGACGAGAAGAAGACTCCTTTGGATCCAGTCGGTGCGGTTCTCTCTGTCGGCGCGCTTGGCTCTATTCTGTACGCCATCATCGAAGGTCCGAGCTCCGGGTGGACCAGTAATGAGGTCGTGGGCCTCGGGACACTGGGTCTGATTCTCGCTATCCTGTTCGTGCGATGGGAGAGACGGGTGGAGCACCCAATGCTGCCCATTGAGTTCTTCCGGGACCGAGGTTTCGCTCTGGGCCTCATTGCCATCAGCCTAGCGTTCTTCGTGATGTTCTCCTTCATGTTCACCCAAATGCTACATTTCCAGCTGGTTCGAGGCCATGGCGCGTTCGAGGCGGCCCTGCGCTTCCTACCACTGCCGCTGGGGCTGATGCCTGCCGCGGCGAACAGTGACCGATTATGCGCGAAGTTTGGGAACAACAACGTGGTGGCTGTCGGGCTCACCCTAGTCGCTACGGCGATGCTAATCTTCACGACTGTCGAGATAGGTACAGATTATCTCGTTCTGGGTCTAATCTTCTTCCTGACCGGTATGGGGATGGGCCTCACGATGGCACCGTCAACGACCATGGTGATGGATTCCATACCACATGACAAGGCCGGAGTGGGCAGTGCGACGAACGATGCTAGCAGGGAAGTTGGAGGGGCCTTTGGAATCGCAATCGTCGGCAGTGTGGTTAACGAGATCTACCAGAGCAAACTGGTGGTGCCCGATGGTCTGGAGGAACATTCGGGGGTTGTCTCCGAGTCGTTTCCAGCAGCCATGCGGATAGGAGGAGAGTTACTTGCTCAGGGTAACATGCTTGGGGCCGAACTAATCGAGAATGCGAGGTGGGCTTTCGTCGAGGGGATGACGGATGCCGCAGTGGCGCCCGCAATCGTGGCTCTGGTCACTGCCTACCTCGTCAAGAGGTACATGCCCAGCGGTTTGAAGAAAGAAGGAGAGGGGTCGTCAGTCCCACCAATTGAGTCGGTCGGTGAAAACCTCTCCTGACTTGACTGCCTGCAGCACGACTGTCGAAGGTGCGTCCGGCTTGGTCGGGGGAACACGGCACAGGGCAATCTCCTAAGGTGAATATCCAACCCCGCTTCTGGGTATATCAGGAGGCATGGAAACCACACCAGATTCGGGCGACAGAAAGCCTAATGAAACTTTGAGAAAGGTCGTCTTCCCTCAGCCTGATGGCCCCAATAATCCATAGATGGAACCACCCTGAACATCCATGTCCAAGCCCTGCAGAACATCGACACGATTCTTGCCTGAACCATATCCGCGGACTAACCCAGAGACGGAGATGGCAGAACCCACGGAGGTCACAGCAACCACGATGCCTTGAATCCGCAGGTTTGAGAACGATACGTGTTACCGTCTGTTGCGTGAACGGCGCATTCAACAATCGCTTTCATTAATGCACCGCCGACGGAGGCCGAATATGACGACACGATTGAGCCCCCTAATCCTCGTGTCGCTGCTGCTGATTTCAAGCGCCGGCAGCCTAGCTTCGGGAAGCGCCGACGCCAAGGATGCGGATTTGACCCTCAACGTCAATCTCAATGACCGAATCCTGATGTCCGAGGATTGTCGAATACTGATACCTATATCCTGACTTGGAACCTCAAAGAGGGAAACACGACCCAAGGGGCCTCTCTGGCCTCGGATACGATCTATTTCCAACCATCAGGCTCGAATCATTACAAAACCCTCGAAGTCTGGCATTTCTCTACCGATTCGCATCTCTATCTCTTGACAGCAACCCTCGAGAAGGCGGGCGAGCCGACGAGCGCGGTTTCTATTTCAGAGAAGTTCTCGGTTTTCCGAAAGATGATTGCGCCAGATTGGGATGATCTGATTCTCTTCGGTGACAGCCTCACCGATACCGGCAATGCATACCGTAACTGGGGCACGCCTGAGAGCCCACCATACTTCGGGGGACGCTTCACCAATGGCAATATCTGGTTGGAGGGGGTGCATGATTGGCTCGGCATCAACACGGTTACGGCACAGGGCAGTGATGCCGGAAACAATCGCGCCTACGGAGGCGCGACTACCGCGAATGGATACTATCTCTGGGTGATTCCCAATGTCGGCAAGCAGGTCGACGATTATACTGGTTCTTTCGATATAGGCAGCGGCGAGGTCGTCGGTCTGTGGGCTGGTGGCAACGACGTGCGTAACGGCGCTGACAACGCTCAAGACTTAGTGAACAACATCAATGAACACGCTGAGCAATTGATCAGCGATGGGGCCGAGCGAGTGATTCTATTCGAAATACCACCTATCGATCGAATCCCCGAATTCCGAGACAACTCGGATGAAGACAAGGCTGCCAAGGCCTCGGTCGTCTCTGACTTCAACTCCGCGGTCGTGACGTTGGCGACAACGCTCGCAGCTCAGCACAGCGTCGACGTCAGCGTGATTCCTGTCTGGGGGGCCTTTGAGGAAGCTTACTGGAATCCCTCGGCCTTCGGATTCGACAATGTCACCCATTCTGCTTGCCAGCACGATGGCATAACCTGTGACAGCGACGACCCAATCGATCCTGTACCGAATCGCTTCATCTTCTTCGACAACAAGCATCCGACAGCACCGATCCATCGCCTGCTATCACTGATTTTCAGAGAGGTAGTCGGTGTGTCTGACTACGACGGCGACGGAATGGCAGACACCGAGGATGATTGTGACGACACGATGCCGGGGGGAGAGATCGACAGCATGGGTTGCCCCCCACCCGTCGATAGCGATGGAGACGGCGTGCTCGACCCAGACGACGACTGCCAGAACACGCCGACAGGCGAGCAAGCCAACGAAGCCGGTTGCTCGCTCAGCCAATTGGACACAGATGGCGATGGCGTCTCGGACGCGACCGACCAATGCCCCGAAACCACTCCTGTGGGTGTCACAGTGGACGCTTGGGGATGCAGCGAGACACAGGCTGATTACGACTTCGACGGCATCGCCAACACATTCGATCAATGCCCAGGAACACAACCAGCAAGAGCGGTTGACGATAATGGCTGTTCAGCCTATCAGAGAGATTCTGACGACGACGGAATCTTCGATGCCTTCGATTCCTGCCCCGGTACCGCAGCCGCAGAAGAGGTCGATGCGAGCGGCTGCGCCGCATACCAACGAGACAGTGACGGAGACGGAGTAGCCGACGCCTTCGACGAATGTGCATGGACATCGCCGGAAGAGGCCGCCAACGATGCAGGCTGTGGCGAGAGTCAGCGCGACAGCGATGGTGATGGCCTCGTGGATTCCGATGACCTCTGCGCGGGAACGCCCGAAGGTGAGGAAGTAGACCGGAACGGATGCGGTCCAAGTCAGCGAGACACAGATGGTGACGGTCTCAATGATTCGGCCGAGTCCTGTCCAGAAACTCCCGGTTCCTTGGATGGTTGTCCGGCAGTCTCGGTCAGTCTTGAGTTGCTGCAAGAGATGAGCGAGCCGGGAATGGCTCGAATCGCCATGACGCTGAGTTGTGAAGGTGGCTGCAGAGCAGAGGTCGTCGTTGGCGATGAAGTCTACGGGCGAATCGCTGAAGGAACTCATCTGCTGATGGTCAATGTCGTCGATGGCCAGACCGTCATCGTGACAGTATCTTTCGGCTCATCGACGGCTGAGGACGAGTTGACCATCGTCTTCCTAGAATCTGAAGCCGAACCTCAGCCAGAACCTCAACCCGAGCCGGAAGCTCCGCGAGCTGACGAAACGGTCGATATGACCGTGGTGATGGCGATTGCGGCGTTGGTGCTATTGCTCAGCGCTGTCATCATCATGCAGAAGCCGGAACTTCTCAAGAAGCGAAAGTAATCACTCTTGCAATAGTCGGTGACCGCGCTGGTACCCCTTCTTCGAGACCTTCATGTTCACAGTACCCAACTTGATCTCATTTGTGATCGCAGCCTCGCGGATGCGCCCCTTGACCCTGACTCGCAACTCCGAATCCTCGGTCAGATGGCGCGGTTCAAGAATGAATTTGTGAGTCTGTGCACCACCAGGCAAGACGTGCCCCATCCTCACGCAGGCTCCGCCCCGAGCAGAGAAGTCAGATGAGTCATAGCGTACGCACATCTTGATTCCCTCAATCGGTTCCTCCGAATTGTTCGCGATACGGGCTTCGACGAGTAATTTCCCTCGATCTTGTTTCATGTCAGCAGTGATTTCGATACCTTCTTCCATTGCATAGCCACCTCTCGATAGGTCAGTTGACCCATGTCGAATAGATGTTCGCCTCAGCCGCGCGGTGATGGATTACAGAATTCTCAGACTCCCGCCCTGCTTTCTGGTGAATGCTCCAGCAGCGGGAGCATTCATCTCCATCGCGTATGTGCAGGTGTTGCCGATGTCACTTCCTAGACGAGCGATGGAGCAGATGGGCTTCGCAGTCTGTTGCCTGACCTGCGATGCTGCGGACGTGGCGGGCAGCGAGAGGTGCCGCGTCTGCATCGAATCGCACGCACGGGCGCGGGAGAGGTTGACCAGCGGACCAGCCTCGAGCAAGGCAGAGCGGCTGGCACGCGAGTTCGTGACGATGCTGGCCGAGCCGAGCAAACACATCGACGATACGATTCATGGAGAGTCGATGTTGGTCTACCAGCGACTCATCGACGCTCATCAAGGAATCGAAGAGGCGACGACGATCGAACAGGTAGAAGCCAGATTTGCTCGTCAGAGGGGGAAGCAGGACAGGTCATTGATCAAAGACGTAGCCAATCAGAGTCCTTGGGCAAAGCGCCCCCCCGATGCAGCTGAGCGCGAGGAGATGCTGGCGATGTTCGGGGTTGAGAAACCTCAGGAAGTTCCAACTTGGGAAGATCTGATCGCTGAAATCGGTGAGCTTCTGGAAGAGGATTGAGCGCCCCGAGCCTTCAAACGAGTCGGTGGCAAGGAAGCGTCCAGATGGCAGCCGAAAGGGATCCCCGAGCCTCGCGCCTCGAGGCGGACCCATTCGATCGCAGCAAGTCACCTCGCACCCATGCTCGAGCCCGCGATGACGGTGCTTGGCGGAAGCCTCACGTCAGAGTGGTGTTCGCGAATGAAGGTGGGGGGCAGCCATTCTTCCGAATCTTCGGGCAGCAGCCTCAGCAGCGCCCGACGATAGTCCACACCGGCTCGATATGGCATTTCTCGAAGATCGAGATCCAGCATCTGTCGCAAGCCACCCTCGCCTTCACCATCGCCCTCGCCTTCATGACGACGAATGGGATCTGGGGCGCTCTGGCCTCTCCACAGACCTTCGTATTTGGCGGCATCGTCTACTTTCTCGCCTTGGCCCCTGCCTTCGTCTTACACGAGATGGCACACAAAGTCGCTGCCCGTCATTACGGATGCTGGGCTGAATTCCGAGCCTCACCATCCGGCTTGCGCTGGGGTGTACTGATTGCCGCCGCGGTCGGCATCGTCTTCATGGCTCCTGGAGCGGTGATGGTGGTTGGGAACACAAGCCGAAGTCAATTCGGTAAGATAGCACTGGCAGGACCCATAACCAATGTAGCGCTCTGGAGCCTTGGTCTTGGCATGGTATTGATGGGGGCTACAGCGAATCCAATCCTCGAAGTGATCATCATTCCATGGATGTGGGGCAATGCGATTCTCGGGACCTTCAACATGCTCCCCTTCGGGCCGCTCGACGGCAAGAAGATCAAAACCTGGTCAGATACCATCTTCTGGGTCTGGTTCGTCATCTGTGCGAGCCTGATATGGTTCAATATCGAGCACTTGCCCAGCCTTCTCTGATTAGGTGCACCGCGCCCGAGATGAAGAATCAAAATGACTGAAGATGACAGGTTGGGAGGTGGCGCGATGCGCCAATACATTTTGCCCCCCTCCCTTCAAACTTGAGGCGGCCTCAGTCAATTCGTCTCAGAGATAGGAGTTGAGAACTGGTGACTCGTCGCAGTGGAAGAAGATCAGCAAAGCCCACCAGGTGATGAGGTCCAGACTGTTGACGAGGTTGGCTACACCTGTGTTCTCCTCGCCGTAGCCCTTGCCATTCGTGTCCATCCAATCCTCCATTTCCTGCAGCGTGTCACAGGTCTGGTGGTAGCACCAATAACCATCGACCAGTCCCCCGAAACCAACGGTTACAGTACCGAGATTCTCTTGAAAACTCGCGTGGTCGCTTCTCGCCGTCGTGTCCTCGTAGACGATGATTTCCGGCCTGTCCATGTCGAGCCAGACATCGGTTTTCCATGTTTCATCAGAATAATTGACGCCAATGAGAGTCCCCATCTGCTCTTCGAGGCCCAGAGCATCCGAGCCAATCCAGTTCGACAGGCCGACCATTCCTGGTTGATTGACAACATCGTGGTCGAGAGATGGCCCGATATAGACACGCATCGGCCAGATCTCAGAATCCTTCGGATATCCATTCTCGTCTATCTGTGGGTCCGGATCACCGTGCGGTGCCCCCCCGCCTCCCGGCCAGTTCACTCCAGCCATGTCGAGATTGATGTAATTCGTCACCGTGACTTCTGGATGGTCTTCGGCGACGTAGTATTCGGTCCAATAATCCGAGCCGCGCTTGCCCCCCTCCTCGCCGGACCAGAGGCAGAAAACCATCGTTCGGCGACTTTCGAAGCCCGCCAATACGCGCGCGGTCTCGAGCACCATCGATGTTCCAGCGGTATTGTCGTAGGCGCCGACGCGGGTACCGTAACTTCGCGAGCCGGTGGTGTGAGGGTCGAGAATGACCGCGTTGGCGGGCGGGGCGATGTCGAAATGAGCGCCGAAGACCAGCCATTCATCGATTGACTCACTGCCCCATTTGTAGGCACAGATGTTGTATGCCTCTGGATTCTGAACGCGGAATATGTCGGTGAATTCGAAACGGTGCTGACGAACTTCCAGACCGAATGAGGACAGCTCGTCAATGAGGTACTGCGCCCCATCTTCGTATGCGGCGTTACCCTGACCAGCCCACCTGTCATAGTAGCCTTGACGCCCATCGACGCTGAACAGGCTGATTGCTGGGTCGGTGATTTCGTACAGCCGGTCATAGACCGTTCTGCCGTGGATGATTCCAGTGGAATGGGCACCTCCGACCTCTAGACCGAGGTCCATTCCACGCTGAATGTTGAATGTCCGAATTCCGACAGCGCCACCGGTCTCGCTGCTGTGATTGACGCTGTCGTAAGTCGAGTTGAGACCGTGTGCGACTCGGATGATTCCATTGCCAGCCCCGCCTCGTTCACCACTTCGTGAAAGCCAAGAAACCCAAGATTCCTCTTGGTTCCTGATAGGCCAGTTCTGGCGACCCGATTCACCGATCATGAAGAGCATCGTTTCGGTTCGCGGCGGAGCGAGAATCGAGACGCTCAGTCTCTCACCGCGAGACAGGTCGAGCACCGTCGAGTTCTGCACGAAGAGGGTGCTCGGATCGATGATCAGATATGGAATGAATACGGACATCGAGGCCTTCGCCTCAAAGCCCACATCTTGGAAAAAGCCAGCGGAGATTCCTTCGGCCGACAGGGTCAGATCTTCAGGCCCAGCGGCGTCTCCGCCTCGCCAGAAACAGCCGCTGACCGAACTCAGGAGCATCAGCATGATCATGCCAACAGCCGGAAGTGCGCGGGGGGTCACGACTTGCGGACCTGTGGTCCGCAGTTGAATGCCTCGCTTTGGTGTTAAGTGACTGGGTTGATCCTGACCGCAGCCGCTCAGGCATTGAACTGCGACAGGCAGGTGAGTGAGCCATCGGCTTCTCGAATGGCATCCATGTCGACCGATGTGATGGTGAATCCAGCATCGAGCAGCAGTTGTCGGATGGTTGGATAACCTCCGGCGACGAGGACTCGGTCACCCGAATATCCGATTGTGTTGGCCGAGTAACTCTCAGAGTTGGGTACCCAGATCACCTCTTCAGCAAGGTGGCCAATCTGCTCAGGTTCGAGGTGGCCTTCGGCCGCGATGAGTGTCCCTGGTCGTGGGGATGAACAAACCGTTGTCAGGTGCAGTGCGGTGTCGGGGATGTGGATGAATTCAACATCGTATCCTGACTCTTTGACATGACCGGCAAGGAACTTCGCGCCTGATTCGTTGGTCCGAGTCGAGATTCCTATCAGGTATCGGTCATCGAGGAAGACGATGTCACCTCCATCCATGGTGCAGCCCGGGTCCATGTGAACGATGTCGGCACTTCGGCCCAGATAATCGATGACCGCGCTCTGTTCTCCCTCACGGGAGTCATGCCCCATTTTCGGGATGATTGCCTTGCCATTGACTGAGATGGCGACATCCTCCACGAAACAGCAATCAGGGTGATCATCGAGGCTAGGCAGGACGGTGACATCGGTTCCGTGAGCTCTCAGGGCGGTGACGTAAGCATCGTGAGAGCCCTGTGCAGCCTCCGGATCGGGAGTCTGTGTGCCGAAATAGACCGAAAGCGCTTGGTCGAAATTGTTCGAGATTTGGCGAACGACGGCGGCCTTTCGACTCCTGTCGTAGGATCCCGGCATGATAGTCCGTCAGACCTTCTCTTGATAATCATTCGGAATCCGGATGAGGAGTTCCACAATCAGGCGAATCATATCGACTAGAGAACCATCAGCCCTCTCATTCAAGGACGGTCGATGTCGGAGGACTCGTGTGGACGAATTGGTAGAGCGGTTCGGTGTGGATGGCAAGCGCGCGAGTCCTGTCGTCCCCGAGGGCAAGAAGAATTACCTCATCGACATCGATGGCACCATAGGAGAAGACATTCCGAATGAGGAACCTGAGCGGATGGCTACTGCCGAAGCCTACCCAGACGCCATCGAGACGATCAACGGATGGTATGATGAAGGCCATGTGATTTGTTTCTTCACCGCGCGCACTGAGGCTGTTAGAGAGCCGACTGAGGCTTGGTTGGCTGAGAAAGGATTCCGTTATCACACTCTGCTGATGGGCAAACCCCGCGGTGGGAATTACCACTGGATAGACAATCATGTCGTGCGTGCCACTCGCTATTCCTCGAGGTTCACCGACCTTGTCAAGCGCAAGGTCGAAATCGAGGTATTCGATGACGAGTGAGTCGCCCACTTCTCTGGGCGATATCCTTCGGCTGCGCGCGGAGCACCTCGGCAAGGCACTCTCGATAGGCCACGGCAAACCTCTCCATATCAGCCACGGCAGCATGCAGTACCTGTATGCTACCGACGGCACGCGGTACCTCGATCTCGTGAACAACGTCTGCCACGTCGGCCATTCCAACCCAAGAGTGGTTGAGGCGGGTCAGCGCCAGATGGCGCTGCTGAATACCAATACCAGATACGTCTACGATGGTCTCACCGAGTACCTCACCAGGCTCGCAGCGACCCTCCCAGAGCCTTTGAGCGTCGGCTTCCTCGTCAACTCTGGCAGTGAGGCCAACGAACTCGCGGTTCGAATCGCTCGCGCCCATACGAATGCGTATGACATGGTCGTGGTCGAGGGCGCGTACCACGGGCACACAGGCATGCTGATCGATCTCAGCCCGTACAAGTTCAGAGGGCCGGGCGGCAAGGGTGAGCCCGAGCCCTGGGTCCACGTGGTGCCGATTCCTGACACTTTCAGGGGAGGCGAGCGAGATCACGCAGCCGAGTTTGACGAGATCGTGAGGAGTGCCAGTCCGATAGCCGGCTTCCTGGTGGAGTCCATGCTTTCGTGCGCGGGCCAGATTCCTCTGCCGGCTGGCTACCTCGCCGCTGCCTTCGAGCACACCCGTGCCGCAGGAGGTGTGTGCATAGCCGACGAGGTCCAGGTCGGTTTCGGACGAGTCGGCACTCACATGTGGGCATTCGAGGAACACGGAGTCATTCCCGACGTGGTTGTGTTGGGCAAGCCTATGGGCAACGGCCACCCGATGGCGGCGGTATTCACCACACCTGAGATCGCCGCGTCCTTCGAAGAGATGGAATTCTTCTCGACCTTCGGTGGAAATCCGGTCTCATGTGCAATCGGGATGGCGGTGCTCGACGTCATCGAGGAGGATGGATTGATGCAGCGCGCCGAGGCACTTGGAGAGCGATTCATGGCCGGTTTGCGGGACCTCCAGAGCAAGCACCCGATCATCGGGGACGTACGCGGACGTGGTCTCTTCCTCGGTTTCGAGATGGTGCGCGACCGCGACACACTCGAGGCAGCAGCCGAGGAGGCGCAAGCCCTGGTTGGCGAGATGCGTGAGAGGGGCGTGCTGCTGAGCACTGACGGACCTCTCCATAACGTCATCAAAATCAAGCCGCCGATGGTTTTGAACGAGGCAGACATCAATCTGACGATTGACTTGCTCGATGAAGTTCTGTCAAACTGATTCAACGGCGCTGAATGTGGTTCAACTCACGTGACCATAAGATTGCGCGGCCCAGATGCCGATTGCATAGGCCGCGATGGTCGCGAGGATTGCAGCAGCCATCGCAATCTCGAATCCGTAGCCTCTGCGCAGCATGCTTGGCAGGACCACGAAGAGGACCAATGAAGGCAGGACGAGCCAGAGGATTCCCTCTGCGAAGTCCGCGATTTGGGCTGTATCTTGTGTGTCTTGGTACAGAACCAGCATCGCCATGATGCTGGTCAGCGGCAGCGAGACGACCAATGCCCCGAAGGCTGCCGACCTCTTCGCAATCTCACTCGCAGCGACGATGACTGCGCCGCTGAACAATCCCTTTCCTACAAGACTCATCCAAGTCATGAACGGTGAAGTCCGCTGCCCCTCTCAAGCCTGCCGATGAAGTCGATGATTCTCGTGGCGATGCGATTCATTCTTCATCGAACCCAACCGTCGAGCCTTGATGAGCGAGTGGCAGTTGGTCCGGCATCCGGACTTGGAAGGCGCTCGACCACACATCATCGAGGTGGAACGGCCCGCGAGTGGCTGGCCCGAGTTGAGTGATGAGGAGATGGCACTACGCGAGGAATCGATCCGGCAAAGCACGACTCTCGAGGCGCTTCGTGACGAGCCGAATGTTCGTGCATATCGCGATTATTACTGGCGTCAAGGCATCGACCCAACCAAGAAGCGACCATCAGCCGAAGCCCTCTCTCGCAGAGTTCTGCAAGGCAAGGCGTTACCAAGAATCAACAAGATTGTAGATATTTACAATCTCGTGTCCGCTGAACACCGTATCGCAATCGGTGGATATTCTGGCCCAGCATTGACCGATCTTGGTGGAAATAATCTCATTAATTTCCGTCCATCAAAAGCCGGCGAGGAGTTCCTTGGAATCGGTATGAAGGAGGCTATACAACTGACTGGTCGTGAGCAGGTTCTGGCTTCTGGTGGCACGGTTTTCGCGCTTTTCCCGTACAGAGATGCATGGCAGACGCGAATCCGAGGCGACGACGAATTCGCTGTATTCATGCTTGAGGAAGTTCCGGGTATTCCGATGCAGAGCATCGTCGCTGTCGAAGAATGTCTCAGAAGTGAACTGAATCGTTCAACCTGAGCGATTCAAATATGGGACGCATGGCGCTCGCATTCTATGGACCTTGGTACGCTGGTACTCGCAATCATCCCACTACTGGTAGTCGTCGACCCGCCCGCATCGATCGCTTTCTTCCTGACCCTTGGCTCGGAGCGCAGCACAGCTACGCTTCGCAAAATCGCCTTTCGAGCGTGTGCATTCGCGACAATGGTACTGCTCTTCTTCGTCTTCAGTGGTGAAGCACTGCTGACTTACATGCACGTCGAGATGTACAGTCTCCAGGCCGCGGGTGGCCTGCTGCTCGGGCTCATCGGAGTGAGTATGCTCAAAGAGGGCGAGAAGCCGAGTTATGAGCCCGCATTCATTCCATCTGGAGAGCAATTCGTTCACGAAACGCCAGTCGATTTCTCTCTCGTCCCATTGGGCATGCCGATGTTGGCGGGGCCGGGCTCGATCAGTCTGGTGATTCTCCTCGGGACGAACCCCGAATTCTCAACAAACATGGTCGCCATGGCAACCATTGCGGTGATGGCCCTCTCTCTGCTGATGTTCATACTCGTCTCCTCGATGTCCAACTTCCTCAGCGACAATGCGGTTCGCATCATCACTCGGATCATGGGACTGCTCACCGTCGTCATTGCGGCCCAGTATCTGTTCGATGGATTGGCCGCGTGGCACTTGACTCTCGGCGCATGATTCCGGTTCGCCATTCTGAAATACGCGAGGTCGCTGGGCCACATCCCAAGCAGAGGTACCCGAGTGGTCAAAGGGGCTGGGATGAGGTCCCAGTGCGTAGTGCTTCGCAGGTTCGAATCCTGTCCTCTGCACCAATCATCATCATACAGTGGTGCTGAGGCAGGATATTCACCGATTCAGAGGATGGTGACGATGTCGCCGGCTTCGACGATACCCTCGGTCAACACCTTCGCATACCAGCGCGACCAGCCGGGGTAATTCTCTTCGAAGATACGATTCGAGCGCTTGTCACTGAAAGAATCGATGATGGTATTGCATGGTGGGGCGAGTTTTGTCAATTCAATCAAAGCCTCGCCGACAGAGATTTCCATGCCAATCTCAAGAGCCCCCCAATCGAGGCCTTCGATGGTCAGATTCTCACCAGTGGTGCCCACATCGATCGGATGCCCCTCGGCCTGCAACCCGCGAATCTTCTCGAATGAATACAGGCAAACCGCGCGCTGTGGGCCGCCATGATAGCGAAGATCATTCTGTTTATCGCCCTCAAGGCCACCATAGTGGAGCCTTGCCGAGGCGACAGGAGATTTGGGAACCCCGCCACCGGAAGCCGCGTTCACCGAGCGGACAACAGCACTCATTCCTCCACCTCCCTCGAAAGGAATGGCAGAGGAATATCAAGCCTGTCCAACATCAGTTTGTAGCGCCCGGCATGCTCTGAACCAGGCAAGTCCATCACAAACTTACGATAGCGCCAAGCAGCGACAGAAAGCGTCGCATATCGATACTAACCTCACTGATTCGTAACCCCCCAACAGGGCGTGCCAGCGCTCCTCAACAGGCTCATCGCCATCCCAACCACAGCCGATGAAGGCGACGACGAGGTCGTTGGCGAGAATATTCGAACAGACATCCTCGAAATCCAAAACAGCCTTCACGCGCCCCGAATCAGCCAGAATATTATCTTGAAATAAATCGCCGTGAATAATCCCACGAGGCAGACCTGCCGGAATCGCCTCTGCCATCCGTGCATATTCTGCCTCTAGCAGGCGCAGAAACGGACTCCAAGCCCCATTCGTATCAGCACGCTCGAACAAATCCGGCCAGACGTCCGTACCCATGTGGTAGAATTCACCGAAGCGCCCATCATCAGGAACCGAGTGAAGCCGAGCGATGATCTCACCGAGGTGCCGCATCGAAGCCAAATCCCCCGTCAACCAAGGCGCATCGACGAATGGCAACAGCATCCAAGCCAAGCCATCGATGACCATCACACTGTCACCCCCCTTGAAAATGAGTGGAACCGGCGTAGGCACGCCATGTTGAGCGATCAGTTCGATGCACGAATTCAACATTCGAACGTCTTCGACACTTCGCTCATTCCAGACTTTCAACACCAGCCGAGAGCCATCGGTCAGACTCAGAAGATAATTGGAGTTGGCCCAGCCGCCCGCCAGGCCCTCGATATCCAACAATTCAGCACACCCCGCAGCGCTGAGAAGCTCATTTGCCGCTTTGGCACCAACCTCTGTGTAAGCCATCTCTCTCCATTCGAAGCCAACCCCCGCTTTCATTCCATCCAGTCACGGTTAAACCGACGAGGCCGAAACCACGAACACAGATGATCGTCTCACACCAGCACCGCTTCGTATTCATCAAAACGCGTAAGACAGCGGGCACGAGCATCGAGATCGCGCTTGCAGAGCACTGCGGTCCGGCTGATATCATCACGCCGATCGACGAAGTGGATGAGCAGATTCGGCGCGAGCTCGGCCACCGCGGACCTCAGAATTTCGAAGTCCGCCAACCTGCATCTGGTTTGGGCGGATTGATTTCGCGCTTGTTCGGGAGGAATGTCGTGAGGCATTACAACCACGCGCCCGCGAGCCTGATTCGAGCGCGAATCGGGCCGCAATCATACGATTCCTATCGAAAGTTCTGCGTTGTTCGGAACCCGTGGGATCGAGCAGTTTCGCTCTACTTCTGGCGCAAGAACAGGCCCGGTTCGGAGAAGTTGGACGAAGAGATGAGTTTCGCTGAGTTCGTGCGCGATACTCCTGCTGATGTGTTGAGTGATGCGCACATCTTCACGATTGATGGGGCAGCAGCCGTCGACCGTTTCGTCAGGTATGAGAATCTCGCTGAAGACCTGACGACTGCCTTGGCCGAGTTGGGTCTGCCAGCAATCGATCTGCCGTGGGCCAAATCGGGCACACGGGAAACGAAGGATCACTATTCGTGGATTTACGACGACGAATCTGAGGCGCGCATACGCGAGTTATGCGCGTGGGAGATCGACAATCTCGGTTACGAATTCGATGACCGTCGAGGCGATTCAGAGGAGTGAGCCGATGATCGCCTTGAGCCGAGCGGCATGGTTCTGAGGCGTCAAACCCAGTTCTTCGATGCGCGCGAGGCCTGCTGCAGCCCATTCATTGCGGATGTCAGGATTTCGAGCCTGATCGAGGGCGGTACTCCAAGACGCCATGTCACCGCGCTTGAGAAGACGACCATTGACGCCGTCGACAACGGTCTCGCGGTATCCTCCCTCGTCGACGAAGAGTGGAGGAACGCCCAACGCCATGGCTTCGATCGGAGTCAAACCGAAGGCTTCGCCATGAGCCAAGCCAATTACTGCTGCAGCGTTGCGCATAATCGCGCGCAAGGTCTCAGAGCCAAGGCCATTGAGCACTTGAACATCGACTCCACGTGACTTGCCATGGGCCTTCAGTACAACGATTTCAGATGCCGAACCTGCACCGACGACGACCAGACCGAGGCCGCTGCCCGTTAGATGCTCGATGGTTTCGTGGCTGCCTTTGAAGCGTGAGATATGACCGATTGTGAAAGCGTATGATGAGGCCGCGCGGGTACCTGCAGAATCGAAAGCTGCCGTCTCGCCAGAGCTTGCCTCGCGAGGAAATTCCGAGAGGTCGACGCTGGGATAGAGAACACCCCCATCAATACCGTAGATTCGCTTCAGGTTACTCGCCGAAAATGCAGAATTCGCACTCACACCCCACTTCGAATTCGTTCCGAATGGCTTGAAAGACGCCTCGACCCGCCTCCTTTGTTTGCCTTGCAGGAGGTGTAGAAGACGAGGTTTCCAGCCCCCACTTCCGTTGGGTTTCAGGTGGCTGACATCATCATGGATGCCGGGTTTGGATTCGAGGAAGTGCAGATGCAATGGCTTCTCCGATGGCACGAATTGTGGGAATTCCATCGAACCATTACCACCAGTCAGGTGAATTGCATCGGCCCATTCGATCGCTTCGTGAACTGCAGAAAACGTCCTCCACGCCGCCTCAGCACTGCGTTCCTGGCCGGCGTTGATCTCATTCATCAATCCTCCACGAATCTGCCACTGCTTCTCAGGACAAAGGACTTCGATGCCCATCGATTCGATCAGAGTGCGTTGCGAATCTCGAAGATTGAGGCAGGCGAAGCGGACTTCGAAAACCTCAGCGAGTGCGGGTAGATTACGCAACAAGTCACGAGCCGCACCGCCATAGACAGTCATCGCCGCCTTGACGACAAGCAGTCGCACTCCCTCACCAACCACACACGCCCGATGTGTCGAGGCGCTAAGTCTTCATCGGAGGGATGTTCGCTCTTCGATGGGGTTCAAAACACGAAGTCGTCCTCGCCAGCACAATGGGTGAGTCAGTCACTTGGCATCTCGCGTGCGTTGTATGTGAAGCGACCTATCCAGGGCTCGAGATGCGCTATCGCTGCGATTGCTCAGGCACACTCGATGTCGTTCACGATTTGAGTCATTGCACGCTCACACGCGAGAAGCTCGATGCGCGGCTAGCCTCAAAAAACCCCCTTGATCGCTCCGGAGTCTGGCGTTTCCGTGAACTCATACTCCCCCTTGGTGAGGAGGTTCTGGAGGCAATAGCGGTCACTCGAGGAGAAGGCTCGACACATCTCTATGAGGCGAACACTTTGGGAGCCAGGGTAGGTGTTGCGAATCTCTGGCTCAAGCACGAAGGTGAGAACCCAACAGGCTCTTTCAAAGACAGAGGAATGACCGCTGCGATCACTTTGGCGAAGCACCTCGGCATGGGCTCAGTGGCCTGTGCGAGCACGGGAAACACCTCCGCTTCGATGGCCTCCTACGCAGCGCGAGCCGGCATGGATGCCATCGTCTTCATCCCAGAAGGGAAAATCGCGTTTGGCAAACTCAGTCAAGCCCTCGCCTACGGGGCCAAAACCATCCAGATCGAGGGCGATTTCGACGATGCCATGGAATTGGTTCAGAAGGTCTGTGACAGTGAAGGGATTTATCTTGTAAATTCGATAAATCCTTTCCGCATCGAAGGCCAGAAAGCGATCGGTTTCGAAATCATGCAGGACCTCGACTGGCAGGTACCGGACTGGATCGTTCTTCCGGGCGGCAACCTCGGCAACAACACGGCCATCGCCAAGGGCTTGGTCGAACTCCACCAACTCGGTATCATTCAGCGTTTACCGCGCCTCGCAGTCGTCCAGGCGGCAGGCGCGAATCCACTCTACACAGCTTGGACGAGTGGTGAGGATGTCGTACCCGTCAAGGCAGACACCATCGCCTCGGCAATCAAGATAGGCTCGCCCGTGTCTTGGAGAAAATCGATGCGCGGTATCGAGGCATTGAACGGCGTCGTGACTGAGGTTACAGACGACCAGATCATGGATGCCAAAGCCATGGTCGACGCGGCCGGAATCGGCGCAGAACCAGCGAGCTGCGCCACCGTTGCAGGCATCAAGCGGCTCGTCGAAGAAGGCACGATCAAGCCACATGAGAAGGTTGTGGGAATTCTCACAGGACACCTTCTCAAAGACCCCGAAGTCGTCGTTAATTACCACACTGAAGGCATCGAAGGCATCGAATCTCGGCACGCTAATGCTCCCATTTCGAGCAGCGCTGAGATCGCTGAGATTCGCAGAATAATCCGAAGTTGAGCAACCAAATCATCGGGCGCCAGAGCCTTACGACATGGCCCGTTGATTGAAGAACAGAGGGTGGCTCCGAGAGCCGTGTTAGACATCGCTTCAGCCGTCTTCGGAGATTTACAAACCAGCATCGTTGCAGTTTTCGGCAGCAATCTCGGCTGGTTCATCGGTCACGCATTATTGCTTGGTAGCGCACTTTTCGTCTGGCGAGCATGGAGCAATCGCGATCACATTCGCGCGAAGTCTGGCTGGAATGCTTCGACGCTCTTCGACATCGCCTCAATCCTAGTTTTGACCTTGGTTCAATTCTTCATCTACACAGGAAGCCTCGGTTACCCGAACACCGCTTCACTGGGTCTCGCCGTAACTGGCGCACTGATGATTCGCTGGTTCGTCGACGTCGTCAACTGAGCCGAAACCCGTTGTTTTTGGTAGATTCTAGGGGGTGCGGCCGCCTCTGGCGGCCGACAAGTTCTGTGTTCAATCCCCCAACCGTGAAAGGCAAAGGCGCGCCGCTCCCGCCATGGCGACCTTCGGAGACCATCCTCCTCTGCCCGAGGAGTTGGAGGAATTGTTGGCTGACGAGACAGTCTCGACGGTGTTTCTGAAGGCGGAATGCCCGCCTCGTGTCAAGGCCGGACATATCTCGAAATTGACCCTCAAAGAGTTGGATGCTGATGTTTGGGACAAGCCCGCTTTGGCGGGCTTGGCCGATGAGTTGTCGATGATAATCGAACAGCACGACGCACGTTCGGATTGCTTCGTTGAGATCGACCGCGAGGGCTGTAAGATTCTACAGATCGGCGACCTGCGCATCACCTGCGCATGGCCGCCGTTCTCGGACGCTTGGGAAATCACCGTGGTGCGTCCGGTGGCACATCTGAAAATCACCGATTATGATTTGCAGGACGAGTTGATTCGCAGGCTGTCAGACCATCACAGAGGTGTTTTCGTTGTCGGCAAACCCGGTTCTGGCAAGACCACCTTCGCTCAGGCGATCGCTGGATATCTCGACGAGGATATCGGCGCCATGGTCAAGACGATGGAAGCCCCCAGAGATCTTCAGGTTCCTCAGCGAGTCACTCAATACGCGCCGCTCGAGGGTGATCTGGAGAAGACAGCAGAAGTGATTTTCCTCGTCAGGCCGGATTTCGTAATCTTTGACGAGGTTCGCCGAGCGCGCGATTTCGAGATTTTCGGCGACGTCCGATTGGCGGGCGTCGGCCTGCTCGGCGTGACCCACGCGAACAGCGCACTGGAAGCCATTCAACGCCTCGTCGGCAAGGTCGAATTAGGGTTGATATCGCAAGTTCTCGACACCGTTATCCACATCGAGAAAGGCAAGGTCCACGAGGTTCTAGAACTGAAGATGGTGGTTCGTGCGCCGACCGGAATGGAGTCGGATTTGAGCCGCCCTGTTATCGAGATCAAGCGCTTCCCGAGCGGCGAGCTGACCCACGAGATGTTCGCTTTCGGCTCCGAGATCGCAGTCGTCCCAGTCAGCGGCAAGGCCGGAGAGGGTGGTAGCCCGGCTTGGCGTATGGCGGGCGAGGAACTCAAGCGCGAAGCGACGCGACTGACCGGTATTTCGGTCATCCACGTGAAGTTTCTGACCGACGCAAGCGCCGATATCTTCGTCGACGACTCAGCGATCGGCGCCATGGTAGGTCCAGGAGGAGCTGCGATTCGCTCACTCGAGAAAGACGTCGGCGGCATCAAACTCAATGTCAAATCGGCCACCGAATTACCCCGAGCGCTTCGCAAGAAGGTCGAGCGCGATTCGTGGGGCGGCGGCGATTCAGACGAGTGGCGCTCACGTTCCGGCCGCCAATGGGAACACAGCGGTGGCAAGCGCAAAGGTCGCGGTAAAGGCGCTAAAAGAGGCGGCCGAGGACGGCGTTAATCCGAACTTCCAATTCCTCTTTCTTTGCTCCATCAATCGAATACCACAAGCAAATCAGCCCTCATAGAGGGCTCGTAGGGTTCATTGCGGAGTCGAGGGTCGGCGGCTTCGATGAGTGAGGATGCAGCCAAGCCACCGGTCGTGGTCGTCAGCGATTCGACCACCATCACCAGCGGCACTGCGGTGCAAGAGAAACTCATCGCCGCGGCAAGAGTCTTCTCCAGTCTGCTGAAGCCCACTTACGGCCCACGGGGCCTTGACAAAATGCTCTACAAAACCGACGGCTCAACGGCGGTGACCAACGATGGGGCGAAGATCGTGGCGGAGTTGATGGTCAAGCATCCAGCTGCGAAAATGATGGTTTCGATGGGAAATTCGCAGGAAGAGGCGTGCGGCGACGGCGTCACGACGACGATGTTGCTCTGCGGGGCTCTGCTTGAAGAAGCCAACAATCTACTCTCCAAAGGACTCCACCCTCTGACTCTGGTTGAGGGGTATCGAACCGCCCTGGGTGCGGCTCAGCAACAGATGGATGATGATACGGTCAGCATCGACGACGAGCGGCTACTCGGCGTCGTGTATACTGCTTTGACAGGTAAGGGCGCTGAGGCGGCGATCGATTTGTTCGCGCCCTTGGTGGCAGATGCTCTTTCAGCGCTCGAAGCGAATGTCGAGAATCCGAGCGCTGAGCATGTGGCGATGTACAAGATTGGCTCTGGCGGATTGCGCGACAGCCGTTTAGTACGCGGAATCGTGGTGCAGCGCCGAGTGCTGATGGACACGCTTCCCAACGACTTGAAGGAGGCGCCGACCGCAGTCATCGGTGGCGATATGAAAATCCGAAAAATGACTCGCAGCGCTGAGATTCAGATAACTTCAGCCGACCAGATGGACGGCTTCATCAGCGCTGAGAAAGAGCGCAAGAAGGCGCTGGCCGCCGCACTTATCGAGAGTGGCGCCAAGCTGATTCTGTGCGGCGGGGAGATTGACCGCGACATTCTGCATAGATTGACCGATGAGGGGATCCTCGCGGTCGGTGAACTCGACGAATCAGAACTTCACAATGCCGCAGAAGCGACCGGCGCGTCAATCGTCGACTCAATTCTTGATATTGGAGCCGATGACCTCGGCCTCGCCGGCAGTGTTCACTGGGAGCGCCGTCAATCGAGTGACCAAGTCGAGGACATCATCACCATCGACGATTGCATCGATCCAAGCGTCGTAACCATCGCGGTCGGCGGCTCTGGCGAGACGGCAACAGAAGAGATCATCCGCGGTCTCCACGACGCGCTCCGCGCAACCTCAATCGCTCTCGAAACCGGTGAATTGCTCCCCGGTGCAGGCGCGACCCATGCACGCATAGCCTACGCAGTCAGACGCGCCAGCGAAGTCGAATCCGGCCGCGCTCGCCTGGGAATGGATGCCTTTGCGCGTGCCATGGAGACCATCCCTGCTACCCTCGCGGAAAACTCAGGCAAAGACTCGCTTGACGCTGTGCTCGAGATGCGCGCTGCCGCGGTCAACGAAGAAGCAGGGATCCACGGTGTGCTGGTAGGCGGCGAAGTCGGCGAAGTGAATGGCGTGTGGCATCCCAGAGCGGTTATCGAAGAGGGATTGGAATCAGCGGTTGTGACTGCGATGAGCATGCTGCGAATCGACCAGGTCATCAGCGCGCGCGGCGACTGAGAATCTCGCTCACGAACTCTTCAAGTCCCGATTGTCCACGCAGGGTCATCCCTTTGGGATGGTATCACCGATGGCAACCCCCCGTGCTCTTCTCAGCGTCTTCCAAAAAGACGGAATCGTCGAACTCGGACAGGCACTGCACGACCTAGGCTGGCAATTGCTCTCGACTGGCGGAACCTCTCGCGTTCTGGCTGAGGCCGGATTGCCGGTCATCGATGTCAGTGAGGCCACCGGTCATCCGGAGTGTTTCGACGGACGGGTGAAAACGCTGCATCCTGCTGTTCACGGTGGGATTCTGGTCCGTCGCGACCGTCAGGATGACATGAAAACTCTCGCCGAATTGGGCTATGGGACGATCGATCTCGTCTGCGTCAATCTCTATCCATTCGAGGCGGTTGCTGCTAGGCGGCCGCCGGTTTCAGACGCAGAATTGATCGAGATGATCGACATCGGCGGGCCGACGATGATTCGCAGTGCGGCGAAGAATCACAAGGACGTCTTGGTGGTGACTTCACCCGAGCAATATGAGGGCGTTCTGGCGGCTCTGGGCGGTGCTGGTGGCACTCCTTCAGGGGTTGAATTGGGGGCTCGAAAACAACTTGCTTTGGAAGCATTTCAGCGCACTGCGGCTTATGATGCGGCGGTTTCGAGCGAGTTGGAAGCACGCTTCAACAGCCCTGATGTGCCGAGCCGCATCCATGTTGCGAGCGAGGTGGGCGTCAGCTTGCGTTATGGCGAGAATCCGCATCAACCGGCCGCCTTCTACGCTGCTGATTCCGCTTCTGCAAACGGCCCGAAAGGGCTGGCGGCAGCTGTTCAACACGGTGGCAAGGAATTGTCATTCAACAATTATCTCGACCTCGATGGGGCGCTTCGAATCGCGCGTGGATTGCTTTGCGACGTCGAGGACGCGCGCCGCCATGGTTGTGTTATCATCAAGCACACGAATCCTTGCGGGGCAGCAGTTGACGCAACCCAGGTCGGTGCTTGGCAGAATGCTCTTGCAAGCGATGCTGAGTCAGCTTTCGGTTGTGTAATCGCCTTTACCGAGGTTGTCGGAATGGCGACGGCCGAAGCGATCGGTGGACATTTTCTCGAATGCATAATCGCCCCTGGTTACGAGCCCGAGGCGCTTGCTTTGTTGTCCGAGAAAAAGAATCGACGTATGTTGACTCTGGCGGATTTTGAACCACGTGTTGACGAGGTTCGAATCAGACAACTCGACGGTGGTTGGGTAGCCCAAGTACAAGGCCCACCAAGCGTTGACTGGTCGGCTGTTCGCTGCGTCACGAAGGCGACTGCAAGCCCTGATTTGGTCGCCCTCGCGCGCTTCGGCTCAACCGTTCTGTCAGAAGTCAAATCAAATTCAATCGTTCTCGTGGCTCAGACTGAGAGCGGCTTCGCGACTGTCGGCGTCGGTCCTGGCCAGACCAGTCGCGTCGAGGCGGTTCACATCGCTGCTCGCCGCGCTGGCAGCCGAGCACAGGGCTCGATGATGGTCTCAGACGCCTTCTTCCCATTCCGTGACGGCATCGATGCCGCGCACGAGATCGGTGTGGCAACAGTGGTTCAACCGGGAGGCTCGATGCGCGATCAGGAATGCATCGACGCCGCAGACGAGAACGGCATGGCGATGCTCTTCACCGGCCAGCGTCTCTTCCTCCATTGAGCGAGAGTGCGAAGTGCAGTCACTCCGAATGACGAATCATTGAATCGTGAATTCAAGCCCGTGTAGGAACTCTTTTTGCAAGCCACCAGACACCGATTACCCAGACGATTGCTATGGTAACCTGCCCATATCCTGGATCGCCCGCAAGGGTTGTGATGTGAATCGAAATCGCCGACATGAGGGTGATGAAAGCGATGATTCCCCTCTTGGCGTGCCGGGGCAGGGTCTTGCCCGCTGCATAGTAATCGAAGACCTTGGCTCCGACGAAACGGTTTGTCAGCGTCCAGCGGAAGAAAGCCTCATCAGAGAGGCTGAAAAGATAGGCTGCTGGCACCATCCACGATACCGTTGGCCAGCCGGGTACGAAGATTCCGATGAAGGCGCAGCCTACGAAGAGTGAGCCGATTGCGACATAGATTCGACGTCTCATGGGTGTTGTTTTTCGAGCGTAATGCTCAATCACATCATCGACCGTCTCTAGATGTTCCACATCTTGCTGGCACCGACATTGGGTGATAAAATGAGAGGCGAGGGCCGTGTGTTGCTCACGCCCCAATTCTCAAGCCGAAGTTTGGTCACGCCGAGGCATGGAAGGGGGCTACGTGCTGCCGCGCGTCGGCACTGTCGATGATCCGCTCCGGCTCGCAGTGTTGATTTCTGGCGGCGGCTCGGGACTCGCCGCGCTGCTGACTCATCAGGAGGTCGCGGCCCGCCTTCATCGAACGGTGTTGGTTGTGGCGGATGGGGATGCGAGCGGTTTGGAGCATGGCCGTGGGCTAGGTATTCCGAGCAAGACGATTTCATTGCCAAATGTCTCCGACAAGGTTGAGCAACGGCTCGCTCATGAGGCGCTGGTGCTCGCCGAATTGGAGGCTGCAGAAATCGAATGCGTCGTCCTTTCTGGCTACATGAGAATTCTGACGCCGTCCTTCGTCAAGCGCTGGAAAGGACGGCTGGTCAACATCCACCCCTCGCTGCTGCCGAAGTACCCAGGCGCCCATGCGCACCGCGACGCTCTGGCAGATGGAGCGAAGGTCTCGGGCTGTACCGTTCACCTCGTCAACGAAGGCGTGGACAGTGGGTATATTCTGGCAGCCGAGGAGGTCCCTGTTTTGGACGGAGATAGTGAAGAAGACTTGCAGGAGCGCGTCAAGAAGGTCGAGCAAATCCTCTATCCAGAAGTTCTGGACCGGCTCGCAGCAGGCGCATTCTCAGTCTAAGTCGGCGGGTCTGTTGAGGTTGCGAAGAATCGCCCTATCCTCTAGCAGAAGCGAGTGTTGCATCTGTGTGAATTGTACGTGCAGAGGACGGCGGTCTTGTTTTATCGCCTGCCCGACGACGCTTGGTCGAATCAGAGCGAGCAGGGGGTGCATTCGCTCTCCATCAGTAGGCACCGCGAGGGCATCTTCCTCAGCCAGCGCGCCGGACAGCGCGCTGAACATCTCAGCGGTCACCCATGGCACATCGACCGGTGCGAGTTGCAGAGTCTCGAGATCTTGACTCATCGGGTCTTCGATGGCTTCGATGAGAGCCTCGATCGGGCCGGCATGAGGTGAAGCATCCAATACCCATTCGACATCGAGCCCATCCGGCAGAGTCTCGCCATAGTGCTCGATGTCTTCAGGGCTCGACACAGCGATACGAATCGTCTCGAGACCAGCTTCGGCCAGAGCAGAAGCCACCCTTGCAATGCAGCTCTGGCCATCGATCTCGATCAGTGCTTTGTCACGCCCCATGCGTCGACTGCGCCCACCAGCCAGAAGCAACGAGCGCATCGAATCACCGCAACTCATCGAGGCGCCGCATGGCGTGATGAATCTCCTCGATGAGGTCATTCGCGCGCGCCAACAGAGTCATCCTGTCCTTGCGCCCATCACTTCTCTCCAGCCAGCGCATCAGTTGGCGGACGTCCTGTGAATCGCGTTGAATCGTCCACTCGAGAACCTGTTCAGCGACGGGGTCGTCGGAGGGCAGGAGTCTTTCAGCCACGGGCAGCGGCTGCACTCGTGACGCATGAACTTGGCTCAAGGTGCGGTCAATCTGGCTTTGATTCGACCCAACAATGAATCCCCCGGAGGAACGCTCACACGACCGAGCACAGCGGCTATCTCCTCGCTCACTCTCTCGCCCCTCGTGGTGCCAACGTGGATTGTCAGGAGGGCAAGATGACCGAGAATCACCTTGCCATCACACCATTCGATTAGCAACGCTTCGGAAGGCATCGCCCGTCCTGCGCGAAGCAGTTCCTCAATGCTGAGGAGCAAGGCTTCAGCCGGCTCTTTTTTGGAAATCAATGAGGCTAGTAGGCTCCATGGTTCGGTGTTGAGTTTGGTGTGATTCAGGTTGGCCAGAAGCAGAGCTGCGAGCGCCACATCCTCGCGACCGTGGCGTTTCCACAGTCGCTTTGTCAGCTTGAGGAGAGTAGTTTGGTTGGCGGCTCCGCCAGTCAACAGCCATGATGCGATGCGGCGCAGGTTGGCGTCTGGAGTTCCCAGATGGAAGGAATAACCGGCGGCGGCTCCGAACCTGTCGGTGCTCGATTTCATGATCAGGGCCGGCACGCCGATAGGGTAGGCTGCGCGCACCGTCTTAGCCAGTCTTCGGGCCGATCGGTGCGCGCGCGTTGGGATTTCAGCGAGAAAATCGTCGAGTGGGTCACCGGCCATTGCCTCGCCTCATTGAACTCCTCAATTCTGCAGCCTGATTTCATCGAATATCGTTCCGATTCTATCGAGCGTGTCGTCCAATCGCATTCGAATCTCCTCAGCGACAGTGCGATGGACGACGTGTTCGAGTTGTCGGTCCATGCTGCGAGCGATGGCACGATGTTCGGCATCATCGATGGCGAATGAGTGACGCAGATAGGCGACGAGAATCAGTTCATCCTCGGAGCGATCCGTGTGCAGAAGGAAAGCCTCGAGGACCTGCTCATAGACTCGGCGAGTCTCTTCCAGACCGAGAACCGTCCCTGTTGCAAGATCCTCGCCGGCCACGACCGCGTCATAGACGCGTTTCGGGTCATTCTCTTCCAAGCGCAGGGCGTGAGCCATCTTGACCAGCAGGCGCTTCTCGCCATTCGACAATTGACCATCGCCCAGCGCCAGTTGCACAGCCCCTCTGAAGACGGCGACGCGGTCGGGCTCAACCCACTTCATGGCGCCATACCAGCGCTCCATCCCTTAATTGGTTGGCGTGTGGGAGTAGTGAGAATGGGGGCAAGGGAACCATCAGATTCGCTGAAGAATATCTCACTTCAGAGCGCACCGAGAGGCGGATAAACGATGTCAGGTGAAGACGGAGCGTTCAAAGGGGAACGTCGATTCGGATGGTTCGCAGGATTCCTGTCACACTCGCGGGTGCTGAGCACCCATTTACTGAACCGCCATAGGCGGAAAACAGCGCGAGGCCCCCCGAGTGGGGCCGGCTGACTGCAGGAGAGAAAAGAAATGACAAATGAAGGAAAATACAAGATTCAAGCGACAATCAAGGCGGACGGCACAGTCGCTCGCAAGGATGTCATAGGAGCGATCTTCGGGCAGACAGAGGGTCTGCTCGGGGAGGAGTTGCAATTACGAAAGTTGCTGCGAACCGGACGCATCGGGCACGTTGACGTGAATCTCAACAACCACAAGGGTCGAGTCAAGGGTGAAATCATCCTGACTTCGTCCCTCGACCAGGTCAGCACCGCGGTTATCGGTGCTGCACTCGAGACGATTGATAGAATCGGTCCGTGCAAAGCGATAATTCGCGTGCAGAAGATTGAGAACATGCATTCAGCGAAGCGCGACACAATCATCGATCGTGCGAAGATGCTGCTGATGGAGTTGATACAGGCCGGTGCGGATGAATCGAGGAACATCATCGACGAGGTTGCCGCGGTTCTGACCCTCGATACAGAGGTAGAGTTCCACGGCATGACCGCTGGACCGAACGTCAAGGATTCCGAAGGGATCATCATCGTTGAAGGACGCAATGATGTTCGTAACCTGCTGAAGTTCGGATTCAAGAATGCGATTGCGACGATGGGGTCCGGCATCAAGCCGGAACTCATCGAGCTGGCGAGCAAGAAGAAGAATGTCACCGCCTTCCTCGATGGAGACCGCGGCGGGCGCCTCTTGCTGATGGAGATCAGTGGCGGCCTCGGCAAGTCGTTGACGCATGTCGCCACGGCGCCGCAGAGTCGCGAGGTCGAACACCTCGAAGGCAAGGTCGTCACCAAGTGTCTGAAACAGAAGGAGATCGCTAACAAGGTCGTCTCGCGGATTCAAGCAAACCTCGCGAAGGAAGATGACGCGGCCGTCGGCCGCGGCACGGTAACACTCGAAGCGCCCGATGATGTCAAGGGCTGGGCAGGAATGCTCGACGGCCTCAAGCGGAATCAAGCAGTGATCGTCCTCGAAGACGGCTCCGGCACCGACCCAGTCGGTGCGGCAGGTCTTGAGGCGGCTCTCGGGGAAGCAGAAGGCGCCACTGGTTTGGTCTTCGCAGGCAAGGTCAATAATCGCATCTTCGAGCTCGCGTCCGGCGCGGGAATCGCAAGCGTGCTCGGCAAGTCAATCGGAGAAGTATCTCTGCAGGGCGGCGTTCAGGCTTACTCAGTCAAAGACCTCTGATTCAACCATTCAGACAACGAAGGGCGATTCCATGTCCTCGGCGGGACATAGTCCCGCCTCTAATCGGGATGAGGATGTACTCGCCGACAGAAGGCATCAAAAGGGCCACAGGTCCGTTGAAGGCGATGGAACAGTCCACTGCTGGCATACTTGCATTGTATGCACTTCTGGGAATGGCTATCGCAATCCTCTGGCTCCGTCACCAACAGGTGCTGCGGCAGCGAGACAGCATCCGTGACAGAGTAGGATCCCTCGAAGGAGACCTGACTGCGACGGCGCAACGACTCGACCTTCTATCGCGCGGTGTCGACACCGTCATCGGGCCGACTCCTGAACTACACGGATTATTGGGGGTTCACAGGTCATTGGAGACTGCCGAATCGCTTCTCTTCGAACAGGCTGTTGAAGTCAGTTCCTCTGAATCATGCGCCATCGCCACCCATGCCGTTAGAGCCGTGCTCAAGGGTCAGGCTGAGTCTGATGCTGCTGATTCCGAAGGAGTCATGCTAGCCGGGCTCGCTCCCTTGGTGGAGCGAATCGGGAACATGCTCGACGCGGCGGAGATGAAGGCAGAGGATCTCGAGCTGACAGGCCCTGAACAGCGCCGCATGGGTGAGTTGTTCCACGCTATCGAGAGAACCGATCAGGCTGCTGAGTGTTATCGCCGGGCTCATGAGTTGGGTGCAGAGGACGCTTCGGCGCTGCGCTCACTGGCGACGATCCAGCGTGAAGCAGGCGAAGTCGAAGCCCTCGATCGAAGTCTTGAGAGACTCCTTGCCATAGATCCGGACGATGTAGAGGTCCTGAAGGAACAGGCCTTGCTGCTATCGGGTACAGATGTCGAACGAGTCGTCCGTAATCGCAGACGCCTCGAGGCATTGGGTATCGAGAGCACGGAAACCCGAGACGAAGCCAGCATCGCGGACCTTGCGAGTCGCGCTCACGAGACTCGCAGGGAAATTGATCCTCTCAGCAATGAGCCCACCACGCCCTCTGGCTGGGTCGAGCGAGCCGCCAAACTGATGCTGCTCGGCGAGGTTCCCGTAGCCTTGGAATCCATCGAGAAGGCGCTGGAGTTGGATCAGACCGACCCAGATGCATGGTTGCTCCACGCACGATTGCTCTCTGCAGGAGAGGGTCGAACATCGGAAGCCATCCAGAGTGTGCGCAGGGCTGTTGCCTTGGGTGAATACGGCATCCTGCTCGAGGCGGAGATTCTCGAGAACGACGGCCGCCTCGACGCCGCACGCGAAGTCCTCGAGAACCATCTAAAGAATGACCCTAGTGACCCAGAAGCGCGTGGCCGGCTCGCGCTCATCTTACTGAGGGCAGGATCACCAGATTGGGCCAGAGACGTCCTGAACCAAGCCTCCGAATTGTCTTGGGAATCTGCTGCTTTGCACGTTATGGACGGTCGCCTGCATCTGGAGACGGCTGAAGAGCATCTGGGCAGCACAGGCACGCATGATGAGATGACGCTTCTGCAGGCTCTGACCGCATTCGACGAAGCCATCGAGAGAGACCGAGAATCTGGTCTGGCATGGTTGGGGCGCTCTCGCACCCTGCGTTATCAGGCGTTGTGGGATGAATCTGAAGTTGCGCTCATCAGAGCCCGCCGACTCATCCCCGATCATCCCTCGATACCACTTGAAGAGGCGAGGCTGTGCCTTGAACTGGGTCGCTATGACCAAGCCAACACCATGCTGGCAGAAGCAGCGACACGCCTTCACAATCACCCTTCAATCGCTTTCGTCCGCGGCCTCATCGCTGCGCGTCAAGGCCGTCTCAGCGAAGCACAAAGCATGTTCACCAAGGTTCTCGACGCCGAACCGAAGCATTCTCGGGCGCGCCTGAATCGATGTGCTGCAGCCCTGTTACGCGAAGATCTGAGCACCGCACTAGACGATGCGAACGAACTCGTTGAGACCCACCCCAACTTCGATCTCGCCCGCCAGCGGCGGGCTGAGATATTGATGAATCTGGCAGATTGGCCAGAGGCCGCGGCAGAACTCCGCCGTCTCTCCGAGCGCAACCCGACTCACACGATGGCGCTCGTTCACCTCGGAACCTGCCTCATCGCCATGGACCGAGCGGAGCAGGCCGAGATCCCCCTCAACAAGGCGCTCAAGATCGACCCCGAACACTCGGATGCGTGGTATCAGAGAGGCCTGCTCTACCTCGACTTCGGCAGAATCGAAGAAGCTCAATCAGACTTCCAGAGCGCTGCCGGCTGCGATGAGAAACACCTCGATGCACGTCTTCGCCTCGCTGCAATCCTCCACGATGGCGAGGATCTCGGAGCCGTAGCAGCCGCATGGCGAGACGTCCTCGATATCGATCCTGAGCACAAATTGGCTCGACGACGTCTCGAAGAGACTCGAGATAGGGTAGCAGCTCAAGCGCCTCGGATCGGGACGCAGGATTGAATCGCGGAACGACCCGAATCGGCGCTCAGAATTGAACTACAACCGCTACCAATCACGACGTAGTATTGAACCGCAGAACGGCCCGTGGCCACATCATGACGAGAGCCGGAATCGAACCAGGGGACGCCGCACCCCACTTCCAACTACCGAACGCAAACAGCGCCGCAGGCGCATCCTCGATGGCCCTCGCCGACATCATGCAAGAGTCCGGCGCCATCGTCTTATTCACTTGCAACCATTGCCCATATGTGGTCGGGTCCGAGGGACGCATAGAAGCCATCGCAAGCAAGGCGAAGGGTGCCGGTTTAGGCTTCGCAGGCATCAATTCCAACGACCCAGTGATGTACGAATCCGACGATTGGTCGCACATGCTCAAACGCGCCAACAGGGGCATGACATACGCCTACCTGCACGACGCCAGCCAAGATATCGCACACGCCTATGGGGCCGAGCGAACACCCGAGTTCTACCTGCTTGATGCGGCCGGTATCGTGGTGTATCGTGGCCGCCTCGACGACTCGCCGCGTGATCCGAGACACGCCACCACAAGCGAGCTTTCCGACGCTATCGACGCGCTCGTCGCAGGCGAAGTCGTCCCCAAACCAAGAACCGATTCAATCGGCTGCTCAGTCAAATGGAA
>LWDU01000255.1_pt1 | contig 30807 bp, 59 predicted proteins | sample 727161 | NCBI WGS metagenome assembly LWDU01 (sample SAMN04566230, study PRJNA314399) | hydrothermal vent metagenome | isolation source: deep sea hydrothermal plume seawater | place: Mexico: Gulf of California, Guaymas Basin | collected 2004-07-11
ATAAAACAAATGAATTTATTTAAAAATTTAAAAATAAAACTCGTGGCAGCGGTAGAGGACTATTGGATTTGGGTTTTCGTTATTCTAATCTTGTCATGCGGCTGCACCACATGGAAATGGGAAGATAACCCTCCAACGTATTACGAATGGAATGTTGACGAACAGCACGATGGAGGCTGGAGCGCAACGAACAACTACTATGTCATAGACTCAAATGCTGATGTGCCTGACGCTTATTTTGAGACAAAGAACGAGGCTCTCGCATACCAGAAAGACTTTGCGGAGCATCACGATTATGTTATTGTGAAGATTAACGAAAAATACAATGTTTACAACATGGAGAGGCCGAGAAAAATACTTGACAATTGAACAAGTGTAGTTTATACTGAAAAAGGTTATGCTTACTACAAAAGGAAAAGAGTTTTTTGAATCAATTAAGCCAGAGGATGTAGCGCGATACATGGCCTACTGGCAGAGCGTTGCTCCCAAGAATGAGGACGAACACTATCAGCGTTGGCTGTTTGCCTACATGAGCGTTCATACCTCTTGGAAAAGTAATGTGCGAGGATACCAAGCCATCAAGCGTTTCAAGCAATGGGAAGGCGACAAAGGTAAGTTGTTTCATAAGATTGAAAAAGCTAGGGTTGGTTTCCAAAACAATAGAACAAGATTCATCATGGACTTTCACGGTAAATTCTGGAATAATGTCAGCGACTTCATGGAGAGAGGCGCAAAGACTTGGACAGAATGGCGCGACCATCTTGTGAAAAACATCCTTGGTTTAGGTAACGCAAAGACGAGCTTTGGGTTGGAGATGGCTTTCCCAAACGAGTGCGAGGTTTCTTGCATGGATACGCACTTGTTTCAATTCTACGGCCTAGACCAGACCAAGGATGCTAAAAAGTATAAAGAGATTGAGGCAGATTGGGTTAGCCAATGCCAATCTAAAAATGTTCCTTCTTACATAGCTCGGTGCTTGTATTGGGACAAGAACCAGAATCGGAAGAACTCACGCTATTGGTCTTACTGTCTTGAGAAATGACCTCATACACAAACATTTCAATTTTTGGCTACGATTTAATAGTCCAAAAACTCAAGAAGCCTTTTGAAGTCAGGGTAGCTATAAAGAAAGATAGAGAAGCGTTTGGTTTCAATGCGGGAAGTGAGCTTGAGGGCTTGGAAGAAAACTCCTCTATGCCATCGAACCAGCACCTCGAAAAGATATTACATTATTTAAGCGAAGAAGGATTCCTTGACGATGGAAAAGGGTTGAACGAGGATTCCATCACTTGGATGGAAGGCGAGCCTAAAATGAGACTTGCGATTGGCTACTTGCCATCACATAAATTTAAACAGTTAAAACATAAAATAGAAAAACATCATGGATAAACGCAAAAGAGTATTAGACGCATTGGACGCGACAATTGAAACACTTGAGACACTAGATATTACATTCCTAGTAGGTGATGAAAAGTCAGAAGCGGAATATGCAATTAACGAAGCTATTCTCGATATTCAACAAGTCGAGAGCATGGTTGACAATACATAAAACCATTTTTAAAAAAAAATTAAAATGTGAGTAGGCACACCTTCGTTTATGTTACAGACAGCCTAACGGCTTATGTTAGCTGGAGACAAGCATGGTCTATATGGTTGGAGGCTAACGAGAAGGACGAAGATGACTATAGTATAACAGGAATGGAAGCTGAAACGCACTACGGAAAAACTTATCTTGGAGAATGTGATGTTTGGCTAGAAGAACACGAAATTAACAGCTTTATGGATGATTGAGGCTTGACTTTAGGCATGGATTCTGTTATGATTAGGTTATGGGTTTGAACAAAAAGAAATACTTGAACGATATTCGTTGGGAAACTAATCAGTTGGTTCGTCAGAATGCAGACATTGCCTCTGAAAACATTGTCCCTAAAAGCAATACATCTGACTTCCCATCAGAGGCGATTACAGTCAGGATTAAAAGCGCAAAGCGTCAAAACGCTACTGTTTATTTTTATGGAGAAGAAAAGACTCGCGTTTATGGAGGAACGCATAAATGGACTTATGTGGAAGATAAGCTCAAGGTTCAGCTACCAATGTCAGGGCCGAGTCCATCTCGTCGCAAGTATAGCTACTCCTTCCAAGGGCAGCTTCCTAAAAAGTGGAGTTTATATGAGATGACTCTTGCATTAGAGCATATTCAATCTACATTCGATGAGATGGTTGGAGCAGACAATAAAAAATATACTGGACAGCTTCCTCTTGCGAAGGGAAGCCGCCTCGTAACAGCATAAATTTAAAATGGCTACACAAACAGCACAAGAACAAGTAGGTAAGTGGATAATTGAAGCAACAAGTGGTTACAATGACGGTTGGGTTCAACAACATTATCGTGAACAATTACAAGACCTTTACAACACACTTAATGGTTTAAGTTTTATATTAAAAAATAAAAATGCCGAAAAAAGCGACTAACAGGACAGCGAAGCTGGCTCCAAACGAGAGCAAGAACAACAAAGGCGTTCACTCAAAAAACAAAACCTCTTGGAATAAAAACAGTAAGAATTATGTCAAAGCATATAGAGGACAAGGACGATAGAATGACCATCACGGTTGAAAGAGGCGAGGAAACCATCTCTTTTGAGACTTGCCCTGACCTGCATATCTCTGAATTTAGGGACTTGCTGATGCGATTAACAGCGGCGGTTGGCTACGACAGAAGCATCATTGAGGAACACTTCTTCCCTAAAGAAGAACAGGATACGCAATTCGCCAACGAAGCCACTTGTAAAAACTTTAAAGAGGCTCCTTCTGTTGATATGGGCGGCAACTATAAACGCGATGATACTTTTGTATAAATTTAAAATGAGGAAGAAGATAGAAAATATATTAACAGTTGTATCTTTAGCAGTAGTGCTTGGGTGTTCATATTATTCTCTCTCAACTTTAAACCAGCTTACATCTTATCTAAATGAGATTGAGAGGGTAGCAAGAATGGGAGATGGGTCAACTTTTCGTATAGTTAAGAATGAAAATTAAATTACCAATCTATTGGGACTTCAAGAGCCAAGAGGAAAGCGAAGTCATTGTGAATGTGCCTAATGCAGCAGCCAAAAAAGTGCTAATGGCCTTCTTAATGAGAAAAGACTACGATAAAAGGCGCGAGTGGTTGATTAAAAATGTGCCAGAAATTGATTTAAACATTCCAAAAGAACTCTACTCAACCCTTCTTTAAAAAATTTATTTAAATTTATTATGCTCAACAAAGACTTGATGGAATACCAGCTATCCTCCCATGACTCTAAAATGCTGGCCGATATAGAAGATATAAGAAAGTTTATTATGGATGAAGTAAGATTAAGCCAGAATCATAGTGAGATTTGTAGATGCTTGGAGGCTCTGACAGGCCATCGTGTTGAATCTTCCGATGAGGAAAGCAGGAAGTGGATTTGCAAATGAGTGGAATGAGACAAATTACAGCGATACGAGAATCCATCCTTAATGCCAAGGATGAGAAAGACTTCAAACGAATAGTGGAGGTAGCAAACATTATGGCAGGGCTAGACGAGGTTCCAGAAGCAACCAAGAGGCGTTGGAAGTTGGCCGAAAAACGAGCGTCAGAGCGTTTGCAGAAGGAAGTGGAGTCGGGAGCGGCTAAAGCTAGAAAAGTTGAACAGAGGCCGAATAAGAAGCAAAGAAGGAGCAAATGACAGAACAATACTGGAAACGAGAAGATGGAGAAGTAGTCGCAGTTGGCGACATGAACGAGCATCACGCTAAAAATGTGTTACGAAAGATGTTAAAGAAAAGTAGACAAAGAGGGCTAGATGTTCTGGAGATGCGAGACAAGATTAGCCTAATTAGTGGTATGCTAGATGATATTAGAAGCGAGTTGCTATAAATTAGAAAGGGTAAAGAAAAAGAAACAACTTGACTTATACTTTACTTTCTGTTATACTAACATACTGATATACAACGATTTACTACTTACTGATATATGAACCCTTCACTTTGTCACATATTACATACGGAACACACTTTGATACTTTTATTTACTTTGATTTTCATAGCTTATGCAACAAGTTACGCAATAGATTACCTTAAAAATGATTAGGAAAATACTTTGTATTGCTTAATGATGTTTATTTTATTCTTCTGCATCTCTTTCTATTTAGGGGTAAGACATAGGTTAAATGAATAAGGATTATATTTAAATTTAAATAAGTTTATTTATTATATTAGGTTGTATCGAAAAGATATATTTACAAATAAAGCCGCCGATTTAAAAAAATTTAATAATTTAATTTAATACTTTTTATCCTTTATCTACTACCCTATTCAATACTACTCAACATATAAACAAACATATTAACTTATTTTTATTCATTTTATTATTTTATTAAAAATCGGCCTTCTTCATATTTGTGAATCATTTTGCCCGAAATACTAATCACGGACTAGGTAGTATGTCAAGCCTTATTTGTGAATGAATCGGCCCTAAATACAGTTAACTATGCAAATCTATCAACTCATTGCAACAATTACATACATAATTTTTAAATAAATTTATTTATATTTATTATTATATTTGTGAATGGTTTTTGGCGTAATATTAGTGAATGATTCAATGCGAAATACTAATAGAGAGATACCAAATATTTGGGCCGCGCCCTATAAAGTAACACTTTTCTAAAACAATACAATAACATCATCATTTTATTTAAAAATTTTAAAATGAATCAAAACAATCCAAGCAATCTCAAACATAGTCAAAGCAATAATCTTTTTATTTAAATTTATTTATTCTTTTTAATTTATTTTTATTGTTGACAAGCGTTCCAGTTTATGAGATGATTAAGGAATGGCGGTAACGACTAGAAAGAAAGGCTCTGGACGCACTAAAGGCGCGACGAGTCTAATAGAGGTTAACCTACGAGAGCTTAATCGTGTGTTGCGCGAGGATGCCATCGTTATGGTTGGACGCAAGTATGCGGAGCAGCTTCAGCTTACAACGGGAAGCCGCATCGTATCCAATTACAATAATCTATCAGCCGCTGCACCTATCGAAATCAAAGAGACAGAGGTAGATGAGCGGGTCGCAGTAAAAAGTATTGACTTTTAATCAAGTCTCTGTTATACTACTTAAATGGTTACTACTGAACTATTCCCCGATGTTATCGGGCAATCCAATGCAAAGCGCGTTCTGGATTTTTTCATTCGCGGTTTTGAAAAGACTGACAGGATACCTCATCTCATGTTCGTTGCGCCCAAAGGTTGCGGCAAGACACTTATGGCCAAATCTGTTGCGCGGCGGCTCAAGACGATTAACAAGGACAAGAAGTATTTTGAGATAAACTGTTCCACTTTACGCAATGTAAAGCAATTCTTTAATCAGATTTGTATTCCTTATATGCAGGACAGGGACGCGACTATCTTGTTCGACGAATGTAGTGAGATTCCCAAGGATGTGACTATGGCGTTGCTGACCATCCTTAATCCCAATCCAGAGCATCAGACTTCCTTCTCCTACGAGGACTATACAGTTGACTTTGATTTTCGTCGGCTATCCTTCATGTTCGCTACGACAGAGACACAAAGCGTGTTTCATGCGTTGATGGACAGGCTTGAGCGCGTTGACCTTGAGGAATACAGCCTTGAGGAAATGGGGAAGATTGTTGCCTTGAATCTGAACATAAAGATTGATGCAAAAGCATTACAGAATATATCATCTGTCTTGCGCGGCAATGCGAGAGCGGCCCAAAAAATGGCACAAAAAATTGAGTCATATTGCGAACAGAATAATACAAAAGCATTCAAGTTAGAAGATTGGAAAAAGTTGAGTAAGATATTGAGCATATTTCCATTAGGCTTAAACATAACAGAGATTCTATTATTAAATATATTAAAAGAAAATACAGATTGTAGTTTAACTAATCTTGCTGCTAAAACTGGCATATCTAAACACGCTGTTCAAAGAGATTTTGAAATTTACTTACAAAAGCATAGTCTAATGGATATCACAACTGCTGGCAGAAACATAACTGCTAAAGGTTTGAAGTATTTAAAAGAACTTACTTGACATAAGTATTAGTTGGTGGTATTATTAAGAAGTAGTCAACGGTTGATTACTGCAAATAACAAACAAACAAAAAAAATAGTAAATATATGGGAATGCGCAATCATACATATCAGTTGGAAGTTGAACGCACTAGCGGCGGCGACTTGAAGATTAACTCGGCATCACAGCTAGTTAAGTCAAATCAATACACCTCTCGTTACGAGAAGGTAAACAAGAAAGCTTTCTCGGCCGAACTTAATGCGTCGAGTCCGCTTCGGACGGTCACGGCCTCTACTGGTCGAAAGCCCTCCAAGTCACGCGCCTAGCGCGTGACGGGAGTCTCTGGCATGGTGCTACGCGAGATGCTGTAGACAGGGTTAGTAGGTTATCCTAGTGAAACACCAGAGTAACTCCCCCCTTTCCGATCCATAAGATGTCATTGTTGGACTAGATCTGATTGGACACAAGAGAACAAAGACCCCGCTTCGGCGGGGTCTTTTTTATTGCCCGCTTTGCCCGTTTTTTCTAAATAAGCCAAATAAGGTATAATAAGATAAGATCTTTTTTAGCCCGTTTTTTTCAAATACTACAAATAAGAGGTAATAAGATAAGTTCTTTCGTAAGTCACTATGATGTAACAACTTAGGGCCGCCGCCCCCCGCGCAACGTAAGTCCTTGACACTCAACGACTTACGGATGTATTTTCTGATCATCCCGTTAAGTCTTTGTGGCTTAAAGACTTATGCTTTTGGAGAAGATCAGAGAGCCTCTTTAAAGCTTGACTTTTTTATCAGTATATGGTAAGATTATTGAAGTGAGTGCGAGAAGGATAGGGCGGAAGCTCAACGGCGAGCAGCGGACTTTTAATCCGTTGGTTATGGGTTCGACTCCCATGCGCCCTACCATTTAACGCTTGACTTTATACCCGGAAGATGTTATACTTATTGAAGTGAGTGCGGGAACGATAAACAAAATTTATGGCAAGAACTACTAGACCAACTACGGATAAGTATGACTTCCCTGTTGAGATGCAGGAGTTATACACGAAGGACAACCAGAGGGCGGGCTTCTGGGGAACACGCAGGACAGACACCGGCCAAGTGCTTGGTGTTACGAGTGACAAGTATGGCTTGTTGCTGAATACTGACCTTGTTAAAGCAGTCGATGAAGTATTGACAGACAAAGGTCTTGACTACGAGCGCAAAATTTCAGTTGCGCGTGACGGAGCGACCATGTATGGTCGTTATGAGTTCCCCAATGAATTACGCAAGATTCAGAAAGTTGGGGATGAGATGGGAATGAGGATCACAATTCGCAACTCTTATGACCGGACGAGTTTCGCTGGTTTGGAGTTGGGAATGTTGAGGCTCGTTTGCACCAACGGAATGAAGGCGATGAAACGGGCTTTCGGTTTTAACCAGAAGCACTCGCGTAAGTTGTCGCTCGACGGCGTTTCGGATGCTATCGAGCGTGCGATTAAAGCTTTCGACGATGTTGGTGGAGATTTCACTATACTGTCTGATATGAAAATTGACGACACGATTGGTGACTATGTTCTCAAGAATCTTACGAGCGATAAGATTCTCTCCGACAAACTTCGCGAGGAGATCACGAAGGTTTGGTTGAGTCCTCCTTTCCCAGAGGATAAGGATCGCAGTTTATACAACTTGTATAATGCGGTGACATACCACTTGACCCATAAGGTCGAGCCGACAAGGTTTGAGTATGCCGACAAGGTGAACTCAAATGTTCTTAATCGTTTCGTGAAAGCTTCAAGGAACACGAGCGATTTTAAGAAGCTCACTCGAATCCCTACTCCCACCAAGGGCAGCATCTTGGTAGCTGGGTAAAGGTATTTTCTAACCTCTCATGACGGTTAGACAGGGGCGGCGCAATGCCGCCCCTTCTTCTTTTTTGCTTGACAAACCCTAAGTGACTGACTATCAAGGACTTACGTCCGCCGCCCCCCCGCCGCCACCTCTAAGTCTTTGGTACTCAACGACTTACGTAGGTTAAAGAAGTGATAAGAAAGGGCTTGACATAGGGTGCTAGAGTATGGTATACTTATTGAAGTTATGGGACGTTACATACACGAAAACTGCACGTATACTGAGAACCACGCCGAAGGAACTTACACCTTCACTGGCCCTTGTGTAAAGACAGGGAAGCCCTACAGCGTAACCATTCCCGGCCATGAGCTATGGGACTTAAACCAAGGGGAACCTATCATGTGTTTGAGGTCGTTGAAATCAGACGACAGAGAGTTTGTCATGACGGGACTTAGCCCAGAAGGTTGGGACGAAGTTTTCGCTTGACAATCGCGGCCACCTGTGCTATACTACTCTTTCTGATATGAAAAACCTACTTAAAATCCATTACGAAAACGCCAAACTAAAAGGCATTTTTCATTTTTCCTTGCCAAGCGGCTACACTTGCCCCGGAGCAAAAAACTGTTACACGAAAGTCGATAGACACACGGGCAAGATTGTTGACCTACAAACGCCCGACGAAAACGGTGACACCTTTCGGTGCTATGCAGCGATGGACGAAGCACGTTATCCAAGTGTCAACAAAGCACGTTGGCACAACTTCAATTTGCTTAAAACCTGTCGGAGCATACAGGAAAAAGTCGAATTGATTACGGCAAGCATAAAAGAAACAGGACTGGTTCGCGGTGGCACTTTGCGGGTGCATATCGGCGGTGACTACTTTAACCAATCATATTTTAACGCTTGGATGAAAGCGTCAAGGTTTTTTCCCAATGTGGTGTTCTATTCCTACACAAAAAGCATTCCTTTTTTGGTGGAGTATTTGCGGGCCAGCGGCGGGCTGCCAAGCAATTTTGTGTTCACCTGTTCAAAGGGCGGCAAGTTCGACCATTTGATTCCCTCGACCAATGTTAAGTCGGCGCGTGTATTTTTTAGCAACGAAGAAGCCAAGGCTTTGGGCTTGGACATTGACCACACGGACGATTTTGCAATTTCAGGCTCTGATGATTTCGCCTTGGTGCTTCACGGAAGCCAGCCAGCCAAGAGCAAGGCAAGCAAAGCGTTGTCGGAGCTAAAGAAAAACGGTTTTGCTGGATACAACAAGGACAGGCCAGTCCCTGCTTGACATTGAACCAAGTGAACGCTATACTTAAGAAAGATGTTGGGAGTATTTACACTATTAATTTGTATGTTCGTTGCCGCTTGGGCTCTTGATTACTTTAAGTATGATTGAGCTTGACAACTGAAGGAAAATCTGCTACTATATAACCTGTGAGTGAGAAAAACATAAAGTATTATCGGCAAGTGTTCAGCAAGGACGACTGGGCAATTGGTTTAGAGAGTGATGACAAGGAATACCTTACGAGACGATTCTGGTCGTTCTGGAACTGGAAAGCCACAAGCGGCAAACTGGATTGGTGGACAGATAAGTTCGCCGTGTTCTGGACTGACGAAGCAAGATTCGAGCAGGCGGTGCTTGAGATTTGTCGGACAAGGGTAATGCAAGACCTTGGTGCAGATTCACTAAAGGGCCAAAGCGGTGGAGCGGATGTTTTTGCTTACGATATGCGGAAGGAGTTTATGGCGAACATGAATGACGAAGTATTCTACACGCGGAAAATGAGAGCGATTGATTCAACCACTCACGCAGAGCTTCAGATTTCGGCAGAGAATTTGTCGGACTGGGATGCACGTAAAGCGTAACAATATTAATTTATGAAGACAAAAGAAATAAGAAACGGTTGCTTATACTATAACACGTTAACCAAACGAGTTGAGCGTGCAATCGGCAAGGTAGGACGTAGGATCATGACGATGGTGCATGATCAGGACACTAAGCTGGTCAAGTCGGATAACTTCCGACGTGCTAGCAGGCCTCAGGTAGATAAATACCTGAATGCTAAATCAGGCGAATCACTGGCAGTCACTGCCGGAAGAGCCCTCAGGAAGGTTACTAAAAGAGTGACTAGTTTAAAAATATTTTAGACGCACATTGGATTGGGGAGCACTCAGCCATGGTGGTCCGGGAGAGCCGGGCACGGGGCCTGTGTGTCAATAAGCCTTCATGAAACAGCTGAGCTTCCCAAGCCCTTAAACCCCTGAGTCCCAAGGACTTAGGGGTCGGGCGGCCCCCGCCGCCGAGCTAAGTCTTTGATAACCAACGACTTACGTATTTAAAAAAACATTTAAAAAAACCTTGACATTAAGAGCAAAGTGTGTTATGCTTATCCCTGACATGAGAGAAAAACTATTCTTATTGGATTGGGGCAAGGAATGCAATGGCGCTCGTTACGCTATCATCAAATCACCAAGCAGGGAACAACTGGATTTGCGTGTGGATGGGATTGGAGACCCTTCAACTGTCAAAGCTATGGAAATAGCCAACGGTAGGGACGGTGAGGGCTTCTATGTTGAGCTAATAGACCCTAAAAAAGCTTATGGCAATAGCTTTAATGAACATTGGGAATTTGAGGATTATCAAGAAGATGATGATCTGGCTGGTATCTTTGATGAGCAGAGAAAAGAATGGTTTTCTGTTTGTTAATGCTTGACATTCACATCTAAAAGTGTTATACTATTAGAAGTGAGTGAGAGAAAACAACCAAAGGTTCGCAAGCAGGTGAAATGGAACACCGGCGAACGCATTCACAAGACTAAAAAAGGAAAAGGCTCATATGATCGCAAAACTGATAAACCCAAAGAAGATAACCAACTTTAACAGAACAAAAGCAGACCTTGAATTGTTTGCTATTTTTGCTGTCTGTGTTGCTGGAAAGAAGTCACAACAAACTGCTGACAAAGTCAATAATCATTTTAGGGACACGCAAACACCAACCAAACAACTCACACCTTTCGAGACCATTAAGAGTCTTGTCAAGATAAGAGTTTTCGGAGCCTATTTGCAGATGGCAAAGGTTGGGCAATATAAAAGGATTTACAGAGCATTGAGAGATTTGGCTGAATCTGGTATTGACTTGAAGACTTGCACAGTTGAAGACCTTGAAGCAATTCATGGCATCGGGCCAAAGACATCACGCTTTATTATCATGCATTCTCGACCCAAGCAGAGACTAGCTACGTTGGACACTCACATCCTGAGATGGATGAGAGATCAGGGAATTGATACGCCCAAGGCAACGCCACAGAGTAAAAAACTATATAAAGAATTAGAAGATAAGTTCTTGACATTATGCGATAAGCGTGCTATACTACCTTCTCAGTTGGACTTAAAGATATGGAAACAATACAGCAAATAAAACTCGGCATGGAAGCTCACGACTTCGATGACAGGCACACTCTTGACGACCTCAAAGAGCAACTCCAAGAGGATGTTCTCACATGGACAGCAGGACTAGAAGTCTCGCAGACTAACCCTTGCAACTATACTGTGTCAGATATGGGGCCAGTTTGGAATAGAGACGACAATGATATTACTAGGCTTTGCCAAGTCATTGTGGAAAGAATACACGAGTTTGCCTTGGCCAAGAAGATGGAATAAAATTTATGACTAGAATAACACCTTCAGAAGATTGGCCCGGATTCACCTTTAAGTTTTCAAATGGTTGGTCTGTCTCCATGCAACAGGGCGAAGCTCATTACTGCACCGTAGGCAAAACTGCCGAGGTTGCTGTCTTTGACTCTAAAGACAATTGGTATGTCTACGACGAAGATAGCCAGACGCTTGAAGCGTCAGAAGCAGATACCTATGTCAATGGCCATCTCGATGCTGATGCGGTGGCAAAAATAATTTCAATAATTTCAATAATATCACAAGAAAAGATTGACATACGAACAAGTAAGTGATATACTTATTGAAGTGAGGGAAACGGTTCACGCCTAGGTTAGCGCCTAGTTAGAGATAGCAATCCAATAAAAGTGATAAGTTTTCAATCAATTTTCCTCTGGTGACGGCTGGAGGTCGGTGTGGCCGAACAAATGCATCCAAGGCATTAAGGCGTTAACTGAGCAGGTTCGATGGCCAAGTGGCATATAGGACAGCTCGGGTAAGCACAAAGTAGGGAAATCAGATAACTTTGATTTGGAACCCGAAAAGTTGTTGGTAAACAAATAATCCAACCACCATTTATTTTAATATGGATTACGAAGAGTTATGCAAACTATTTAGACAAGAGAAGAAGAAAGAGATGAGTAAAACAAAATCTAAAGTGCGAACAAAAAGTAAGCATACTGATAAGCTGAGGATTGAAAAGCATCGTCAGGAGCTAAAGAAAAATATTCTAAATACGCTTACCCATGACATGCATAGATATAAAAGGTCTGCTGCTAATATCATGGACGATAAAACAAGCACTCGTTTGCGTAGAGCAATTTCAAACTTCAGGCAATCCATTTCGGAAATTTAGAAGCGTAACCCTCTAGTCGTCAACGACTTACGTCAGCCGCACCCCCCCCGCCGCCCTTAAGTACTTGATACCCAAAGAGATAGGCCCCCGCCAAGGAAGAAGTAATGAATTAAAACCTTGACAAGGGCCTTGTGTTATGAGAGGGAGCTGCTGCCGCACCACCGACAGTAAAACGGGCGCGTGAAATCAGTCAAAAGCAGATCACACAGGGGTATTTAACTCCGTCAGCTCCAGATTATCTGGCCATTTAAAGTCCGGCCAGTATCAGACTAAATTAGATAGAGCGTCACGCTGCGTTTAAAGCGTAGCACTCGTTGGTGGTTAGAGTGCCACCGCACTTTGGATTCCGTCGAAACGAAACCGTTTCCAGAGGCCAGACTCCGTATCCTTGGCAGCTAACCCAGCGGAATTGTCATTCTCGCTGCGATTTGCAAACTGCTCGTCTATCTCAACGCGATAGAAGTATGCCTTGTCGTCGCTATTAACCTGTCCCTCATGGACAGCCGGTATGTAGTTTATTAAGAACTTCTTCATATGTTTTTTTGCTTTAATTGGTTTTCTTACTTCCAATAAATTAAGTATAACAGAAACTGCACCCAAAGTCAAGCTAAAATTTGACCTAATTCGTTTCGATTCAAGATCTGATCGATCTCACTTTCGAACTCCTTGGCCAGTTTGACCTCCTCTGGCTTGTATAGCCCAGCCGTGTTCGCTCGCTCGCTGTATTCAATAATGCCTAAACACTTACCTCTTAAGCCAGCCATTCTGCAACGCAAGGAGAGGATGGTGTCTTGCGCCTTATGTAGTTTTTGTAGGTATTCTATTTCGCTCATGTCTTTAAATATAGTATCACATTTTTGGCTAAATGTCAAGCATAAACTTTTAGCACTCACAACCGAAGTCGTAGATCTCCCCGCCATCAGTTGACCCAACCGCTTCAGCAGCTTCATACATTTCCTTGATTCGTTGTGCCTGCCTGTTCAGCGGCGTGTAGCTGTTCCACTCATCCAAGCTAATCTCCTTGGTTGTCCCGTTAGGGCCTCTTAACTTAACCGTCTTATCTCTCATAACTGCAAATATGATACCACAGAATACGAAATAAGTCAAGCCTAAATACAAGAAAAACGAAAATATTTTCAATACAAATATAGACCCGAAAGAATAACCGACGTAATATAGCGATGGGTTGGCAGATTTATGCACCTGTGTAAGTCACTGACTATCAAGGACTTACGGCGGGGGGAGGGGGCCGCGGGGCCTAAGTCATTGGGCATCAACAACTTACGTGTCAAGAAAAAAGTTGGACGCGAGGGACGGAATCGAACCGTCGATAAAGGATTTGCAATCCTCCGCCTTACCACTTGGCTACCTCGCGTGACGTCACGCTGCGTTTAAAGCGTAGCGCTCGTCGGGATTACCCTTCCCAAGAGTCGAAGCTGTCGTGGCAGCCGTAATCTTCGTCCGTGCCGAAACCCGCGCTGGCTAGCGCATCGGCATCGGCCATCGCGTCACTATGGAAACCGTCGGAAGGCTCGTCTGGCTCGGTTTCGCCAGACTCCTCAAACGACCAGACTTGCTCGGTCACGCCGTCACGCTCGCGCATGACGTCTGTGCCGATATCGTTGGCGACCTCAATCGCGTCCTCAAGCCCGTCATGGCTGACATCGAACATACGGAAAAGTCCGTCCTCATCCTTAATGAAGTAGTGGTTCATATTATTTTCGTTTTTCATCTCTGTAGTCAAGCCCTTTTCCATCTTTTTTTTCACTTTTTTTTCGCGGCACAAACGTCTCGTCAACTGGCTCTTCGCGTGGGATAAAGGGGTGCTTTGTGGCCTTCAGGGTGCGGCGGATGAAGCCAGCGTAATTGGCTCCGTAGATCTCGGTCGTTGTTTTTCTCTCACTCACTAGGAATATGATAGCATAAAAGACGGCGGAAGTCAAGAACTATTTTCACTTTTTTTTCATGTCGTAAGTCATTGACTATCAAGGACTTAGGTCCGGGGGCCGGGGGGCGGCTACCCTAAGTCGTTGATACTCAGAGGCTTAACACCAGTAAGGATCGTTTTTATAGCATTTCTGACACTCCGGCACGGTGTCGCTCGTGTGCCCTTCCGGGCGATACCACTGCTCGCCGCAGCCCTCGCACTCGACGAGATCTTCCTCGGCGTCCTGCTCGAGGATGGCCTCGTTCAGCCACTCGTCGCACACCACATCAAACTCCGCACGTGCATTCACGTCCGCCTCAAAAACCTCCTCACAACTAATCATGTCTGTCATAACTAAAAACAGTATAGCACAGATTTGGAGAATGTCAACACTTTTTTTAACTTTTTTTTCATTACGTAACTCACTGGCTATTAAGGACTTACACCGCGCAAGGGGGCCGCGCCGCCTGAATTGTCAAGACATTTTTTGGAGAAAGTTTTTTCTGGTTAGCAAGGCTGTCCTGCTCATGCGTTGACTGCCGAACCATTCCGCAACTGTACTTGACTTGACTATGTAGTAAGGCACGACAGGAAACTCAACGATGTCGCAGACTATGTACCCTGCGCAGATGTCGAGCTTCTCCATGAATCCTTCTATATTGAATCCGCGATTTGCTCCAGTCATGTTGCTTGGCGCGAAACTTACTGTCCTGTTCATGCATCGCACTTCCCACTTTTCGTTTGTGTTTGGGTCAATGAGGTCGTATGGCTTGTGTTCTGTTTCGGCTTTATCCATTCCTAGCTCTTTGGCTAGAACCACTTCAGCCAAGAAACTGAACTTGCGTCCATCACGAAAGTATGTTCTCGCCTCGCTTACCTTAACCTGTAAGGCGTTAGCAAGTTTACTCAAGTTCCATTTAAGCAAGCCATCCATATCATCAATTGGTTTTCCAATCGTCAGGTCTTGACTGACGGACGATCTTTGGCCTTTGTTGCCTCTTGAATGTCTCCCAAGTTACATTATTGTCTGTCGGAAGGTTTCTCCATTGCTTCAGTAGTATTTCTCGATCACTCATGATTTTTAGTCTTTCTTTCTCACTCACAACAAAATTAGTATAGCAGACTTTCGGGAAAAGTCAAGCTTTTTCAATCGCACCAATCTTCAAAACATCTTTCGATGCTCACGACTTGAATCATTTCACCCTTTGTCCAAGTCTTGCCGTGAATGTCCTTCACGACTGTCTCCGCATGGAATTCGTCAATCATTTCTTGCTCGGTTGTGCCAAGCGGGAATGTGGTATGAATTCCGTTGAATCCGGCCAACTCGTGGTTGCCCTTGTATTCTGGGTTGCGCTTTATGTTAAAAACTACGTTTAGGAACTTATTTTTATTTTTCATTTCGGTTATCTTTCTCTCACTCACTTGTTATATCGTATCATACTTTAGGCTAAAAGTCAAGCATTAAACTTACTTTATTTCACTTTTTTATTCGCACTCGCGGCACTGCCACCGATCGATGTTATCCCACTCAAGGGCTTCGCCCATGGTGATAGTGCTTTCGCAACCGCAACCGCAGCAAGTCACTGCCCGCTTCTCATCTTTTAACCAAGGCAGCACACTCAACACTGACATATCACCACCCTTTTCCGCTCTCTTGCGGATTCCTTCTGTTATCGCTCTTTCGTTATCTCTCATAATATTTCTCTCACTCACTGAAGATAGTATAGCACAATCTCAGAAAAATGCAAGCTTTTTCTTCACTTTTTTTCACTTTTTTTTCATGTTGTAAGTCATTGGGCCAGAAGGACTTACGGCCGGGGGCCGGGGGCGGCAGCCTTAAGTTATTGCTGCTCAGTGGGTTAGCTGTCTACCAAGCCTCGACGATTCTAAAAAAACATTGATGCGGCGGCAACTCTTTCCAAGTCCAGTAGGGTGAAGTCATCGCCATTTTGTAAGTTCCAAGATGGACTAAATCTTTCCATTTTTTTAAATCTTCAGAGTATTGCAATTTATACATTACAAAAGGATGCAAATCTGTTAACTCAAAGTAGATACCACTTTCCAAACCATAAGCATTACCATTTGGCAAAGTCTTTTGTTGAACATGGACAATTTTCAAGCTAGCAGCATTTAAGCTAACAGAGAACAGGAACAGAAGAAGAATAATTTTTTTCATTGTGCTAGAATACGTTTACCATCTATAGAAACAATGTCCTTTTTGTAAACAGGCTTACCAGTCTCAACGCTCACAAAACTTTTATTCTTGTAAGGATTGTAAGTAATGCGCTCAGACCTGCCATCGAACGACGCTACAGCCACGCGTTCGCCCCTGATGTAAGCGTGAACATTTTTACGCTTTTCTTTCACCACTCTTTTGCGGCCTGCTGGCTGGACAACAAACTCTGCGTTTTTTAGCAAGATCGATCTGACATGATCAATGACCAAACCTCTTTTTCTAACACTTAAACACTTTTTGCGTAAGTTATAGTAAACTTCAATATTTTTATTTAACACATTCATTCTCTAGGATAATTGATTGCCACGACCAATGTAATTAAAGTTATTGCAAAGAATATTATCATCAATTTTTTTCATTAGAGATTTAAAAAGAATACTCTCCAGAATCGCATTATCTCTGGGCCATTGCCTGACAGAGCCACTAGAATCGTAGCTGTCAATGTTGCGCCGCCTATTATCGCCAACCACGCATCGAGTTCGTTTAGCCCGAGGTCGTTGATGAACCATTTCATGTTTTTAGTAGTTTTCTTCATCACTTCAATTAGTATAGCAGATTTTCAGTAAAAGTCAAGTTTTATTTTAACCGCAGGTCGGAAACAACCGGCCTCTGTCGAGTTGCTCACCGCCCCAACCGTAGGAGATTTCCTGACCATCTCTTTCGAGCGACCAAGGCCAGAGATTGCCGTCAACAACCTGCGCCATTGCGAGCGCATCGTCCATTGCCGAGTGGTCAACACCACTCTGACCGGTGAATTCTTTGCTGCTCACGCGGTTGGTGTCTTCGTCTTTCCAAGTTAGTTTGTATGTCATCTTTTCGGTTTTTATCGTTTCTCTCATAACTTCAATTAGTATAGCAGAATTTCGGGATTTGTCAAGTCTTTTTTTACACATCCGATTCACACTGTTTCGCACACTCTTCTATAGTCCATCCCTCGTTTAGGGCTTGCTCTACATTCGACTCCACATTTCCTAAATGCAGCGCATCTTCGGATAACAGGGACTTCACTTGGATTTTGAACTCGTTTTTCATTTCGTTTTTCATATTGTACTTTCTCTCAATCACTGAAGATAGTATAGCAGAAATCCTGAGAATTGCAAGCTTTTTCTTCACTTTTTTTCACTTTTTTTTAGCGCTCTAAGTCATTGGTGCCCAAGGACTTACGACTCGGGGAGGGGGCCGCCCGAGGGCGGTATGTCAAGCCCTATCTAAACATAGGCGGATGTATTTCTAGGATTGCCTTATCAAACCAGCTCTGAGGCTGCACTTTGTATTCGACATCTTCCAGCCAAGCGTTAGTGTGGCGAGTAGTCGTTTGGCTATACTTATCTTCACATCGATAGTATGTAGTGCCAACCTTAGCAGCGACAGGTGTGCCGTAGGAGAAAAAGAACACCGCTTGCTTAGTGCTGTCTACCAGCCTCTCATTGAAGTGAACTTCCGTTTGGTTAGGTGCTATTATGTTTAGTCTCATGATTAGAGTTTGTAGAAAGCGTGTTGACCGATTACCTTGACAGGCTTCTTATCCTTTGCCCAGTAAGGCTTCTTCTTCATCCATGTAGCATGGTAGTGGTTAGCATAGCCAACATAGTCACGGCTCAACTGCTTGACTGTCTTGGCTAACAGTATGGCATACTTACCCTGCTTAACCTTTAGCAGATGCTCAAGGTCTTTCAACTGTTTACCATTCCAGCAGCTAAACTGGTAAGGCTTTAGGCATACCTGCTCTGGTGTGCGCTTACGCTCGAACGCTCGCTGTGCTATGACAGCAGCCACGGCATACATACCCGCATTGCCTTCACCCCTAGCCTCGGCTAGTATGGTGATGGCTACAACCTTCTGCTCTCGTGTGAGTGTGTGTGTGCGATGCGTATGCTCTTGCCCTGCTACCTTGCATATGGTAGCTATACCCCAGAGGGTGAAGAAGGCGATGAGTATCTTCTCTACTATATAGTTTTGATTTCCGTATTTCATATTCTTATTTCCACTCTGTTAGTATTGGTAAATCTTCTGGCCGTTTGTATGGCTTGCTTAACCTGATTGTCTCAAGTGCTTCCTTCACCATGCGCTTGCTCTTGCGGGCTTGGTCTTGCGCCATCTCTAAACGCTTAACCGCATTAGGTTTTGGTTTCCTTCTCATCTTATTGGCCATTTCGTATGCTGTCATTTTCTCACTCACTTGTTATATCCTATCACAGATTAGGGTTGATGTCAAGCACTTATTCGCACTCGTGACACTGGAACCAATCGGTGTCAGTCCATTGGTCAGCCTCTTCGTGGCTGATGTGAAGCTCCTCATTGCATCCGCAGCATGACACTAACACGGTGTTGTCATTTCGTTGTTCTTTCTCTCACTCACTGAAGATATGATAGCAGAAAAATCGGAGAATGTCAACACCTTTCTTCACTTTTTTTCACTTTTTTTTTCGATGCGTAAGCTATTGATTATCAATGACTTAGGCGTGGGGGCCGGAGGTAGCCAGCCCTAAGTCCTTAAGGCTGAGTGGGTTACGGTGTCAGTCTTCGCAAAGACCTTCGTAACCGAACCACCCGCAGTCCTCCTCCACTGGTGATGTGAAGTCGTCCTGCTGGAGGTCGCGCACCATCATCGCGCTGACCACGCGATAACCCTCATGTCCCTCAACGGGAGCAACAACCTTGCGGGCGTTGCTTGTTCTGTCCCTCATAACTGAAAACATGATAGCACAGACGGGCTTATATGTCAACCCCTATCTTCATTTTTTTTTACCCCCCCTGTTCATGGAAAAATTTCTTGCTTGACAGAACGGTTCACGCGGGGGTGGCCCTTTCATCATTCTCCCCGAAGGCTTTAGGTGTTTGTGATATACAAGTCCCAAAAAATCCCCGAGGAAATAACCGAAAAAAGTGTTTCTGATATATAAAAAAGTGTAAGACTAAAATATGAGCGTAGAAAATTGGGATATAAACGAAATAACGCCAGAAATGGAACAGAAAATTAGGAAGAAGTTTAAATTTAACTCTCAATTCATGACTACAGACGGAAAAACTACCTCTGGAGACATGGACCAAGGGCATAATAAGGTACTATTGGCCACTTGGGAAGGCAAAACCGCAATAACCTATAAAAACACCAAAAACTAGATTAAAAAGGATGGACAACACGTTAGTCATAAAGGGAGCTGATCTTAAGAGAATAATACAGTCTTCCTTTCCTAACGTAAAGCACTTGATCATCACCGATAAAGACTACGCTTTTCTCGATTTAGAGTGGGTGAAGAAAGATGCTTATCTAGCCTTCATAGAATGGATTAAGGTTTTTGGTTTCCAAAGAAAGATAAGAGCTAGCTATTGGAAAACGAACTGGGATTGCGAAGACCTCTCTAATTCCTTTAAGGCGTACTTAAGGTTCCTTCATGCCGCCGCTAACTCATATACTCTATCAGAAAGAATGAGCGGGAAAAAGAATATCACAAACGCTACGTCTGTCTCAGTAGGTACTATATTTTATAAGAACGGAAAAGATGGGTTAGGAGGACACGCAATCAACTTGTTTTTTTCTGAGAATATGCATCCCGTCTATTTCGAACCCGACAGTGGGCGCTACATACATTTAAACTCTAAGGAGGAGAAAACAGTATGGTACGTAAATTTTTAGTTAAGTTATTTGGAATCAAAACTTTGGAAGGGCACATAAATAAGTGTGTACTTACGCCTAAATATATAAAGGTCAAGCAAAAGCTAAAAGAAAAAAAATGAAAATCAAGACAACAGAGATAGACTTTACGAAGCAAATTCTCAACAGACAACTGGAAGCCGAGGAAAAAGCTGGATATCCACCAAAATGCAACCCCGGATACGAAGTAAGCCCCGATAAGAAGAAATGCATCCCCGTTAAGAAGAACGAGGCTGGCTGGAAAAAGAAAAAATAATGTCTGCCCCAACTTGACGCAAACGTCACGCAAGTTATGCACTTAGATATAGCCATACGCCTTCCCGACGTCATAACAGTAGTCTGCTGTATCGGAGCGATCTTAACTTCGTCGTCAATTATAATAAGAATGCGCCGCCTAAAAGCAAAAAACTCAAAGTAGAAATGATGCCGCAAGAATATAAGAGTAGATCTTTTGGAAATACTCTTTATTACTTATATAACAATCGAGAGAGAAATTATCGGTCAGTGAAAACCTACGTTTTGATAATTTTTTGTTTGACAATGGGAGTCCTCTCTAACTTCAGAGGTCAGGAGACTAATGCGTACGAAGCCATAGTTGAAAGAAACGCTTTCGAGCTAACATCTGATCTACCAAAACCCATCTTACCCCCTGTATCCGAGATTTTGAGACCTAGTGTATATCTAACGGGGTTGACACATTTCAGAGGCGTTAGAAAAGTTCATCTGGTTTTAAGGCGAGCAGGGGAACCTGACAAATTTATGTCTCTTGCAACAAACGAGAAACGATACAACGTAGAATTAAAAAAGATAAATAAAGATTCTGCCCTAATTTCAAACAACGGAAACGAAGAGTTGATGTCTTTTGAAAATAACGGCCTACCTACGATTGTAACAAGGGCTCCAGTAAAAAAAGTGTTAATGCAGAGGACTTCTAAAGGTAAGAAGGAGAGCAGCAAGAAAGAGGAAAAAAGACCCGCTCCAGCAAAAGCCCATATAGTACAGGTACCCTCCCGTAGACCCAAAATAGACCCGAGAATAATAGAAAAAGGGTTAGAATATATAAGTAGAAGCGAAGATAACGAAAAAAAAGAGTATATTATGAAAAGACTTGAGTCTTTACAAGTAGGACAGCATGAAATCAAGTCGGATCAAGACCAAAACGAGAGAAGACGTCAGTACGACGAGTGGAAAAAAAGAAGGGAAGCTGGAAAGTGACTCAGGCTCAACTGACTAACGAGGTTGTTTGCCGAACGAACAACCTTATTACCACGTTGACCTACCTTAATAACCAAATCCACAGAGAACCAAAGGAAATACAAAAAACTTTGGAAAAAATACGAATCGAGACTCAAAACTACAGAGATAGACTTGATAAATGTGTCCCCTCTGTGAATTAAAAACAATCCTTCATATTTATGATGAATCTGATCCAAGATGGATCACTATGGACTGCATGACGTGCATTTTACCTATGTCTGTCTGGAGAGGAGAACCTCAACATACCATGAGCATTTCTGAGAAGGACGCTATCGAAATGGAGGAGGCGCTATCTAAAATCGGAGAAGAGAAGTTCGGAAAAGGGAAATTCTTTATTGACAAGGTACAAAGAGAGGTTCTAGATCACCTGCATTGGCATGCTCGTCCTATAGAAGGTAACGAAAAGATCTTAAAAGAAACGCAATGATAAAGACTCTCTTCTGTATCTCTGCGAGCGATTCATTTGCCTATGGTTGCGCTGTAATGGTGTTCTCCCTAAGGAAGCACTTAAAGGACTTTGAAAAGCACACACTAAAAGTTTACTACACTAGTCTCTCAGAAGAAAGTAAAAAAATAATAAGACATGCTGCGGGCAGCATAAAATTAGAATTTATTAAACCTGCTCTAGATTATTGCAATAACGTAATCACTATATATGGAAAAAGTAATAGAGATGTATACTTATGTTTAGAGTCATTTAACGAAAAAGAATACGATACTGTTATTTGTGTTGATTCTGATATGTTATGTATAGACTCCTTTGACTATCACCTTGTCCACAAGAAAAACGCTGACTTAGGAGCGGTATACACCATGCAAGCTGGACATTCAGGCCCTAACAGCACTAACGGCTGGGAGGAGTTCGGAAATAAGCCAGATATAGGAGCCTATGAAAAGAAAATAAACGGGGGCTTTTGGACAATAGGTAAAAAATGGTTAACAGGAGACATCTACAAGGAAATGAGGAAGATGGTTACGGATAAGACTTATAACATAAGAGGGGCTGATCAAGAAACAGTAAATAGAATGCTTAGAAAGTACGAAGCATCAAATAATTTAAATTATCTTAGATTTCCTTTTGGTTACAATTTCAAAAACTGGGGAGGAGTAAAAATAGACATTAAAAACAAAATAGGTAGAGGAGGAGAAAACCTATTTCAAAAAGTCAAAGAACATATTAAAATAATTCATTTCTCAGGAAGAAGAAAACCTTGGGCAAATCACTTGGCTGGACCACCAAAAGATGTTTGTTCTCTTACTAGCATACAAGATATGGAGATGAGCACTCCAGTACAGATGTGGCATCAATATTATAAAGAATGTTTTGGAGAAAGGTGCCATGACAGTATAATAATAAAGGAGTGGTCAAAAAGATTTTAAAATGAGATGTATAGTAACAGGTGGTGCTGGTTTCATTGGCTCGCGGCTGGTTAGTAAACTCGAGCAGAATGGGCATGAAGTTTTTAGTATAGACAATGTTATAGATGAAAAGAATTCAGGAGAATATAAATATATATGGGCTGATATCTGTAATCCAAGTTATTACCAAAAAATATTAGAAGTAGTGCGCGGGACCGATGTCTTTTTTCATCTAGCCGCGAAGAAGGATGTTCAGGCTTCTATTACCAACCCTGTTCTATATGATACTGTAAATATAAATGGCTCGCTTCGCATGCTTGAATTGTGCGCCGAAGTAGGTGTGAAGAGGTTTGTGTTTGCTTCTAGCTGCGCGGTTTACGGAGATACCTCCCATACTGGAACATATAGCGAAAAGAGCCTCACCGTTCCTGTCAGCCCTTATGGTTTACAAAAATTAACAGTAGAAAAGTATTGTGAACTTTATTACAAATTAAATGGGATGGATACTGTCAGTTTAAGGTATTTTAATGTATTTGGCCCCGACTCGGATTCAGGTGTCATTAATATATTTTTAGAGCAACACAAATCAGGCAAACCTTTAACAATTTATGGCTCAGGAGACAATTGTAGGGATTATATTCATGTTGACGACATAGTTAACGCAAATATTGCGGCGGCAGAGTTCCCTGATGAATTTAAGGGCGATTATTTCAATGTTGGCTCCGGGAAGAGTTATTCTACTAACGATATAGCTTCTGCAATTATTACTAAAGATAAAGAAACTAGATTTACCGGGACACGTCCGGGAAAAATCAAAGAATTGTCTAAAAATGTTGAATTGATAGGGGAAATCTCCGCCTCACGGGCCGAAATAGAGAAAATTAAAAAAACTTTGAATTGGGAGCCTGCAATTAATGTGCTTGATTGGTTATCTAATCAGTAATTTTTATATTTATTTATTTTAATTAATTTAAATTTATTTTTATAAGTTATCCCAAAGAAAAAGGGAGTCTTTTGCGCTTTTAGCGCACGGGGTAATTTTTTTAAAAAAAAAGCTTGAAATATGTGTAAGTTCATTGTACAATTATTCTACTAGAATAACCTTTGTTTAAATTATGAAGAAATTAGTAACATTATTGTTATCTATTGCCGGTCTGCATCTTTGTTATGCAGAAGAGCCTGTAACCACACCCTCTACTTCTATTAGTTTGGAGGCTGGATACATTGACGCTTTGCACGTTAACGGCGTGCCGAGAGTCACGGAAACACCATATATCGCTGCTAAATTTAGCAAGCCAAACGTATTGTTTGCCGATACTGCTTTTTCACTAGATGTTTCTGGTGGAGCTTTGTTGGCAGGTCCGAACGAAGACGTCTCTGAGTCCCATTGGAACTTGGCCGTCGGGAAAACAGTCGGATTTGATCACTTTGGCTTGAGAGTTGGTGGTGAAATTTGGAGACACCAGAGCGGAACACCCAAAATACCCGACAGCACAGAAGTTGCTCTTAAGGTTAGTTTGGTCAATCCTATCGTTTCACCTTATGTTAAGTTGATTAACGATTTCGATTTGAATCAAAAGGGCTACGCTGTAGGAGCGGAAACAAGTTGGACCTTGCCTGTAGTGGGTTGGGACCTTACTCCTGACGTAAGCTGGTACAGTCTAGACGACTATGAGTCATTTAAGGCTGCTGCAACCGTTTCATATCCGGGTGATTTACTTTGGGGCCTTCGCCCTTTTGTAACTATCAGTTGGGTTGATAACGATTTTGACGTAGCTGACTTCAACTTCGCTTCTTATAAAGCGGAAGGCGAGTACTCTTGGTTAGCTGGAGTGAGATACAACTTCTAATCTGAAGTTGTCTAGATTAAACTAGTGTAAATAAGTATTCATTATATATAACATGAAGAAATTAACAATCAAATCAGTTGGTGTGATTCCCTTTGCAAACTTTTTGGGTTTGCTCGGGGTTGTTACAGGTATCATCGCGACTATGATTCTTCCAGTTCTGGCCTTGGTCGGAACAGGTGGTCTTGGTGACGTTGATGCAGCAATCAAGAGCGTTAGCTCTGCTGTTACTGGCGATCTGACCAGTGTCGTTACCTTGGGTATCGGCGGATGGATCGGCGGAGCAGCTTATGCTTGGATCACTAACGTGGTCTTAGGTGTCACCAAGGGTGTTACCTTTGAGCTCAAGTAAGAGTTCGCGATAGTTCAGAGATATAGCCCCTCACCTTTTTATATGGGTGGGGGGTTTTTTATGCCTTTTAAAGGCCTAGAAGGGGTGCTCACGGCATTTTTATAACGAAGGGGTACAATGTGGTGTATAACTGTTTAAATGCTAATTAGTAGAAGAAAATTTGTGGGTTCTTTAGGTCTGTCTTTAGCCTTGCCTAATTTAGAGTGTTTTGGTGAGATGTCCAAAGATATAAAAAGATTTGCTGCTGTCTATGTTCCTAATGGCATAAATATGCATCATTGGACTCCTAGTTATTATGGAGAGCTAAAAGGCCTTACGGATACCTTATCTCCTATGATAGATCATATTGATGATGTGCAAATCATATCTGGCTTAACCCACGACAAGGCTAGAGCGAATGGAGATGGGGCAGGAGACCACGCAAGAGCATGTTCTACTTTTCTAACCGGGAAACAAGCTCATAAACATGAATCTAAAATACGCTCTGGAAAGTCCATGGATCAATATCTGGCGGATAAGTATAATGGTATTACTAGGTTTGACAGCTTACGATTTGGTGGAGACAAAGCTAGGATAGTGGGTAAATGTGATTCGGGCTATAGTTGCGCGTATCAATATAATCTGTCATGGAAATCTGCCAATCAACCCCTTCCCGCGATGCATGACCCCAAGGATATATTTAACAGGTTGTTTAATGTACAAAAATTAAAGCAAAAAGAAAAAATAAGAAATAAGTCTATTTTGGATTTTGTTATGGAGGAGAGTAGAGACTTGTCTAAAAGAGTATCTGGTCATGATAAAATAAAATTAGATGAATATATGTATTCAGTTAGAGAGGTAGAATTAGAATTAGAAAGAAGAGATAAGTTTAATTTGAATAATAATTTTGAATTTGATTTTGATATAGAGAATAAGGCCGACAAATTTAGAATAATATACAATTTAATGCATTTAGCTTTTTTGACCGATACTTCGAGAGTCATTACCTTTTTAACTGCTCACGATGGCTACAATGGCCCTTTTAGGGATATAGGTATTGACGAGGGTCATCATAGTTTGTCGCACCACCAAAAAGATCCTAAAAAATTAGCCGCTTTAGCCAAGATAGATTTATTTAATGTTAGATTGTTTTCCGAATTCATAAGCAAGCTCAAGAAAGATAATTTATTGCAGGATACTAATATTATATATGGCGCGGGTATATCGGACGGCAATAGACACAATCATGACGAACTGCCCTGTATTCTTGTTGGCGGTAAAGGTGGGGGTGCGCACTTTAGAGTAAAAAAAGAAAAACCTATGTGTGATCTCTTTATAAGCGTATTACATAAACATGGGATTGATATCGAGCATTTTGGAGATTCCGAAGGTGAGCTAAACATAGTTTAGTGTATAAATATTTACTATGTGGAAAAAGCTTAAAAATCTATTTAAAAAGAAAGACCCCAAATCAAAGGCTAAAACTCTAGAAGAGGTCTTGAAAAAGATACCCGCTAAAGCAAACGAGAGCAAGGAACAAAGAAAAAAGAGAATAGCGATAAATAAAAGAATACGTGACGCAAAGTAAATGAAGGCCTTAATCTTCTATGAAGGTGTTGTCGAGCCTCCCAGCGACTCACTAGCCGTACGAGGAATATGCCTTTACTTGAAGATATTCCAAAAAGAGCGTCAAATATTACTAGAGGCTGAAAAACCAAATACCGACCTTTATTACAATTGGGCCAAGTACACAGGGCTTTGGGATTTTGTTGAGGACATAATCTGTCCGGCAGATGACGTTTTTGGGCTAAGAATATCCAATACCAAGGTACGCCCTCCTTCTATAAGAGTAGACCGTATAGCCTACGAGAACCTAAACGATTTACTAGGTCGGATCTAAATCACGGTTTTCTCTTACCCCAATACTTATGCTCGTAGTCAGGCGTATTCTCCTGTGTTATAGCCGTTGTCCATTCTGAGTTAGAGTCCTTGTTTAAAAGAGTATGGTTTCCGCTATAAGTATCTGCGTGAGGCTCCCATCTTCTAGCTAATGAAAAAAGCTGAGCCTGCTCATAACTTAAGGCAGCCACTAAAATACAAAATTTTTTTAATATAGATTGTCTAGGCGGAGGGTTTATTCCTCGTTCAATTTTACGCCATGTTTCCTTAGTAATCCCAAGCATGATGCACATTTTTTTTGTATCTTTAAATTGTTTTATCCTAAGTTGTTTTAGGTATTCATGAAACTTCATTGGCTTAATTACTTTTTGAATTCTGCTTTTTTTGTCCCTCTCCAATCCGGAAACTCTGTTCTTCCAAAGTCGGAACCATATGCAGTGTGCAGGTGAACAGTGGAGCCGTGTTTAACTATAACTGGCCCCCAATCTTCAAACTTTAAACCCGGAATATCCATTTCGCTAACATTCATATACACGCCATTAGAGATTAAAATGTGATCATTGTCTCCTGCATCCATACATCTTTGAGCCATATTGATTCCGTGCCCACTAACATTAGGGTTATTGTTTATATCTCTTACTGGTACGACTGGACCCGTATAAAGTCCATTCCTTAAACCTATGTCTTTACTCTTATAACATTTTTTACCTACATCAACAACGCATTTGAAAGCGGCGTGAACGCTATTAAAAAACACGAGAGCCATTCCGTCTCCAGTCGGAAGAATAATCAGCTTCCCTTGTCTTTGCGCCTGTTGGTAGCCTTGTGTTCCTTTGACGATAGCTATAAGATCGTCCATCACCTTCTTCTGCATAAGAGTACTCTTCTTAGAGTATCCTACGATATCCATAAAGTATGTGTAAGATTCGCAAGCGGTATCATAGGTAATAGAGTCGCCCTTGCAAGCAAATGGATCTTCCCCCCATTTCCATTTTATAACCCTCGCTTTCTTGAGGCGTTCTTCTTCTTTTTTAGCCTCATCAACGGCTTTTTGTATACGAGCGTTTCTTTCTTCATGTTCTTTCTTGGATGCTTCTTCCCTTGCCTGCCTGTCGGATTTAGATTCTGTCATTTTACCCCAAATACTAGTCGGGGCTTTTTTAACATCAAATTCAAGAGATTTATACTCTTTAGGCTTATCGCTTCCCACCTGTATGGTAGACGTAATAGTGGGTTGTTTCTTGTAGTTTCTATTAAGGTTCTTTTTGCATCCTTTTAATTTTAAATAATTAAGAAGTTCTTCGTTCTTATTATCTGAGGCGATCTCGTAAGGGTTTAATTGGCCGTCGTGACATGCTCCGTTAGGGTTAGCTTTGTGTTCAAACAGTAGTTCGCAGATATCTTTGCTTCCTAGGTCAACTGCGTAATGAAGGGGCATCCAGCCCCTATTGTCTCTTCCGTTTATTTTAACACTTTCATCTTCGACAAGAGATTCTATCTCGTCAATATCCTCCATTTGAACAGCTTGATGAAGGTTCATTTCATTTCCGTAAAACTTACCTCCTTTTTCCTTGAAATTTGCTAATATCTTAGTCCGATTCGGTCCTTCTGCGACGTCCATCGGGTACAGGAAGGAGGTTTTTCCATTTTCGTTTTCCTCGATAGCAAGATTCCAGTCGTTTTGTTTCTTGTTTTTTGGGGGTTGACTTTTAATGTTTGGCGAAATACCTGCATCGAGTATAACCTGTACGGCTTTAGCTTTACTTCGGTTGGAGGCGTAGTGAAGAGGGCTCCAGCCAAGATCTTCGTCTAAGGATAAAAACGCCTTTTTATTCTTAAGGGCAGCCTTTATTCCTTTTATGTTGCCGTTTTGAGCGAGTACGTGTAATTCCCCCATACTCTATTGATTACACTGCCTCTTTCTTTTTTTGTTAAGTTCTTTTGAGGCCTTTTGTCTAGTTAGCGTATCACCTTCTGTCTCGTGGGTTGCTTGGGGGTTCTGGCACTCCTTTACTTATAGGCCTAGATGGCGGAGGATTTGGGTTGTGGGTTGAAACGGTGGGGGCTTTACGAGTAGGACTACTGCTCCTCCTGTTGCGGCGATAATAATGATCATTGTGATGATCGTAATGGTAATCATGATGTATGTATAACGATGTTCCGAAAGGACGAGGTTGGTAGTACTCTCTAACATATACCGTATCGGGTGAATAGCAGCCAACACAAGTAGCAAGGGTTACGATAAGCAATACTATAAGAATCACAAAATAAAGATCATATCCCGGAAACCATCTCAGGTCTAAAGGTTTGATTATTTTTTTCTTTTTATTTTTTTTATTAACCATTTAAACCCCCGTATGACATACTCTGAAAGAACAAAAGGTGAAATCGCTATCCACCCTACAATTAAAAATATTTGTTCTCCTATTGAGTGTTTCATTTTTTTAGTATTTTTATTTATTAGCTTATTAATATTTTTTAAAGCTTCTTTATCTGCGCTCCATCTTTCGTCTCTCCAAGATATGACTGTTATTTTTATTATCTTATTCCCCCTGTCTCTGTTTTCTCTGGATACCCTACGGCGGGAAGAAGGGGGTGAGGTGGGTTGTGGAGCCCTTGTTGTTGTATAGACTTTATACGTAATGAATCTACGTGAGCTTCCATAGTTATAACTCCCTTTTCTATAAACTCTAACCGCATATTCTGTTCTGCGTCAGCAGGAAGCGACCCTAACTGACCTAAAGGCCACTTCACTCTGAATTCTGAGTTCATTATAACGCTATCCTTCATTCTTAACACGTCTGTCTGTAAGTGAGAAATCTTAGAGGTTAAGCCAAAATACCCCCAAACAACCATGGCTGCTATCACTATAATTTGAATTAACCATTTAAGGCTAATCCCTAAACTCGTTTGGTCGTTGACACTCGTCGTTGTTCTAGGTTCCATAGCATATAAATACTACACTAGATTTTAGTCTTCGCAGTAGACCTCATCGGCTGCTTCCTGCTCTTTGTTGCATCCGCACTCGTTATTGCAGCATTCTTGAGAGGCTTTATTTTCTTGTTGGCATTCTCCTTGGCAGTTATCGTCAAAACAGTTTGGGTTAATACAATGCATAATAAATATCCTTTATTTTAAATACACTTTATTGTTATTTTTTTACACAAAAACTACGTTGGTAATATTGTAATAGGTATTATCTTGTTGGGAGGTGCCTTGGACGAAAACAGGTCTTTTAAAAGCGTAAGTATTAAACTCTCTTAAAAACTCTTGAGACCAAACGAAATCTAGTATTAATTCATTACATAATGCCGCCGCCGTATATTCTCTAGCTTGCTTGACGACATTTAGGTTATAAAAAGACACAGCATGCATTTGAGCCATCTTATTTACTCGAACTAAATGAGGGAAGCCATCTACTTGGGTGTAGGACTCATTCATCCACTTTCCGTGTCCTCCGCTTGATATCCCATAATATAGAATATCACAATCATTTGGTACAGGAAAGTCCTCTAAAGGTCTTATCTTATGAGCGTCTCCTTCTAGACAGAGAACAGGGAAAAGGTTCGGTATTTCTTTACAGTCTTCTACTATCTTAGTAAGCATCTTAAGCCAAGCTAAATTAATAGACATGCCTTTCGATACCCCCCATACGGGAGATACTCTCTCGTAAGAAGAAGACAAATCCTCCGTTATCTTATAAGATTTCATAAGATAAAAGAGGGCTGTCTAAACAGACTCTCGCTGTTAAAATCCAGCGGAGCCGTTAGATCCATTAGATCCATCTGAACCTGCAGGAGCAGGAGAACCAGAAGTTCCGTCTGAACCAGTGGAAGCAGGAGAACCAGAAGTTCCGTCTGAACCAGTGGAAGCAGGAGAACCAGAAGTT
>LWDU01034354.1_pt1 | contig 30780 bp, 31 predicted proteins | sample 727161 | NCBI WGS metagenome assembly LWDU01 (sample SAMN04566230, study PRJNA314399) | hydrothermal vent metagenome | isolation source: deep sea hydrothermal plume seawater | place: Mexico: Gulf of California, Guaymas Basin | collected 2004-07-11
CGCAAAAACAAAAAATAAAGTTAAAGATGAAGTCTCAGATATATTTTATTATTTAGTTAGAATGTGTCAAAAAATGGACATAGATCTAGAAACTGCCTTTTATGAAAAAATGAAAAAAAATAAATTAAAATACCCAATAGATAAATATAAAGGAAAATCTACGTAGAACCTGTTAAGTCTGGTTGCATAAAAGGTTATCAATAGCTTCAGAAAAGAAATACTGAATAAATATACACCCATGTATTTTTGTACAATATGTTCCATATCTTATTTATATATATACATAATGAGCTGTTTTTTTGGGGTGGGGTGTCATCATAATGAGTACCAATTGATTACCAGATGATAACAGATACCTTTGATTATTTGACTGTCACTATACATCCCAGCAGTATACGATGATATACCCCATGTTTTAGATGTATCCTCTTCCCTACTCTATATTGCACCTAATTGTATAGGTCTGTGTAGGTCTATAGATAGGTTTAACCTCTAGTATAAAGAAAACTACTACTAAAAGCATTTGTTGGTCTTGTCTCTTATATGTAGATATTTGGCTTCTACTCTACAATATATGGTGTTTTGTAGAGTATGGTTAAATAGTGGTATCCCCTAGGAGAATCGAACTCCTCTTTCCAGGATGAAAACCTGGTGTCCTAACCGATAGACGAAGGGGACACATATTAGATGATATATAATCAGTATTAAAACTAGTCAATACTTTTAATAAATTTAAAATTTTTAACAATTTATTCACAATAACATATAAAGTATGTATTAGTATTACATAAATTATACTTTGGAGCATGTTATGAAGATTAAAAATATTATTATAAAACTTTGTTTAATTCTTGTATTTACTTTTAGTAGTACATCTATTGTTTATTCAAAAGATGTTATTAAAATTGGTACATTATTGCCATATTCAGGAGTCTATACAGTACTTGGAGAAGAGATAACAAATGCCATGATTTTAGCATTTGATGAGGTAAACAATTCTATTAATGGTCATATTATAGAGCTCATAAAAGGTGATACAGAGGTTAAACCAAATATAGCACTGCAAAAAGCTAGAAAATTAATTTCATCAGATAAAGTTGATATTCTTGTTGGCCCAGTGTCATCATCAGTTGCATTAGCTATTAGAGATATAGTAGTTCAATCTAAAACACCACTTATTATTCCTAATGCTGGTGCTAATGTGCTAACTGGAAAAAAATGTTCTAAATTCATTACAAGAATATCTTTTTCTAACTATCAAATAAATGCTCCTATGGGAACATGGCTAGCAGAACATGGAATAAAGTCTGCTTTTTTACTTGCACCTGATTATGCAGCTGGAAAAGAAATGATGGCAGCCTTTAAAACTACATTTGAAGAAGCTGGTGGTAAAATATTAGGTGAAGAATATACACCTTTTAGAAAAACTAAAGATTTTGGTCCTTATTTAGCAAGAGTAAAGAGTAGTGGTGCAGACGCCGTATATGTTTTCTATGCGGGAGGAGAGGCAATTAATTTTATTAAGCAAGCTTATTCTTTTGGGCTAGGAGAAGTAATGAAGTTGACAGGAGCTGGTTGGACAACATCACCCTTATTTATTCCTGCACAAAAAGAAGCTGCAATTGGTTTTATAGGAAGTTTAAATTATGTACCTTCAATAAACACAGACGCAAATAAAAACTTTATAAAAGCATATAAAAGTAAATTTGGAAGAGCTCCTTCTGAATTTGCTGTCCAAGGATATGATTCTGGCAAGGTAATAATTGAAGCAATTAGATCATTATCTGGATCTATAAAAGATAAAGATAAGCTTGCAGAAGCAATAAGGACTATATCCATTACTGGCCCTCGTGGTCCCTTAACAATTGATCCAAAAACTAATAATGTAATACAAAATATATATATCTTTGAAGTAGTAAATGGTGAACAAGGACCTGAGCTTAAGGTATTAGACACAATAGAGGCAGTTAAAGCTCCAGGAGAAGGTTGTAATCTTTAGGCAATTAATATGATACTAATACAATTTTTGAATGCTCTTCAGTTCTCAATGACTTTGTTTCTACTGGCTGTTGGATTAACTATAATATTTGGGTTAATGAAAATTGTTAACTTAGCGCATGGGAGCTTATATATGGTTGGTGCATATATTGGCTTATCAATTTTTAATTATACAGAATCTTTTTGGCTTGCTTTAATATTTGCGCCTATTCTTACAGCATTAATTGGAGCTTTCTTATATACTCTTTTATTTAGACATATTCAAAATGCTGACCCTATGAAACAAGTATTATTAACATTTGGGCTTATTTATATAGGTTTGGATTCAGTCAGATTATTATGGGGGACAATGAGTCATTCTATATCAGCCCCTAGCATATTATCAAATCCAGTATTGCTAATCGATGAACCTTATCCGGCCTATAGATTATTTGTTATTACTATAGGATTGCTCGTTCTTTTTTCTTTATATTTTATTTTAGAAAAAACTAAAATTGGGGCAAAGGTTAGAGCATCTGTGGATGATCCAGAAACTGCTCAGTTGCTTCAAATAAATACAGACAAAATATTATTTTACACTTTTTCACTAGGTTGTGGTTTAGCAGGACTAGCAGGAATAACTGTTGCACCCATTCTTGGGGTAGAACCAGGTATGGACATGGAAGTATTGGTATTGACTCTAATTGTTGTAGTTGTAGGAGGTCCAGGTAGTCTTAAAGGTGCGTTAATTGGCTCTTTATTAATTGGTTTTGTAGATAGTTTTGGTAAAGTATATATTCCTCAGTTAGCGCAGATTATTATTTATGCTGTTATGGCTCTGACCCTATTATTTAAACCAGATGGGCTATATAAAAGATAATGAGAGCTGTAAACTATAATCCAAAATTAAGATTACAATTACTTCTTATATTGTTATCAATTTCTATTATAGCAAATATATTTGGTAGTTACTTTACAAGATTTTTTATTGCTGAAATTACTATACTTTCTATTTTTGCTATAAGCCTAGATTTTATAGCATCTAGAGGAGGAATGGTTTCTTTAGGTCATGCAATGTTTTTGGGAATAGGAGCCTATTCAACTGCTATTTTGAGTATTAATTATGGAATAAGCCCCTTATCTTCAACTTTATCTACTTTTATAATAGGTGTTGTAATAGGTCTTATTATTGGCTATTTTATTGTGTTTTTAGATGGAATATTTTTTATAATGGTTACTTTAGCACTTGGAGAAATGTTTAATGCATGGGTTTTTACCAGTGATTTTTTAGGTGGTTCTGATGGTATATCAGGTATTATTCGTCCTGATTTTTCTCAAATAGGTATAGATATGAATAATCCTCTTACCTTCTCGTTCTATGTAATTTTATGGTTGTTAGGTATTTATTTTTTGTTAACAAAAATTACAGATGCACCATTAGGAAGAAATTTGGATGCCATAAGACAAAACTCCCATAGAATATCAGCAATTGGTGGATACACTAAAGCATATAAGGCAATAGCTTTTAGTTTATCAGCTGGAATAGCTTCTATTGCTGGTTCTTTATATGTTCAATTAAATGGTTTTATTTCTCCAGAATTAACTCATTGGACAGTTTCTGGTGAAGGTTTAATAATGATTATTGTTGGAGGTATAGGATCAATTTCTGGCGCTATTTTAGGAGCAACAGTAGTTCATATTATCCAACATGAATTATCTAATATAATTAATTGGTGGATGTTAGTGATAGGTTTTGGTTTTATATTTATAGTATTATTTATGGAAGATGGTCTTTGGGGATTACTTGAACGCATACAAAAGAAATTAAAGTAAAAATTATGTTGTTATCTTTAAATAATATTAATAAAAGTTTTGGAGCTATAAAAGTACTAAATAATGTTAATATTATTTCTGAAAGAAAAGAATGCATTGGGATAATTGGTCCTAACGGGGCAGGAAAAAGTACTTTATTTAAAGTTATTTCAGGAAATTTAAAACAGGATACAGGAGATATATTCTTTAATAATACAAATATTACTAATTTCAATACTGAAAAAAGGGCTAGATTAGGTATATCTCAAAGCTTTCAAAAAAATTCTTTATTTCCAGAAATGACCGTAAAAGAAAGTTTAACGTTAGCTCTGACACATAAGTATAACGTATCATTTAATATTTTTAATTCGTTAGTAAACAATAAAAACATAAATACAGATGCTATAAATATAGCGAAAGATATAGGGCTTTCAGATTATTTAGAAACAAAATCAGACAATTTAGCCTATGGCTTACAGAGACAACTTGAATTAGGTATTGCAATTGCTTGTAATCCAACCTTGCTTTTACTAGATGAACCTACTGCAGGGATGAGTCCCCAAGAAACTAAGGAAATTATAAAGCTAATAAAAAAACTATCTATTAATTACTCAATTATAATAGTTGAGCATGATATGGAAGTTATATATGAATTAGCAAAGAGAATATATGTTTTAGATAGAGGGTCATTAATATTTGAAGGTGATTCAAAATCTGTTAAAAATTCTGAATTAGTACAACAAAAATATTTAGGAATATAAAAGTTATGCCTATTCTTAAGCTTAATAATGTTAATACCTATTATGGTAAAAGTCATATTCTTCAAGGAATTACATTTAATTTAGAGAAACCTGGTTGCTTAGCTCTTTTAGGAAGAAATGGTGCTGGTAAAACTACTACATTAAGATCTATAATGAATTTAACAAAATTATCATCAGGTGATATAATATTTAATAACAATAACTTAAATAACTTATCTACATATAAAATTGCTAGATTAGGGCTAACTTTAGTTCCTGAAAATAGAGGAATGTTTTCCTCTTTAAGTGTTGAAGAAAGCTTAAACATAGTTGATGGTAATATTAAAAATGATAAATGGAATAAAGAAAAAGTTTTAGAATCTTTTCCTCAATTAAAATTAAAATTAAAAAATAATTCCTCTAGTTTATCTGGAGGTGAACAACAAATGCTTGCTATTGGAAAAGCATTATTAACAAACCCAAAGCTAATATTATTAGATGAACCCACTCAAGGACTTGCTCCTAATATTGTTATTCAGCTTAGTAATATATTTAAAGATATTATAAAAGAAGGTATTTCACTTTTAATAGTTGAGCAAAACATTAATATGGCTATAGATCTTGCTAATCAGGTCTCAATAATAGGTAAAGGGGAGACAAAGTGGACTGGTAGTAAGGAAAGCTTTCTAAAAAATATAAACCTACATAAAGAATGGATAGGAATATAATTATTGTCTTAATTCTACATATTCATAACCTATTTCAAGACTATTAATTCCCCTACTAGGTGGCGCTATCCAACCTGCAGTTTTATTAACTTTTGTAACCTGCACCATTAAACTTTTAATAAATTCTTTATCACCTTCAGATGGAAGCCATGAATTTACTTTAGAATCAAATTCATTTTTAGTTATAATTATACCTTCAGGATTAGAATCTATTCCAGCCCATATTCCAATATTTCTTCTAAATCTTGTAGAAGGTAGTGTAAAAATAATATCATATCCAGCTTTTTTAATTAATCTATTCCACCTCTTTAACCCAATTTCACAGTCAGTTACATAAGATCTTCTTGTAATCTCATTCATTGCATTTCTCATAGGAATAGTTTGTTCTTCTAATGTGTTTTCTAATGAAAGTCCTTCAAATGTGAAGCTATTATTTTTTTCAGAATGATCTTTATATCTCATTTCATCAGGCCTACCCTTTAAACCATTCGCAAAAGCTGTTGCAGAGTTGGATGATATTTCAGAGCCAAATAAATCTAAAGAAGATGAAAACCAAAAATTTATATATCTTTGTATTGTCTGTAGATCGACAACACCAGCATTTCTAATTGCATCTATAGAATCTGACTTCAGCGCATTCATTACTTCTAAAGTTTTTTGTATCATCCTGGTAATTCCTGTCTCACCTACTTGCATATGATGAGCTTCTTCCGTTAGCATAAATTGACAGGTCCTAGCTAAAGGATCAAAACTACTTTCTGCTAAAGATTTTAACTGATATTTACCATCTCTATCTGTAAAATATGTAAACATAAAGAAACTAACCCAATCTGTAATTGGTTCATTAAAAGTTCCTAATATTCTTGGGTTATCTATATCTCCAGAATTTCTTTCTAATAATCCTTCAGCTTCTTCCCTACCATCTCTGCCAAAATAAGCATGTAAAAGATAAACCATAGCCCATAAATGTCTACCTTCTTCCACATTAACTTGAAACAAGTTTCTTAGATCATATAGAGATGGACAAGTTTTTCCAAGTTCTCTTTGTTGCTCAACTGATGCTGGCTCTGTGTCGCCTTGAGTAACTATTAATTTCCTTAAAATTGAACGATAATCACCGGGAACCTGCTGCCATACAGGGTCACCAATGTTATCACCAAAGTGTATTTTTCTATCTGACACCTTATCATTTAAAAAAATACCCCATCTGTATTCAGGCATTTTTACTTTGCCGTATGTAGCCCAGCCATCCGCATCTACAGAAGTAGCTGTTCTAAGATATACATCAGATGTCTGAAACCCTTCAGGTCCCATTTCTGTCCACCAGCTTTTAAACTTTGGCTGCCAATGTTCTAAAGCTCTTTGTAGTGATAAATCATTACTTAAGTCTACATTGTTAGGTATTTTTTCTTTGTAATTTAATTTAGTCATAATTTACACCCTTTTGTTATCAAATTTTGCTCGTGTCCCTGTACCAAATAATTTTAAGGCACCTTCTTCACTCACTGCATTTGGCCTATTAAATATCCAGTTTTGCCAAGCAGAAAGTCTTCCAAAAATCTTAGTCTCACAAGTTTCTTTTCCTGGAAAACGTAAATTTGCCTCTAAACCTGTCAAAGCATCAGGAGAAAAACTTGTTCTTTCTTCTAGACTTAATCTAATTTCTTCTTTCCAATCTAGGTCATCTGGAATGACAGTAATTAATTCTTCATTATAGGCTTTTTCAGCATTCATTTTCTTATTAATTAATTTACGTAAAGTATTTAATTTTGGTTTATTATTATTAAATCTTGTAGCTAATCTTGTGAGACCATTTACCATTTCTAATGATGCAAAATTTAAATCACTTAAAGATATATAAGGTCCTTTAATAGTATCTGCGGCTAAAGAATTATTAAGCATATAGGTTCTATCTGCACAAAATAATAATTCTGCTAAAATTCCAGAGAAACAACTTTTATTGTCTATGATTGTAAATATTGATCTTGATGATAGATCTAGTCTTGATAAAGTTCTTCTAAGAAATCCTATGGTTTCATTAATAAACCAATTATTTTTATTATTTTCAAGGATATTTGTAACATTTAATATGTTATCTGTATCTCCTTCTGATGTAATAGTAAAAACTCCTACCTCTAACTCATTTGTTCTTAAAAGAAGAATTAAATCTTCTAATTCCCTAGCAAATTTTAATGGCCACCATTCACATCCTAACTTTTCAGCTTCATTAGGTGTAATAAGATTGTTATCTCCAGGTCCTATAATATGTATATTAGCAATACGTCTTTCTTTATCTATTTTTGATAAGACAGATTCATAATTAATACCTTCATCACTAATTATTCTATTTAATTTATGTAACTTTACGCCATTTGTGCCATTTCTTAATTTTACGCTATTAGATACCTCTATAACACGTTCTTCAATTAAATTATCAAATCTAGATGGTGGAGCTATATAATCCACTAATTTCCATTCAACTGCCTTCTTACCTCTTATTCCATCAGCATTTGTACAAAATATATCCGCTAAGTCTTTCCTTACATTTCTTTTATCTATTAATCTTGTGACACCTCCTGTGCCAGGTAAAACTCCTAATAATGGAACCTCAGGCAAACTAACAGTACTAGATCTATCATCTATTAAAAGAATTTCATCACATGCAAGTGCAATTTCATATCCTCCTCCAGCACAAATACCATTAACAGCTGCTATAAATTTTATAGAACCAGAATTGCTAGAATCTTCAAAACTATTTCTTGTTTCATTTGTAAATTTACAGAAATTAACTTTCCACGTATGTTCAGACATTCCGAGCATATATATATTAGCTCCAGCAGAAAAATTCTTTTCTTGTTTTGATGTAATTACAACAACTTTTACTTGAGGTTGTTCAAAACGTATTCTTTGAACAATGTCATTTAATTCTATATCAACACCTAAATCATAAGAATTAAGTTTTAAGTCATAACCTGGTCTAATACCATCTTTCTCTGAAACATCTAAATAAAGTGTGGCTTTATCATTAGTAATTTCTACAGTCCAATGTTTGTAACTGTCTGGGTCTCTATCAAATGTAATCAAAATTAATCTCCTCTTTAATATGAAATATAATGCATTAAGTCATAATCTTAAGTGCTAAATAATTTTAATTTAAAGTCTAAATATGATTGTTCAGCAGAAAGATTCTCAGTATCAATAATTATGTCAGCTTTAGAATATAATGAAATTCTTTCGTTTAAAATATTATTTAAGTCTTCCATAGCTCTAGGGTTTGAACCCATTGGCCTTGAGTCTCCTTGCTTAAGCACTCTATTCATATGTTCCATAGGGCTAGCTTTTATCCAAATAGTAAAATAATTATTTAATAAATAATTGTATGTTTCTTTTTCAGAAACAATACTTCCTCCAGTTAAGAGTATTAAATTTTTATGATTTTTATGAATTGAGCTAATAATATCATACTCATACCTTCTATACATACCTTGCCCACCTAATTCAATTACTTCATTAATATTCATCCCTCCTAATTTTTCTATTTCATTAGTTGCTTCAAATAAAGGAACATTAAATTCTTTATGAAACATCTTTCCTATTGTTGACTTTCCTGCGCCTCTTAAACCTATTAATGCTATTTTATTTTTATTCTTTTTTGATCTATTTTCTCTATCTATATTTTCTATCAAGCTTAAAACTTTTTTTCTTTGCTCCGAAGAAAATTTCATAAGTCTGCTGTCATGCATACCTATGGTTGTTTCATTATTATATGTAAAAAACATATCAGACAAAGTCATATTAAGAGAGTAAGAAATATTTTTTAATATAGATATTGTAGGATTAGCCTTGCCACTTTCCAATTGTGCTAAATACCTTAAAGATATACCAGACTTATTTGCTAATATCTGCCTAGTAATACCTCTTTTTGCTCTATATTTTTTTACTATAAAACCTATATTAATCAAACCTTCTCTCTCTTTTTCAATAGCTTTTATTGATAAAAGATTATTTTCCTGATCTAAAATTTTATTCATTTACAACTTTCAAAACTAATGCTAATTAATACATGCACTATAATGCATAAGTTAAACAAATGTAAACTGTTTTTAATTTTGGAAATATTTAATGAAGACTAAAGATATTTTAATTTTAGTAGCAACTATGACTGGAACAGCTCTTATGGCTGCAGAAGATATAGCTGATTTTTGCAATGAAAACGATATAAAAACAAAAATTTTAGAAATGGATAATATAGATATTAATGTATTAATTAACAGTAAATTTCCAATTTTAATATGCTCATCTACATATGGTCAAGGAGATGTACCTGACAATGCACAGGACTTTTATAATAATTTAAAAGATAAATCTCCTAATCTATCACATATAAAATATGCTTTATTTGGATTAGGTGATATGACTTATAGAGATACATTTGCTTTTGGTGGTAAAAAATTTTCAGATTTATTAGAATCATTAAATGCTTTTAAATTAGGAAATCCATTTTATCATGATGCCTCCGATGGAACATTGCCAGAAGAAGTTGCTGTCGAATGGTTTAAAAACAACATAATAAAAAAAATAAAGAATACTTAGAGTTAACATGAATAAAAATAATAATAAAAAATATAATGCTGCATACGATTTAATTATTAGAAATATAAATAAAAATCCTCAAAAGGTGGCATTTATAGATAACAATAGCCAAATTACATATAATGAACTGTTTATAAAAATTAAAGCTTTTTCTTATTCTATTAAAAGTAAAAATATAAAAGAAAAAGATAAAGTTATTTTATGTATGAACGATAATATTAATTATCCAATTGCGTTTTTGGGTTTAATATGGGCAGGAATAACACCCATATGTATCAATACTATGCTTCCAAAAAAAGATTATGTATATATGATTGAGGATTCAGAAGCTAAAGCTATCATTATATCATCAAATTTAATAGATCAATTTGAATCTATAATTAATACTAAAAAAAATAGTCCATTATTAATTGTTGAAGAGAGTAAAAAATATTTAAACCTTAATTTACTAATTAATCAAACTGAAGGTAGTCATGATAATCCATGTGACAGTAATGAAGAAGATGTAGCTTTTTGGTTATATTCTTCAGGCTCCACTGGCTCACCAAAAGGAACATTACATATACAAAAAAGTATGATTGCAACTGCAAGCACTTATGCTAAAAATATTATCAAAATAAATGATAATGATATTTTTTTTTCTGCAGCTAAACTTTTCTTTGCTTATGGTCTTGGAAATGCACTAACCTTTCCTATGAGTGTGGGGGCAACATCTATTTTAATGAGCGACAGACCTACACCAGAATCTATTACAAATATTATAAAAAAGTATTCCGTTTCATTATTTTTTGGGGTTCCTACTCTTTATGCGGCATTATTAAATTCTAAAATTGAAGTAAATGATTTCAAATCATTAAGGCTTTCTGTATCAGCTGGAGAAGCATTGCCTGCACATTTATACGAGAAGTGGTTAGATTTATTAGGAATAAAAATTTTAGACGGAATAGGATCAACAGAAATGTTGCACATATTTATTTCAAATACTATTGAAGAAACTACTCCTGGAGCTTCTGGAAGGCCAGTAAATGGTTATGAGGCAAGACTTATCAATGATGATGCTTCTATAGCATCCGATAATGAAATAGCAGAATTAGAAATAAAAGGGCCATCAAGTGCTATTGCGTATTGGAATAAACCTGAAAAATCAAATTTAACGTTTAAGGGCGAATGGACAAAAACAGGAGATAAATATATAAGAAGCTCATCTGGAATATATACTTATTGTGGTAGAGCAGATGATATGATGAAAGTTTCAGGCCAATATGTATCTCCATTTGAAGTTGAAGCATCCTTGCAAACACATGAAAGTGTTTTAGAAGCAGCAGTTGTTGCACATAAAGATAAAGATAATTTAATAAAACCTAAAGCATTTATAATTTTAAAAGATAATTATATGCCAGGTAAAAATTTAGAATTATCTCTAAATAAACATGTAAAATCTCAATTGACGCCATTTAAATATCCTCGTTGGTATGAATTTGTTAAAGAACTACCTAAGACCGCAACTGGAAAAATTCAAAGGTTTAAATTACGAGATTATAATGAATGAAACATTAGAATTTTTTAAATATAATGATAAAAACATTGAAATTAAAATAATTTCTGATGAAAGAAATTCTTTAGAGCCAATTATATTCTTACATGAAGGTTTAGGTAGTATTTCTTTATGGAAAGATTGGCCATCAATGGTATCTGCTTCCCTCAAAAGAGATGTAATTATTTATTCTAGACTAGGTATGGGAAACTCTTCACCTATTATAGGCCCTAGAGAAATAAATTATATGCATATTGAAGCTATCGAAATTCTTCCAAAAATAGTAAAATATTTAAACGTTACTAATCCAATTTTGTATGGCCATTCTGATGGAGCATCTATTGCACTTATATATGCTGGAAGTGGATATAACTATAAAAATTTGATATTGGAAGCTCCACATGTTTTTGTTGAAAATATATCTATTAAAGGTGCTAATGGTGCAAAAATAATGTGGAAAAACAGTAACTTTAAAGAAAAACTTAGCAAACACCATAAAGATGTAGATGGAGCTTTTAATGGTTGGTGTAACGCATGGACATCAAAAGAATTTAAGAAATGGAATATTGAAGAGTATTTACCCAATATAAAAAGTCCTATAATGCTAATTCAAGGAAAAGATGATGAATATGGAACATTAAAGCAGCTAGATAATATAGAAAAAAATGTTCAAGGCAATATTTTAAGACATGAGTTAGAGGACTGTGGACACAGTCCTCATTCTCAATATCCAAATATATTAATTAATGAAATAAAAAAATTTTTATACACTAATTAAGCTGAAACAGAAGGTAAATTTGCTAAAGCCATTGCAACTTCGCTCTCATCATAAGCTTGATCTTGTAGTTTTCCTCCAAAATAGTCTGTATAAGCTTGCATATCAAAATGACCATGACCACATAAATTAAATAAAATTGTTTTACTTTCACCCTCTTCTTTAACTTTTAATGCCTCAACTATTGCTCCTTTAACAGCATGATTTGCTTCTGGAGCAGGAAGTATACCTTCTGCTTTAGCAAAAGTAACACCTGCTTCAAAACACTCTAATTGCTTATAAGACGTACACTCAATTTCATCTTCATTTGCTAAGTGGCTAACTAATGGAGACATTCCATGATACCTTAAACCACCAGCATGAAATCCAGGTGGCACAAAGGCTGATCCTAAAGTATGCATTTTTACTAAAGGTGTTAAATGTCCAGTATCTCCAAAATCATACGCATATTTACCCTTCGTTAAACTTGGACAATTTGCAGGTTCAACAGCAACAATTCTCGTCTTACTTTCACCTCTCAAATTTTTACCAATAAAAGGAAACGCAATACCAGCAAAATTTGAACCACCTCCGGTACATCCAACGATTATGTCAGGCTCATCACCGGCAATTTCTAATTGTTTCATGCTCTCTTGTCCAATAATTGTTTGATGTAATAAAACATGATTTAAAACGCTACCCAAGGCATATTTTGTGTCATCTCTTTGTGCCGCCATTTCTACTGCTTCAGAAATAGCTATTCCTAGACTGCCATTACTATCCGGAGTATCTGCTAATATAGCTCTACCAGATGCTGTTTCATCACTCGGACTTGCAACACATCTAGCTCCAAAGCTTTCCATTAATGCGCGTCTGTATGGCTTTTGATCAAAGCTTATTTTAACCATATAAACATCAATTTCTAATCCAAATATAGATCCAGCAAAGGCTAATGCTGAACCCCACTGACCTGCTCCGGTTTCTGTGGTCAATCTTTTTACGCCTTCTTGCTTATTATAATATGCTTGTGGCACCGCAGTGTTTGGCTTATGACTACCTGAAGGGCTTACTCCCTCATACTTATAATAAATTTTTGCTGGTGTATCTAAAGCTTTTTCTAATTTTCTAGCTCTATATAAGGGGCTTGGCCTCCATTGCCTATAAATATCTCTAACCTGATCTGGTATTTCTATCTCTCTATCAGTACTAACTTCTTGCATTATTAATTCCATTGGAAATAAGGGTGCAAGATCTTCTGGGCCAATTGGCTCACCTGTTCCAGGATTTAGTGGTGGAGCAAGTGGAGTTTTTAAGTCAGAACATATATTGTACCAATGCGTAGGCATTTCATGCTCATTTAAGAGTATTTTTATCCTTTCATTTTCATAATTACTTTGATCTAACTCAGACAGTACATTCTGCTCACCTTTTTTAAACATTAATCCCTCCTTTTAAAGTATTTATTTTTTGGATTTAACCCATATACCCTTATCATGCATTAATTTTATCTGTTTATCAATGACTTTAGCTTTGTATTCTTTATGTTTCATAGGCTTATTATTTAAATAAAGATTTTTAGGATAAATCGGATCCTTATAAAGTAATTGATATAATTCCGTTCTAACATCTTTCATCCAATTATCCCATTGTGCATGTTCTCTATGATATCTTAACGCTTCTATATCAACAACTCCCGCTACGTATGTGGATGATCCACCATAATCTTGTCTACCTACTATCTTTCCCTTATAATCAATAAGATAGGACCTTCCACCGAATGTATCTATTGGTGTATCTCCTTCTTTATGTAAATAGTATGTTCCCATATTAGGTGCTAATACATACATATTGTTATCTAATGCTCTCGCACGGCTTTGAATTTCAAACATATCATTACCTGTAGCTGGATGAGGATATGATGCCCTATAAACTATTTCAGCCCCGTTTAATGCCAATGCTCTGGCATTTTCTGGATATGACCCTTCATTAGCCATCATAATACCAAGTCTTCCAATATCTGTATCAACTACTGGCCAAAATGCATCTAAATTATTTCCATATTTTTCTATCCACCAATCATATATATCATGGGGACAAACTGAATGCTCTACAGGAAATAATGGAGATACCTTATAATGAATTAATATTACTTCACCAGCAGGGTCTATTATGAAACCACAATTAAAAAACCTATTAGGCCAATCTGGATGTCTAGCTTTAGCTTGAGCTATAATATAGCTATTATATTCTCTTGCCAAACCCCCAAGCATATCAGTTTCCCAGCCTGGAATATCTATACAGCATCTTTTAGCAAAATCTTCATGATCAGCATCAAGTACTTCATCGTTAAAACCCTGTAATGCACCTTCTGGTATTGCTATTAATCTTACCGGTAGATCTAAACTTGATAACCATGAAGCAGCTTTAGTTAAGTGTTTAAGATGAGTAAGGTTTTGTCTTATATCAGATCTATGCCTTATCCCTCTTACCGTAGGAATCAATCCAACAGCTGTATATGGTTTAATACTCATACTAGCCCCCCTGAATACTAAAATTAATAGAACTGCTGATTAAATATATTTTATATTAAAATGTCTATACATTTATAAAAAAAATATGAAAACAATGATACTTAATATTAATCAAGAATTGATAATAATTTATTTACAACATCCTCCGTCTTTGCTTTTCCACCTAGGTCTGGTGTAAAAGGCCCCTTATTTTTTGCATAAATTTTTATAGCATTATATATTCTATCAGCAGCCTTGTGCTCTCCTAAGTGTTTGAGCATTAGTACTCCACTCCAAATAGCTCCTATAGGATTAGCAATATTTTTTCCTACAATGTCAAATGCAGAGCCATGAATAGGCTCAAACATAGAAGGAAAATTTTTATTAGTGCTTATATTTGCTGTAGCACCTATTCCTAAACTACCAGTCAAAGCAGAAGCAAGATCAGATAGTATATCCGCATGTAAATTTGTTGCTACTACTACATCAAGCTTTTCCGGACTATTAACCATTACTGCAGTAGCAGCATCAACTAATAATTTATTTACCTTAACAGTAGGATATTTTTCTTTTACTTCATAAAAAATTTTATCCCATAATTTCATTCCATGTCTTTGCGCATTTGATTTTGTAATAAGAGTTAAATTTTTTCGAGGTCTAGATAAAGCTAATTTAAAGGCATACTCATGAATTCTTCTACACCCTTCTCTAGTAAATATAGCTAATTCACTTCCTACTTCTAAGGGTAGGTTTTTATGAACAATTCCTCCTGATCCAGCATATTCCCCTTCGCTATTCTCTCTAACAATTATCCAGTCAATATTTTTTGCAATATTTATATTTAAGGGGGTATCAATTCCCTCTATATATTTTGATGGCCTAATATTAGCAAATTGATCAAGATTCTGACAAATCTCTAATCTAAGTCCCCATAATGTAATATCATCATCAATATTTTTATCACCTACTGCTCCAAAAAATATTGCGTCATGTTGTTTTAATTTATCTAAACCATTCTTTGGCATCATTTGATTATATTTTTTAAAGTAGTTGCTTCCCCAAGGATATTGTTTCTCTTTAATATATACATTCTCTATCTTTAAAGCTTTTTTAATAACTTTTAAACTAGCTGATATTACTTCTGGACCAATTCCATCTCCTGGTATAATAGCAATATTATGTTTGAATTTTGTGTTTTTATTAGAATGTTTCATATATAATAAACTTTATAATATATAAAAAACTAGGGAAAGAGAAATGATTAATTATTCTGAAGAATTTGCTAATAAGGTTGTAATAATTACCGGAGCAGGTAGTGGCATAGGAAAAGAAACTGCTCAAAGAATGATTGATAATGGTGCCAAAGTTGCTTTATGGGATTATAATCAAGAAACCTTAGATAATATTCAAAACAAATTAGGAAAAAATTCTTTATCAGTAAATGTTGACGTATCCGATGAAGTATCCGTAAAAAACGCTGCTGATAAAGTAAGAAATAATTTAGGAACCCCGTCTATTTTAGTAAATTGTGCAGGCGTAGCTGGCATAAATGCTAGTATTGAAAAAACAGATCCAAATGAGTGGAGACGTGTTATTAATATTAATTTAACCGGCACATTCTTATGTTGTAGGGAAATAATAGCTGACATGGTTAATAAAGGATATGGTAGAATTATTAATATTGCTTCAGTTGCCGGTAAAGAAGGAAATCCTAACGCTGCACATTATAGTGCTTCAAAATCTGGAGTAATAACATTTACAAGGTCATTAGGTAAAGAATTAGCAGAAACTGGAGTATTAGTAAATTGTATTACTCCGGCAGTGATTGAAACAGAAATGCTATCTCAAGTAAGTGATGAGCACAAAGCATATATGGTATCAAAAATCCCTATGGGAAGAATGGGACAACCAAATGAAGTTGCAGCTTTAATATGTTGGCTTAGTTCTCAGGAATGCTCATATAGTACGGCAGCTGCATTTGATTTATCTGGAGGTAGATCTACTTATTAACAATTCATGTATTTAATTTTTGCTATTTAAGTTTTTTTGTTGTAATTACATATAAGAACGTAAATATTTACTTTGGGGTATACAATGAATAAAATTTTAAAAAGAATACTTATGTTAACAGTCATTGGAATTACTTTTATTTCTCTTACAGCCTGTCAAAATACTCAATTGGCTTCTGAAGAAGCTTCAGCAGCAACAGGTGGATCTGAGGCAGCTCAAGCTTCTGCGGATGCAGCTCAAGCTTCAGCTGATGCAGCTATGATAAGAGCTAATGAAGCCTTTTACCAAACTCTAACAGCAAGAAGAATAGCGGAAAGAGCTATAGAAAAGGCCAATCAAAATCAAGCAGCTCTAAGAGCGTTGAATGATAAAATTGATAGAATGTTTGAAACTATTTCACGTAAATAATTTTAAACAGGTTTATTACTTAAAAGGCTTCTATTTTATAGAAGCCTTTTTTATTTATCACTAAGCATAATTTCAGTGGGAATTCCTCTAGATAAAAAGACGGCCTCTTTTACTTTTTTCCAATCTACAAGAGTAATATTTAAACCTGCAGCTTTTTGAACAACTTCATATGCTATGGGATATAAATCTGATTTCTTTACTGTTTCACGCTTGATAGACGCTTGAGCATATTCAGGTAAAACATGTACTTCTATATAAAGTTTATTATCACTCCATCCTGCTTTTATGGGTTGATTAGTTATATTAACCTTAGTACCTACAGCAACTAAATCGAATAATTTTTCTATATCTTCTGGATATAGTCTTATACACCCATGAGAAACTTTCATCCCTACCCCATAAGGTTTATTTGTACCATGGATTAAATACGACGGCAGTGATAAATATAGAGCTCTATTTCCTAGTGGATTATCTTTTCCTGCTTTAACAACTTTAGGAAGACTAGGATCTTCCTTTCTAACAGAATCTGGTGGTATCCAAACTGGATCTTTTGTTTTTTTAATAATTTTAGATTTACCCATAGGGGTTTCCCAACCACTCCTACCTACTCCTATTGGATAAGTATTAATAATCTTCCCGTTCTTAAAATAATAAAGTCTTAAATCACCAATATTAATAACAACACCTTCTCTTCTGCTGAAAGGTAAAATATGAGATTTAGGAATTAATAATTTTTTATTTTTGCCTGGAATCCATGGATCGATATTAACATTATTTGCAGATAATATATCCGCAAACGAAATATCATATTTTCTTGCAATACTAATTAATGTATCATCTTTATTAGTAGTATAATATGTATTTACTCCAATCAAATCATTGCTTATATTAGCATCATTAGAATGAGCGAATGAATTATACAATATTAAAAATGGAAATATAATGGATCTAAAAAGCCTCATAAGAACTGTCCCTAATTATCCAAAGCCCGGTATATTATTTCGAGATATATCTACATTACTATATAACGGAAATGCATTAAAATATATAACAGAAATTTATTATAACCGTTATAAAGATAAAAAAATAAATGGCATAGCTTCTATAGAGGCTAGAGGCTTTATTTTTGGAGCAATTTTATCTGAAAAATTAGGAATTGCTTTTATACCTATAAGAAAAAAAGGTAAATTACCCTGTAAAGTATATAGAGAAAAATATGAACTTGAGTATGGAACAGATGAATTAGAAGTAGATATTACAGCTATTAAAAAAAATGATAATATATTAATTATGGATGATCTAATAGCTACAGGGGGTACAGCCATTGCAGCAGGTAATTTAGTAAATAGGTTTGATGCAAATATTTATGAATATACCTTTTTGATAGATTTACCAGATTTAGGTGGATCTAAAAAATTAATCAATAAAAACTATAGTGTTTATTCACTAATGAAATTTTCTGGAGAATAGTTTATTCTGTTTTATCTAAGTCTCTCTTTTTAGTGAGATCTTCAATTCGACTTTTAAACTTATTATGTTTATCATTTTTAAGTGTAAACGCCCAATGACTAAATTTAGCATTTAACTTTATAACTTCTTCCTGCACCTTAGCGAAAGAATCCATTTCAGGTAGCCCAACATTTATTGGACCATCTTTAGGAAGTTCTCTTCGTAAACTAATATCTGAGATTGCTTCAAAAGATACCCAGTTTATTCCATTAATGTTTTGATTTTTAATTGTTAATTTTAAACCATCAAAGGTTGTATATATAATTGTAATTGCATCATTAAAAATAATATCAGATTTCAAACTAATATTTACTAATGGGACATTATCTAATGCACTTCCGATCTGATTTCCTACATAAGGATTTATTGGCAAAGTATCATCATCTAAATTTTGTATTTTGAAATATTGTTCAGCGTAATTGCTTCTTTGAATAAAAACTTCATGTTTGTCAGGATGAATAATTTTAATATCTGCAACTCTTCCTCTATGAATAGAAAAAAGTGTATCATCTAACCAATCTATTTGATCACTAGGTACATCAAAATTCCTCCATACTAACCATGTTTGATCATTATTTGGTTTTCTAACATAACGTGTTTCTATTCCTAATTTTGAGTCATTACCAACCAAAATTGATGCTATTTCTTCATTACTATCATTTATTAATGTTACTTTACTAGCGCTATCTACTTTACTACTTTCATTATTTAAACCGAGTAGACCGTGTAAGTTAGGATTTTTAGTTTTTGGTTCTATAGATTCTAATTGAGCAATACCTACAATAACTCTTTTAATTTTGTCTAATGGAACAGGAAAATTAGCTAAATCCGGCAAAAACCAATTATCCTGGTTTCTTTTGATGATAAAGTTTTCACTATTATTCACCACTTTTATTTCAGCAATATTATTTAATAATTTTAAACTGTTCTTGTCTGTTGCAATACTGAGGTTAGGAAATAAAAATCTCTCACCTACTACTCTACGATTTTCTGCATCTCTATAAAAACTAACCATTATCGTAATAGCTAATATCATAATAGACATAAATATTATTAAATAAGCATTAGACTGCCTCATTATTTAACTTCCCTCATTATTTATTTCTCAGACTAGCTAAGTGACTAATTCTTTTTCTTCTTCTAGAAATAAAAACTAATACTGCAGAAATTGATACTAATAAAGGCATTACCCATATATTATATAATTTTAACATTAAGCCCAATTTTTCAATATCAACTTTTAAATCTCTTTGTACATCTCTTAATTTTTTTCTTATATTAATAATTTTTTCTCTAAATTGTTTTAATGTATCTGCTTGTTCTTTTGATAAAATTGGTGCCCCATCCTGAGTTGCAATTGATGCCCCCCTTTGCAAATCTCGCAATTTATCTTCTGTAACTTTTAAATCATTTTGTAAACTTTTTTCTGTTTCCCTATATGATGTTTCTGCTTGTTTCTGTAATTCTTGAACAACTATAAATGGACGCATTGACGTTCCTCTTGTTCTCAGAGCTATTAACTCTCCACCTCCAGAGAGAAATTCAACCGCATTTATTACTAAAGAATCATTGTCAGCTATAGGCGTAAACACTTCCTTTCCAAACTTATCTTGCTTTTGAGTCCATGTAGAATTTGATAGAATATCTGTATCTGCAAAAATTAATATATTACCATTCTTTGTTGAAGTTATATGATTAGGATTTTTTACAGCATCAGTCCCGTCATCTAATTTCGGTGCCCCATCAATATATGCAGATGTAAATTCACCTGTTAGGCTAACTGCTAATGGTTTATTATTTTTATCGGAAATAAATTCAGACAAAAGCATTGTTGGATCGGGTCTAAACTGTATCTTAAACCTTTCAATATACATTGAATCTTTATTAGAACTATACAGTATTTCAAATTTAGATTTTGCGTCTTTAGATCTTACTATACCCCCTGATGTATTTGTTAATATAGATTCTAATTCATTGGTAATTAGGTTATTAGGGTTCATTAAATCTTTATTTAATGATAGCCATAAAACATATGTTATTACTCTTGAATTTTGTGACCTTCCAATTGTAACTTTTCTGCCTGATATTCTATCTCCAACAATCATTCCGGGTTCAACATATGCTCCATAATTACTAAACAAAGTATTTAAATTTGAGCCAGGAATATATGTCCTTCTATCCTTAATTGGTAAAGCATTCCTTTCAACTTCAGAATAAGGGTCGACAAAAAACAATGCTCCCTTTCCTGTAAGTACATACTGATCAATTGCATATTTTGTTTGAATAGAAATATTTTTAGGATGAACAACCATTAATAAATCTATTTCATCAGAAATATTACTCAAAGTTTTTGGTAAAGTTACAATTTCAAAAACTTCGCTTAATCTATTATATATTTCCCAAGGAGAAACAAATTCTGATGCAGGCGCATCAGGATAAGCTAAACCACCATTTATAGGCAGTGTAGTAATTAAACCTAATTTCTTTTTCTTGGGATTAGCTAAGTCATTTACAATTCTAGTAAGATCATATTCTAAATATGTTTCTCTATTTTGCTCAAAGAAAGGAATTATGGAAACATCATCTGTAGAATTCGTAGCAACTAAACCAAAATAAAATTTTTCGCCAGCTTGTGAAATTTGCATACCCTGCAAACCATATAGTATTGCCAAATCTTCATTATCCGTGAATGGTTCAGGATCAATTCTTTCTATCTTAATCAATCCATTAGATCTTACTACATATTCTTCTATTAACTCTCTTACTCTTTGTCCATATTCTCTCATGGGAGCTATATCTCTACTCAGTTTATCTGAGAAAAATAGTTTCAAACTTATAGGTTCTTTAATAGTTTTTAAAACTTTAAATGTTCCATCATTTAACGTATATAGATTATTTTGTGTTAAATCTAAACGTGCACCAGAAAATAGTTGATTACTTAATGTATTAATAGAAATAAACAAAATAATTACAGAAATAACTACTATATTAACTATAGAAGTTGGTGAGGCCTTATTATTCTTAAAATTTGAAAGAAACATAATTACATTCCTTTCCTAGAATTAATAGAAATAACATTTAAAGTTAACGCCCCAATAATTAAAGATAAGAAATATATAATATTTCTTATATCTATTACCCCTTGAGTTAAATCAGTAAAATTTGATATAAAGCTAAATGAAGCTATTGTGTCTAAAAGTGCTTGAGGAGTCCAACTAGAAAAAAAATTTAACACTATAGGCATGCCACTTACAGTAAATAAAAAACAAACTGCTATTGTAACTACAAATGCAATAACCTGATTTTTGGTTAAAGAAGATATACATGAACCAATGGCAAGGTAACCTCCTGCCATTAATAAACTGCCTAAATAGCTAGCAATAATGGTTCCATTGTCTGGGTCACCCAAATAATTAACAGTAATCCACATAGGAAAAGTTAAAATTAAAGATATAGCCGTAAATATCCATGCGGCCAAAAATTTACCTAAAACTGCTTGCGATACGCTTATAGGTAAAGTCATTAATAATTCAATAGTACCATTTCTTCTTTCCTCAGCCCATAATCTCATAGAAATAGCAGGTATCAAGAATAAATATAACCAAGGATGCCAGTCAAAAAATGATGTAAGGTCTGCTTGACCTCTTTCATAAAAACTACCCATATAAAAGGTAAATAAACCAGACATAATAAGAAATATTACTATAAATACATAAGCTACAGGTGTTGCAAAATATCCATAAACTTCTCTTTTTGTAATCGAAAGCATTGTCTTCATTATAAGTTGTCTCCTGGATTACCTATTGTGAGAGTTCTGAAGACATCATCTAATGATGCTCCCTCGGGTGATCCAATAAGTAAATCTTTTGGGGACTTATCTACAATCATTCTGCCTTTTGCTATTATCATTGCTCTAGTACATACAGCGTCGACTTCTTCAAGGATATGTGTAGAAATAATAATTGCCTTTGTTGATGCCATTTCCTTTATAAGTTTTCGTACTTCATGTTTTTGATTGGGGTCCAGACCATCTGTAGGTTCATCTAATATTAATACGTCTGGATCATGAATAATTGCTTGTGATAGACCTACTCTCCTTTTATAACCTTTAGAAAGTGTTTCAACTTGTTGATACAAAACAAGTTCTAAACCTAATTTTTTAATAACGTTATGTATTGAATCATTAATTTTATTTTTTGGAATTTTTCTAATATTAGCAATAAATTTCAAAAAATTCATAACTGTCATCTCTCCATATAAAGGAGCTCCCTCTGGGACGTAACCTATTTTTTCTTTAATTTCTATAGGGTATTCTGACACATCATGTCCGCAAACACTTATGTTGCCTTTAGTAGGTGATAAAAAACCAGTAATCATACGCATGGTAGTAGTTTTCCCTGCGCCATTTGGTCCAAGAAAACCTAAAACTTCTCCTCTTTTAAGAGAAAAACTAATATCATCTACAGCTATGAATGGTCCAAAACTTTTTGTTAATCTATCAACTTCAATCAATACTGACATATAGTTGAAACCTCCTGAATTAAAAATTACTGAACATCAATAGTCTGCCTAAATAATACTTTCAAGTATTTAATGAAAAATTAATTTTTTTAATTTATATATATACAATAATATTTGGATAAAATATGTTAGTAAAATCAAAAAATATAGATAGCTATTTTAAAGCACCAAACTTTAAATTATTAAATATTAATAAAAAAGTTATAAATTTAAATGAAATAAAAGGAAGTAAAGGAACATTAATATGTTTTATATGCAATCATTGTCCTTATGTTAAAGCTATTATTCATAAATTAGTAAGAGATACAAATGAACTTAGAAAGCATAATATTTCCTCTGTTGCAATTATGCCTAATGATGTAAATTCTTACCCTGAAGACAGTTTTGATAAAATGGTAGAATTTTCTAAAATCAATAAACTTGAAATTCCCTATCTCTATGATGAAACACAAAATGTTGCGAAATCTTATAACGCAGTATGTACACCAGATTTTTTTGGATTTAATAGTAATTTAGAACTAAAATTTAGAGGAAGGATAGACAATTCAGGTATAAATAATATTGAAAATACAAAACGTGAATTATTTTATTCTATGTTAGCTATATCCAATAATAAAAAAATACCATTCAATAATCCCAGCATAGGTTGTTCTATAAAATGGAAGAAAGATGATTAATAAATTTACAAATATTAAAATACCAAAATATAAACTTGATTATTCCATAGAGAAAAATAAAAATATTGTTCAAGGTTCTTTAACTAAAAATATTAAATTACCTTTTAGTTGCAGATCTGGTGTTTGCGGCACATGTAAAGCAAAAATCATACAAGGAAATGTTCATGCAAATAATAAAATAAATCATGTTTTAACAGAATCAGATATAAATAATAATATTATATTAATGTGCCAAGCCGAACCCGTATCAGATTTACTAGAACTAGAAATCATTTCTCCAATGCCTAGGCAAATTCAGTCAGGAAAACCTAGAGAAATTATTTCGGAAATACTATCTGTAAAGCAAATTACTCCTGAAGTTATAGATATAAGCATTTCTGCATCTAAGAGGTTTTATTTTAACCTAAACCAACTATCATATATGGAGATATTAATTCCAGGATTAGAAATTAAAGAAAAATATTATATTTCAAATTTTGATAAAAAAAATAATCAAAGTAATGATGGAGTAATAAATATTTTAGTTATTAAAAGTAAAAATTTGGATGTTAACGAATATTTAAATAAAAACTTAATTGCAGGGGAAGTAATTACACTAAAAGGACCTTATGCAGATAACAACTTCCCTAATTTTTTAACTAAACCAACTTTACTATTAACAAATCATACAAACATTATCAAAACTTTAATTATTGTAAATCAATTATTATCATTAGGTTTTAATTTTCCAATTATGCTCATAAGTTACTTTAATGATAAAAAAAATATATTTCTTATGGAAGAAATGCATAAACTTCAATTTTTATACAAAAATTTTTCATATAAAATTACGCTTCAGAATCAAGATGGATCTAATACAAGTCGTTTTTTATTAGGTAGTATTTCAAAAGTCATTAATAAAATTTTTCCTGACTTAAGCTCACATTATATATACATAAATGGAGATGAAAGCTTTTTAATTGAAATTAGAAAAAAAATAATTGAGTTAGAAGCAAAAGAAGAAAACATATATACAGACTTATATAATTAATTTAATTTTGATCATCAGGATCATCAGAAATTTCTATATATTCTGCTTCTGTAACATTGTCATTTATATCATTTGTATTATTGTTACTACTGAATTTATTTTTAAAAAATTTATATACATAAAACAATATTATAAAACCAAGGACAAAAATGCCTACAAAGAAACCTAAAAATAATACTATTGATATAATGAGTATTCCAAAAAGAAGACCTATACATCCAATATTTTTAGTCAAAGGAAAAGTATAGAATTTATTTTTATTATTAAACTGCATGTATTCCTTATGTTATTCTAGTTTTGAGTAGATATCTAAATAATAATCGGAATTACCTAAAAATGTATCTAACATAGTAAGTCTCTTGAAATATTGACCAATCTCCATTTCTTCAGTAACCCCCATACCACCATGGAGTTGTATAGCCTCTTGACCAAGTTTTCTTCCACCCAGACCAATATTTATTTTTGCAGATATAGTGGATTTTATTCCCTCATTAGATCCATAACCCTTTAGTGCAGACATACTAGAAAGAGATTCCATTTCATCACTTAAAATTAGCATTTCAACTGCTCTATGCTGTATTACTTGAAACTTCCCAATAGCAACTCCAAATTGCTTCCTAGTTTTTATATACTCTAAAGTCATTTCATACATTTTCTCCATGATGCCAGAAGCTTCCGCATTGACAGCAATTAAAGATTTTAAAATAGCATTAGAAATAACTTTGTCGGCTTCATCTTTAACACTAATTAAATTTTCTTCTGATATTTTTACATTATTTAATACTACCTCTCCTGCTCTAAATCCATCAACTGTTTGAAAATCTTGAATCTCAAGTCCCTTAGTGTCTGTTTTAACACAAAAAATTGAAATCCCATTTTTATCAAATCTATCACTAGATGTTCTAGCGGAAACTAATATATAATCTGCTTGTCCAGCCCCAAATACTACTGATTTATAGCCATTTAAGACCCATTCTTTATCTTTATATTCTGCACGAGTTGATACATCTGAAGTATTAAATCGAGAATTTACCTCAGAAAAAGCAAATGCAACTTGTATATTACCTTCTATTATATCTTTAATAAGTTGTGATCTAATATTAGAATTTGGACAAAAAGATAATACACTTCCACTTAAGACAACTGTAGACATGTAAGGTTCTACTACTAAACCATTACCAAAAGATTTCATAATTATCTTTAAATCTATTAAATCTCCACCAAAACCGCCATCCTCTTCTTTAAATGGAAGTGCGAGCCATCCTAACTCACAAAATTGTTGCCAAATTTCTTCATTGTAACCTTTATTACTACTAATAATTTTTCTTCTTGTTTCTGCGTCATAAGCTTCTGTAATAAATTTCTCTACAGAATTCTTAATTAATTCTTGATCTTGGTTGAATGATAAATCCACTTTTTTTGTCCTTAAATTAGTATATCTATAATTCTAATACCATTTTTGCTAAAATATTTTTTTGAATCTCATTGGAACCACCATAAATAGTAGTTTTTCTAGTATTAAAGTACTTTGGTGCCGAAGTAGTGCTCCAAGAAGGACCTATTAAAGGCTCATTTTTTCCTGTATCCATTACATTTGATTGATATGGATAAGCATAATAGCCGCTAGCCTCTAGAACTAATTCTGTTATTTCCTGCTGTATTTCACTCCCTCTAATTTTAATCATATTTGCTTCTGCTCCTGGAGGAATACCTTTTACATCATTAGAAATGGCTTTAAGCTCCGCATATTCTAAAGCTTGTATTCTAATATCACATTTAGTAACTTTATCCATAAACCTAGCATCATCTCTTAGGCTTAATTCTCCATTCAAATTTAATTTTGCTATTTCTCTTATCTTAGATAAAGCTTTTTTAGAACGTGAAACTTGTGCATTAGATGTTCGTTCATGACCTAATAAATATTTTGCTACGGTCCATCCTTTATTTATTTCATAAATTAGATTTTCTTCTGGAACAAAAACATCTTCCAAGTATACCATATTAACTTCATGACCTCCATCCAAAGTAATAATAGGCTTTACAGAAACACCAGAAGATTTCATATTCAATAACATGAATGATATACCTTCCTGAGGCTTACAATCTGAATTTGTTCTTACTAAAATAAACATCATATCTGCATAATGGGCCATTGTCGTCCATGTTTTGGTGCCATTAATTTTATATCCGCCTTCAACTTTTTCAGCTTTAGTAGTTAATGATGCTAAATCCGAACCAGATCCAGGTTCAGAATAGCCCTGACACCACCAATGTTCGGTTGATAAAATTTTTGGTAAATAAAAATCTTTTTGTTCTTTTGTTCCATATTTTATTATAACTGGAGCTACCATTGTGACTCCAAATGGTAATACGGAGGGAGCTGATGCAGCTCCACATTCTTCATCAAATATATATCTTTGTGTTACAGTCCAATCTGTTCCACCATATTCTTTTGCCCAACTTGGTGCCATCCAGCCCTTTTCATATAATTTATTTTGCCATTCTAACATATCTTCTTTTGTTAAATGGTGCCCCTCTTCTACCTTTTTTTTGGTATTAGGATTTAAATTTTTATTTATAAAATCTCTAACTTCTTGTTTAAATATAAGATCTTCTTCACTAAAATTTAAATTCATTAAAATACTCCCTTTAAATAGCTATAAATAATTTAATAATGAATTATTAACAATTTTTAATCTTTTGGCAATCCTACAGTAACTATATATATGTAAAATAATAATCATACATATATAGCTTATTAAAACACCCCCTGAATAATAACCCAGCTGCCCTCCTGTTGCTGGGTTATATTTAAAATGATAGATTAATTAATATTATAAATTTTTTAGAATATGCATTATGAAAATATTATTAATAGAAGATGATTTATCTACTTTATCCTTTATAAAAAAAGGATTAAACGAATATAGTCATGTGGTTGACACCTTTTCAAATGGACATGATGGTCTTGATGCAGCCTATTTAAATGAACACGATATAATTATCTTAGATAGAATGTTACCAGGGATAGATGGACTCACAATAGTTACAAAACTTAGAAATAATAATATTACAACACCAGTACTATTTTTATCAGCATTAGGAGAAGTAGATGATAGAGTTAAAGGTTTAAAGGCAGGAGGAGACGATTATCTAGTAAAACCATTCTCATTTGCAGAATTAATAGCAAGAATAGAAGCATTAAATAGAAGACAAAACCCTAAAAGCCACGTAGATATATTACAAATACATGATCTAATTTTAAATAAGCGTAATAGAAAAGTTACAAGAAATTCAAAAAATATAAATTTGCAACCTCAAGAATATAAACTTTTAGAAGTTTTAATGGAAAACTCAAATGAGCTTATCACAAGAACTATGTTATTAGAAAAAGTTTGGGATTTACATTTTGATCCTCAAACAAATATTATTGATGTTCATATAAGTAGATTAAGAAAAAAAATTGATAAAGATCATGAAATTCAATTATTAAGAACTATTAGAGGTGCTGGATATAGCATCCAATATAATAAGAATTAAAATAGTCATGTTTTTAAATTATTTTAAAGCATTAACTGCAAAAACAGTTTTAATATTTTCAACATTTTTTGTTTTTATTCTTATTGTTTTAGCTGTTTCAGTCTATGAATTCACTCTTAAAGTTATGGAGAAAGAGAATAATAGAGTTATAAATATAGAATATACATATTTAATAAAAACCTATTTAAAATATGGACCTCAAAAATTAATACTTACCATTAATCAACGTTCAAAAAACCAGAACACAGCAATATATTTAGCAACTGATCAATTATATAATAAACTAGCTGGAAATCTAAACTCATGGCCAGAAGAAAAACTAGATAGCGAAGGTTTTATTAGTTTTGAAATAAGTCGTATATTAGGCTCTGAAATTATAACGCACAAAAGTAGAGCAAAAATAATTCTTTTTAAAAATGGTACTAAACTCCTGGTTGGAAGAGATGTTCAACCAGAAATATTAATTTTTAAGGCTTTGATAAACCTTGTAATATTTGCAATTATATTTATAATTCTTGCTGGTATAATTGGTAGTGCACTTTTAGGCAGGTATAGCATAACAAAAATAAATATATTAAATACAGCTATTCAAAAAATTACAGATAATGATTTACATGGAAGAATAAATAATAAAAAAATTAATAATGAATACAAACAAATTTCTACTAATGTGAATAGAATGTTGCAAAGAATAGATGAATTAGTTGATAACTCTAAAAATATTTCTGGAAATATTGCCCATGATTTAAAAAAACCACTTACTAAATTAAAAGCTAATCTTGAGCTAGCTTCTATAAAGATAAAGAATAAAAAAAGTATTGAATATATAGACGAAGCAATTACTGAAGCAGATAATCTTATAAAAATATTTAATGCTCTACTAGATATAGCCAGTTTTGAAAGTGAAAAGAAACAAGATTTTAAAGTTTTTAATTTATCCAATGCAATCAAATCTATTATTGAAATTTATTTACCTGTTTTTGAAGATAATAACATAAAATTAATATCTAACATTGAGGAAAAATTAAAAATTTTTGGAAACAATATATTGTTAACTCAATCTTTTACAAATATTATAGATAATGCAATTAAGTACTCTACAACTAATAGAGATAAAGAAATCAAAATTACGTTGAATAAAAAAAATGACAATATTTATCTCAATTTTATTGATAATGGTGATGGCATAGATAAAGATAACTATAGTAGGGTCTTTGATAGATTTTTCAGACTTGAAAAACATAGACAAACTGATGGAAATGGTCTGGGCTTAAGTATGGTAAAAGCTATTTTAAAATTACATAATGCATCAATTTCTCTATCTAATAATAAACCAGGTTTAATTGTAAAAATTCGATTTACAGTTAATGCTTAGCCAATTACATGCCCACCATCAACTCTAATAACACTTCCCGTCATGAAAGAAGATGCATCTGAGCATAATAAAAGTAATACCCCATCTAATTCATCTGCAGAACCAATACGTTTTTGAGGTATTAATTTTACCATTTCTTTACCTTCATTAGTATCAAAATACTTTTTGTTTAAATCCGTTAAAATATACCCTGGTGCAATAGCATTTACTTGAATATTATATTTAGCATATTCATAAGCCAATGTCCTTGTAAGATGACTAACAGCTGCTTTAGAGGCACAGTATGATGATAGGTAGTTGCCTAATACTTTTTCTGCTGCTATTGAAGAAATATTTACTATTTTACCAGAAGATTTTTTATTAACTAAATACTTTGCAAAAAATTTAGAACACATAAAAACTCCTCTTAAATTTGTGTTCATTACTTTATCCCAATCTTCCATTGTCGTATTAAGCGAAGATTTAGAAATTGCAATTCCCGCATTGTTAATTAGTATAGAAATTTTACCATATATACTCTCTACTTTCTTAAATGCCTCAATAACAGATTTTTCATTATTAACATCCATATTAATTGATAAACATTCACCTCCAGATTTTTTAATATAATCTTCAGTTTCTTTAAGTTTAATTTTATTTATTGCTGCTAATACGACTTTTGCTCCCATGCTACTTAGAACATAACTAAATCTGCGTACTAAACCTCGAGAAGCGCCTGTAACAAGTACAGTTTTATTGGTAAGATCAAATTTTTTTAAATAGTGTCTGAACTAAAAGACATTTTTTATCCTTTATTTATTTTAGACTTTAAATATGTTATAAAACTATCATTAAACAAATTAATAATTAAGGTATAAAATGATAAAAATAGATATTGTATCTGATGCAGTTTGCCCATGGTGTTATATTGGTAAAAAAAGATTAGATAAAGCTCTAAATAAATATAAAAAATATAAATTTGATATCAACTGGCATGCCTTTCAATTAAACCCATCTATGCCAAGAAATGGAATGGATAGGAAACAATATTTATTTTCTAAATTTGGAGGTGAGAACAGAGCA
>LWDU01038921.1_pt3 | contig 30761 bp, 24 predicted proteins | sample 727161 | NCBI WGS metagenome assembly LWDU01 (sample SAMN04566230, study PRJNA314399) | hydrothermal vent metagenome | isolation source: deep sea hydrothermal plume seawater | place: Mexico: Gulf of California, Guaymas Basin | collected 2004-07-11
ACGTGGATGAAGAGGTCGCGTATTCCGTGCCGATCGAGATTTTGCTTGAGTTGGAGCAGTTCACTGGGGGGCACGGGCTCGCCGCTTCGAACCTCGTGCCCTGTATACCACTTATGGCCAAGCCATATCCCGTTCGTTCCTCGATCGAAACGGAATTCGCTGCTGGGGAAAGGATCCCATAGCACCAGCGCGGTGACATATGCACCGGCGAGAAAGAGGAGCAGGGCCAGAAGTCGGAGTCTTTGCAATCGAACCTCAACCCAAACGGAACCAAGCGGAAAATAGACTTCGGACCGGGCCTTTGTTCTCGTTCCGGCTTCCGGCTACTGGGGGGGCATGGTAGGCTACTCGCGATGAGTCTCAAATATAGGTTATTCGGTCTGGTTTTCCTGATTGGATTGGTTCTCGATCAGCTGACGAAACTTTCGATTGTCGAGAGATTTCGTTACGGCGAGCGCCTTGTGGTTATTCCGGGGATTTTTGATCTGACCCACGTTCGAAATCCGGGCGGGGCATTCAGCCTGTTTGCCGACGGTCCTTTTGAGTGGCGAATGACGTTTTTCGTCGGGGCAACCGCGCTGGCCATTGTTTTGTTGCTGGTTTTCCTAACTCGCCACGAGCGTGAGGATTGGCTGACTCCTGTGGCTTTGGGGTTTGTCATGGCCGGCGCCGTGGGCAACCTGATTGATCGGATCGCATACGGAGAAGTGATCGACTTCATCGATGTTCATCTATGGGGCGGATATACCTGGCCGACGTTCAATCTCGCCGATAGCGCAATCGTTCTGGGCGTGAGTCTTTTGCTCGTTGAGGTCTTTGTGTCCGAGGAGGGCACTGGCGAGGGCGAGCGGCCGCTTGCGGATTGACAAGCTTCGGAAGCCGCCGGAACGCTCATGTCTTCGAATTCCTCGCGGAAGGGCGGAAGGGCGGGCGAGTCGAGGGTTGCCTAGTTTTGTTCACTTGAGTCTTTTTAGATCAACAATCCGGCCAGACAAGCCGTCATGAAGCTGGCCAGTGACCCGGAGAGAATCGCACGTAGGCCAAGGCTGGAGACTTCGTGACGTCTGCCTGGGACCATGCCACCAATGCCCCCCAACAGGATCGCCAACGATCCGAAATTGGCAAAGCCGCACAGTGCGTATGAAGCGATGATTCGACTTCGCTCGGTCAGCTCTCCCGCGGCCATTGCGTGGCCCAATTGCTGGTAGGCGAGGAATTCGTTGAGCACGGTCTTGATGCCGAGCAGGGAGCCCACAGTAGGTGCATCCTGCCAAGGCACACCCATCAAGAAGGCGAGAGGCGCGAGCACAATTCCCAGCCCCTTTTGAAGCGTCAGATCGCGGATACCCAGAAGGCCGCCGATTCCGCCTAGAAGATCGTTGGCCATTGCGATCAAGGCCACAAAAGCGATCAGAGTTGCTCCCACGTATGCGGCGAGTTTCATCGCGTTCAATGCACCTTCAGCGGCAGCATCAATGATGTTGCCTCCCGAGTTTTCTACGGGCACCTGGACTCCGGCCATAGTCACAGGATGATCCGTTTCGGGAATCATGATCTTTGCAAGAACCAGACCGGCTGGCGCGGAGAGGATACTCGCGGTGACAAGATGCCCGGCAAAAGCTCCACCGCCAAGAATATTTACGTAGGCGAGCAGGACCGATCCAGCGACTGTGGACATGCCCAAGGTCATGGCCGTAAAGAGTTCTGATCGAGTCATGCGTTCGATATAGGGCTTGATGATCAGGCAGGATTCGACCATGCCCACGAATATATTGGCGACCGCCGCGAGACTTTCGGCGCCCGACAGTTTCATGCTTCGGGCCAGCACTGCCGCCAGACCGCGGACTACCCACTGCACCCACCCGAGGTGGTAGAAAATTGAAAAGAGACTGCCCATAAAAATGATGATGGGGAGAACGCCGAGGGCGAAGGAAAAGCCTACTTCGAAGAGGGGGCCAAAGACGAATTGTGTGCCGGCATTCGTATAGTTCAGAAGTCGGCCGACGCCGACCGAGACACCAGAAAAAAAAGTTTGCCCGACGTTGGTCCTCAACAAGACGAGGCCTAGGGCGAATTGAATCCCCAATCCCAAAGCTACTGTTTTCCACGGGATCGCGCGCCGATTCGACGAGGCAAGCCACGCGATGCCAATCATGGTGAGAAGTCCTACAGCGGACATCAATCGCATTTCGATCCCGCTCACGTTTGCTCCGGGCTGCCGCGGTTGGTTCTTTTGAAGAGTTCGCTGAGGTCGCGCGTTGCAGCGACTGGGTCGGATGCAGCCGCAACCGCCGAGATGACTGCGGCCCCCGCGGCCCCCGCATTCTTGATGGCAGAAATATTCGTGGCTCCGATTCCGCCGATCGCGACCAGCGGGACGGGGGATGCCAATCGTACGGCTTCCTCAAGGGCTCTGAGGCCGGGAGCGGGATGCGCGGAAACCTTTGATTGTGTACCGAAGATCGGGCCAAAGGCCACGTAGTCGGCTTCTTCCGCCGCGGCGGCGACCTGACTAAGATCGTGAGTGGAGAGCCCGAAGGTGAGCCTGTCGAGAGCGGAATCGGGGAGTCGGGCCGGGGGGAGATCGCTTTGACCGAGGTGAACCCCATCGGCTTCGGCCGCCAATGCAAGATCAAACCGATCGTTGAGAATAAAACACACACCCGCTAGCCGGGTAATGGATCGAATCGCCCGGGCCCACTCCAGGGTCTGGCCATCGGTGGCGTGCTTGGTCCGGAGTTGGACAACGGCGGCCCCTCCGTCACAGGCTGCCACGGCCTGATCAACGGGTCCTAGCGGCCAGGACGGGTCATCATCGGCCAACACATGGATGCCCGCTATAGGGTGCAGGCCCGCCCTGGGGCTCATTTACCCGATCCTCGCTTGGGAAGATCGATTTCGAGTTCCATAATTTTTTTCCGCAGCGTGTTTCGATTGATTCCGAGCAGAGCGGCTGCCCGAATCTGGTTCCCATCGGTGTGGCTGAGAACGGTAGCCAGCAACGGACGTTCCATGGCTTCGACAAAGGTTCGGTAAATATGAGTGGGGTCGGTTTCATCGAGCAAGCCTCTGACGCTCTGTTCAACGACTTCTTCGAAAGTACTCAGCAGGTCTTTCTGGCGCGGGCTTTTGACGAGAAAATCGAAGTCCAGCGGAGAAAGGATGCTGGTTGCAGACAAGACTAGGGCCCGTTTGACGGCGTTCTCTAGTTCTCTGACATTCCCAGGCCATTCGTGGTCTTGGAGGTGGTCAAGGGTCGCTTCGGCGATCTCGACTCCGTGTTCCGACAATTCGTCCGCGTAGCGATGGGTGAAGAATTCAGCGAGAGTTCGAATGTCCTCTTTTCGCTCGCGAAGCGGTGGGATTTCGATGGGAACGACCCGGAGGCGGTAGAGCAGGTCTTCGCGAAAATTCCCGGCCTCTACGGCCTCTTCAAGATTTCGGTGGGTCGCGGTGAGTACCCTGACGTCGACGAAGATTGGGTCTCGCCCGCCCACCGGGGTGACCTCTCCGCTTTGCAGCACGCGAAGCAACTTGGCTTGGAGTTCGATGGGCATATCGCCGATTTCGTCGAGAAAGAGAGTTCCACCCGAAGCTTCTCGAAAGCGCCCGAGTCGAGTGGAAATTGCTCCTGTGAAAGCACCTCTTTCATGCCCGAAGAGTTCACTTTCGAGCAATTCGGTCGGTATTGCCGCCGCGTTCACGGTGACGAATGGTCGATCGCAGCGCTTACTTGCGGCATGGATAGCTCGGGCAACGAGTTCTTTGCCGGTTCCGCTCTCCCCCGTGATCAGTACGGGCACATTGCGGACAGCCACCTTGCCCACCAATTTAAAAATTTCGAGAAGGGCAGGGCTGCGGCCCACGAGACGCTCGCTCCCTTGGCGTTTGCTGCCTCGAGCTTCGCGTCGCAGGTCTCGAACTTGATCTTGGAGGACACGAGTGGACTGGGCGCGTTCAACCAGGGCCGAAACCTGCGCCAGAGAAAAGGGCTTGACGAGGTAGTCAAGGGCTCCTCGCTTCATGGCTTCGACAGCATTTTCCATGGTGTTCTGAGCAGTGATGATGACCACGGCGGTATCGGAACCCGTGCTGCGCAAATGGTCGAGTATTTCGAGTCCGCTGGAGCCGGGCATGCGGATATCGAGAAAGGCAAGGTCGAACTGATTCGAACTCAGCGCATCGAGAGCCGACTCTCCATCCGCGACTTCGTTGACCCGGTGGCCCTCAGTTTCGAGTGCTTCGCGCAACACGAACCGGATGGAGTCTTCGTCGTCTGCGACGAGGATCGTCATTTTTTTCGACTGAGCGGCGCTCATTCGCCGATTCCTTCCTCCGGAGTTTTTGAGGTTTTCCCGGTGGTGTTCGGTTCTGAATGGAGGGGCAACTTCACGCGAACCCGGCCGCCCCCATCGTGAGAGGCATCTATCCTCAATCGACCGCCGTGTCGAGTGATCCAATGCCTTGAAACGGCAAGGCCAAGTCCCGTCCCGTTGACCTTGGTTGTGAAGAAAGGCGTGGACAGCTGATGCTGGATGGAGGGCGAAATTCCCGGTCCTTCGTCCTCGAAGCAGATTACCACGGTGGGCCGCGGGCGACCGTCTTCGCCCTTGAGACGATTTTCGAGGGCCATGCCGGTCGTGAGGGTGAGCTTCCCGCCTTCTTTTTCCATGGCCTGGACCGCATTCTGAATCAGGTTCAAGAAAATCTGTTTCAGGCGATCTGTGTCTCCGGGAATTTCGGGAATGGACGGGTCGTAGACGCGCTCAAAGACGACACCCTGGGCGGCCGAATCGATTTGCACAAGTTCGACGACCTCATCGAGCAAGCGGTGGAGGTTGACGAAATCGCAATCCAGGGCTTCACCCTTGGCGAAGACCATCAATTCGTCCACCAGACCGGCAATGCGGTCGACTTCACGGACGATGAGTTGGGCGGTCTTTCGGCCCCGCTCGTCGTCGACTCTCCGCTCCAGAAGTTCGGCGGCGCCGCGGATGCCACCGAGCGGATTCTTGACCTCATGGGCAATTCCGGCGGCGATTTGACCGTAAGAGGCCAGCCGATCGCGTTGAGCGGCCTCATCCAGCAGATCGGCAAATGCCGTTCGGTCGCGAAGAACCACAACTGTTCCGGGCTCACCATTGCCCTGATTGAACAGTGGGGAAACCGATACAGAAACGATCCGGGTTCTCCCGAAAGGCCGGCTCAGCGACACCTCGTCCTCCACGATGGGCCCGCCGGTGCGCTGAACCGCGGCGATCAAATTCAGTACTACGTGTGATTTTCCCAACAATGGAGCAAGCCCTTGGCCGACCCCCGCCTCGGGCGAAATGTCGAGGAGCTGACTCGCCTGCTCGTTGAGCCAACGAATTTCGCCATGGGGGGAGAGTGGAGGACATCGTGGAGTTCGGGGCTCCGATCATCGTGCTCCGTCATGGCCCGCTTTCTGCGATCGAAGGCAATCGGTATGCCTAAAAGTTAGTCAATTTAGCGTCTCGCTTAGGGGCCGCCACACGGCTGGCGGGTGCCACGATCACGCGTGAGCGGCTCCCAGAGGCCGAGGGATCGGGTAGTCTTGGCCCCTACCATGCTTGAGGGAATCAGCGTTCAGGAAGCCCGTGAGTGCGTTTTGGGATCGAGCGACGCCCTGACCGGGGAAAGAGTGCCGATCTTGGACGCCCTCGGTCGTTGTTTGACGGCGCCCGTCGTTTCGGGGCGGCGGCTGCCGCCCGCGGATTGCTCCGCCATGGATGGCTACGCGGTTCGTCTGGCGGATTTGGCCGGAGCGACGCCTTCAAGCCCGGTTCGGCTTCGGGTCGGGTTCGAGGTCGCCGCCGGCGATTCCTCCCCGCACACCCTGCAACCCAATGAAGTTGCACGGATTTTTACGGGTGCGCCGATCCCCGATGGGGCCCAGGCGGTGGTGCGCCAAGAGGATACGGAAGTCAAAGGCGACTATGTTCGCATAAATATATGTCCGGCCCTGCACGAGCATATCCGCGATGCGGGTGAGGATTTGGGTATCGGCGATGCGGTTTTCGACGTGGGCTGCAGGATTGGCCCCTCGGAGATCGGTGTACTCGCATCCTTGGGCCGCTCGGGGGTCGAAGTGTATCGGCGGCCTCGGGTGGCAATCCTGTCCGGGGGTGACGAGTTGGTTGAGATCGACGGCGATGTTTCCGGCGGTCGCATCGTTGCCTCCAACGCGTACGCGCTGGCCGCTGGGTGCCGCCTGCTGGGCGCCGAGCCCAGCTACCTGGGGATTGCCTCGGACCAGCCAGAAAGTGTGGAACAGCAGTTCAGGTCGGCGCTCTCGGCGGATTGCATCGTGAGCACCGCCGGTGTTTCTGTCGGAGACCATGATCATGTGCGCCCAGTCCTCGAAAAACTTGGCTGTCGACTCCAGTTCTGGGGCGTGCGAATGAAGCCCGGCTATCCCCTGGCGTTTGGTCGCTTTGACTCGGTCGGGGGATCGGGGGACGGGATGGGGCCCTTGGTTTTCGGTTTACCCGGAAACCCTGTATCCGCCACGGTCTGCTTTGAGTACTTCGTTCGCCCGGCTCTACTCAGAATGATGGGTCGGCGCGATCTTTTCCGCCCGCGCGTGGAGGCTCGGGTGGTCGATGGTTTGAGTAAAAAACCCGGTCGTCTTCATTTCGTTCGTGTCACTCTGGAGCGCCGAGAGGGGGAATGGCTCGCGCGGAGTACTGGGAACCAGAGTTCGGGCGTGATGACCTCAATGGTTCGGGCCGATGGTCTGCTGGTTTTTCCCGAAGAGGCCAGTGCGTTGGCACCGGGCGAGAAAGCCTGGGTCGAGGTTTTGGATGGAGGAGTCTTCGCCAGATCCAAGCCGGTTTTCTAATTTCTGGCTGGCCTCCCAAATTTCCGGGTACAAGCTCGTAAAATTTGACTTGTCCAGAGCCTGCTCGGTCTTCCCCGTCTGTGGCTGGAGCGCGGCGCGGTTATGAGGACGGTCGTGAGGACGGCCATGAGGACGGTTATGGGCGCGGCTAAATAGGGCGCGGCTATAGGGACGCTTATGGGGACGGTTCGGGGGGCGGCGGCTGGGGGCTCGTCTGGCCTTCGTCGATCTGCCCGCCCGACAAAATGGCGCGCAGAATCTGATAGGGGGCTTCGAGAAGATCGGGGAGGCCTTCGGCGAAGCTGCGCCCGGGAAGCGATCTTACCTGGGGACGACTCAAGTCTCCATCGACTTGGTAGTAAGTCCCGACGAGTCCGCGCTCGGATCCCGGGAGAATCACCTTGACGAGGGGAATCGATTCGAGGAGTTGGCCCGCGCTGCGGAAGAGGAAAAGGCCGGCCACTCCAATCAGATCGTAGGGCGGTGTCACTACGTCGAGGCTTCCGGATGCGTAGATGCGAAGCGGTCCCTCCAATTCGAAGTTCCGGGTCTGAACGCGATGGTCCTTCAGGTTCATATCCGCGGTCATGGACTCATAGGGAATCGCCGCTTCGTCGGCGTAGTTGTTGTAGCCCTCGCTCGCTTGGGCGAGGGCTAGCAGAACTGGGATTTCCTGCCGGCCCAATGCGCCTTGGCGGGCGTTGACCTCAGCTTTTCCAGCGAGGTCCGTCAACAGGGACTGCTCGGGCTGCAGACTGCCCTCCAGAGACCCTGAGATATCCAAGGTTCCCGTGATATCGCCGGGGCGGATCCCGAAGAGCTCTCCCACCCTGCTCATGTCACGGGAACGGAATTACGCCGGCTGAGGTTCAACTCGATATTGCCATCCAAAGTACCTCGGGGCTCGAGGTTGGCCCGGAAATGCGACAAAAACAGCGAGGCCCCCAGCATGGCAAAGTCGGCCTCGACGGCTTGAAGCGGTAACAGCCCGGTTTCAAGTCCGGGAATTTCGATCCGGCCCGATAGCCACGGAACGACAGGGGGAGGCTGGTCGTTTGTCTCGCTGGCATTTTCCGCAGTGGGGACTGGGCTCCCGGTCTTGTTCGCTGCGGGCACAGAGGGGGAGTCGCGCTCCTGATCGCGCTGGGGTGCATCGGCGCTCAGGGTCGGCGGTGCCGCCTGCATGACGAGTTCGATTTGCTTTTTCGGGGTGGTCTTCCATATCAGTTTACCCGTTAGGGGCACGCCCCCGAAGAGCATCGATTTGGCTTCAATCTGGATTTTCGTTGGGTCCGGGGCGATCAAGAAGTCGGCTTCTCGGACAATACAGGGAAGAGATGGGTGCTCCAGTTGATCGATCCAAATCCGGAAGGGCAGGATGGTTCGCTCTTCCTCGCTGTTGGGCGCTGCCGTCTCCGTTGGTCCGGATCGGGAGGAGGCGATAGCCCGGGAAGATTCGGGCTCTTCGGCCCGGAGCAAGCGAATTCCCAAGATCTCCATGAGAGGGTCGAGGCCCGGGAAGCTCGAAGGTTCTGTGCCTCTCGCACTTTCGCGGGTCGTCACCTTGAAGACGTTGGAGACCCCCTTGATGCTGATGTCTAGTGCGGGGAGAGCTTTGCCGTTTCGGATTCCCCGTCCTCTTCGCAACCGAAACGTATCGCCCCAAAGGTCCACGCGCCCCGCCAACTCCGTATAGATATCTCCCTGCTCCGACGAAATTTCAAGACCAACCAACTCGCCGCTGACTCTTACCGTGTCGGGCAGGGGGGACAGCTGCCCGGAATAGAGCTGTTGCCAACCGTCGAGGTCCAGATCTCCAGATAGGCCGAAATTCTTTGCGGAGCCGGCTTTAAGCTCCATTCGCTGACCCCGTGCCTCGAAATTCAAGGGGCCGAAAAATTCCTCTAGAGCGTCGACGTTGAGCCCCGCGAAGTCAGCTGACATTTGAGTCGGCGACGAATCGCTCAGGGGACGCGACACTTCGCCGTCTAGGCCCAGTTTGATTCCACTGTCGTCGACGACGGTTCCCGTCAAACGAACAGTGTCTTCGTCCAGTCGGCCAACTGCTGCGAGCCGGACTTTTTCTCGTTCGATGGGGCGTTTCTCCGGGCCCTGGGGGTTGAGGCGTTGAAAGCGCAATATTGTCCAGTCAGCAGCGAGCAGACCGGTTTTGGGAGAGTCGGTCTTGTAGTCGATGGAGCCAACCAGAGATCCGTGCGGCCAACCGGAGACCTCCCCTTTGGCCAGATAGGGATCGAGAGTCTCGAGCGGAAATGCGTTGGCGGTAATTCTCGATCGGTACTCGTCGTCGCCGTTATTTTCGCCGACAACCTCGACGTGGGTTTCTCGGTCCGCCCCTGTGAGCAATTTAGCCGAGAGCTTGAGCTGGGATTCGCCGGAGAGCCAGTGATGAATGAGTACGCCCTCGACTTCATTCATGCTCAGAATGACCGGCATTTCGGCGTCGATGGGATTTGATCTCTTCTCGTCCCTGAATAGAACGCGTCCATTTCTCAACTCGACCCGATCCGCTGCGATCGGTTTCTTGAGAAGAATGCGGGTTACGTTTTCAAAGCTTGAAAAGAAGTGGACGTAGAGTTCGGGATCCGAAGATCGATTTTTGGAGTTGATGTCCGCCAGCGCCTGAACGGGAAAGGGATACCAATTTCCCTCTGAATCTCTTCTGATATCCAGAGTGGGTTCTTCCAGTATCAATTCCGAGAGGCGAAAGCGACCGGTGGCCAAGGCGAGCAGGTCGATTTCGGCCACGACTCGCTTGGCGGACAGGCGGGACCCCAAGATCGCGGTTGAGTCGGGATAGACCTCGATGGATTCGCCTTGAATGAAGAGGCCTCGCTGGATGGCCAGTCCCACGCGTTCGATGCGAACCGACCCGGCGAGAATCGAAGAAAGTTGTGTTTCGATTTCACGGGTGAGAATTTGAATTCCAACGACACTGGAAACCCAGTAGCCCAGGCCTGCCGCGGCAAGACTCCCCAAGAGCAGGATTGATACATTTCGCCACGCCCGCACCCCGCCCCCTTCGGATCATTTTCCACCAGAAGCCGCCTAGCGCCGTGTGCGCACGCTTCAAGCGAGATCTGTGCATTTGCCGACTGCTGAATTGTCGCCGGGGTTCCTGAGAGCCCCGGAGGTCCTCTCGATTCGTGCTCCGTTGAGACTGTAGAACCTGTGCATTATATCCGTGCGCGCGGGGCAGCGAGGATCCCAAATCTCCTTTTTTACTAAAGAAAAGCTGCAGGTTCGTCCGAATCACTCCATGTGCCTTGAGGTGAGGTCCGGGAACAGGTCCCGGAACACCTGGAGATCTACTTGAAGGAGAGTACCCAATGTACGATTCGGAAGACCAGCAGCAGGTTGTAGAGGAGTTCCCGAAGAAGGCGAATCGTGTCCGCGAAATCCGCGAACATAAGCTCATGACCCAGTCGCAGCTCGCGCGGAAAGCGAGAATTGCGCTTCGAACCATTCACAGCGTCGAAAAGGGCCTGAACTGCCGCATGGATACCAAGCGGAAGATTCTTCTGGCGCTTGGCTTGCGGTTCGAAGACAAAGATCTGGTGTTTCCCCCGCGGAAGCCGCTTGACTTTATCCTCCCCCAATAGACTCGACCCTGCTACGATGCGGTGACCTTGGGGGCGGGCCTTAGGGCCCCCCCACGGAGGCTCCCATTTCGGACCGCATCTCAATTCTTGCGGACGTCGCTGAGATCGTCTCCCGCTCCCACGATTTGCAGGAGACTCTCGCGAACGTCACGGATCTGGTCGCGAAGCGACTCGATGCGGACGTCTGTTCGATTTACCTGATCGACACGGACCCCGAACTGCTCACCCTGATGGCCACGATCGGCCTGGACCCAGGGGCAGTGAGCCGAGTTCAGCTGCGTGTGGGCGAGGGTTTGGTAGGGCTCGTGGCGCAGGGGCGAGAGCCCATCGCTGTGGAGGCGGCTCGCGAGCATCCCTCCTTTCGCTACTTCCCGGAGACGGGAGAGGAACGATACGAATCGCTCCTGGCAGCGCCGATGGTGATGCAGAGTGCGACCATTGGCGTGCTTGTGATTCAGACAGTAGATCCACGGTCCTTTGATCAGTCCGACATCGAACTGATGCAAACGTGCGCTCAGCTTCTGGCGCCCGTGGTCGTCAACGCCCAGCTCCTCGCTCTCATGAGCACGAGCGAAGCCAGGCGCGCAGAGATCACATCGGCATTGACGAGTACGACGGGGCGGTTCCCCCATGGCGATCGGCCGGAAGATCGAACCGAACAGAATGTTGAATTGCGCGGCATTGCAACGTCGCGGGGGATCGCAATTGGTCCAGTTTATCGGGTGGATGACCCCGTCGATCTCGATCACGTCGAGTATTTTCCCAGGGAGTCTCTCGTTGAAGAGCACGAGGACTTGCTGAAGGCGCTGGCCGAGACTCGAACCGAGATTGAGGAGGCGCGTGAGGCCTCGGGGGCTCGATTCGGGCCTGAGTTTGCCGCGGTATTTCATACCCAGATTCAAATTCTCGAGGACAAGGGGTTCGTCGAAAATATTGACCAGGCGATCAATGAGAAAAAGAACGCACTGCTTGCCCTTCGCTCGGTGCTGGATACCTATAGGGAAACCTTCGAGCGGATCGAGGATGAATATTTCCGCGAGCGGGGAGTCGATATTATCGATATCGGACACCGTATCATGGAAAAATTACTCGGGGTGCGCTCTCCGGTTGCCCCGATGCAGCCTGGTTCCGTAGTTGTGGTCGATCAGGTTCTTGCCGGCCTTTTTGCCCGTCTGGAGATGGACCAAGTGGCGGCAATCGTCGCCGAGCACGGGGGTTCCACTTCGCATGGCGCAATTTTCGCGCGAACCCTTGAAATTCCGGCAGTGACGGGCGCGACCGGAATTATGAGCGAGGCTCAACAAGGAGAGGACTGCATCGTCGATGGGGCTACGGGCCGGGTCTACCTTCAGCCCGACGAAACTCTTGTTACGTATTACCGAGACGCTCAGCGCGAGCACAAGCTTGCCATCGAACATCTGGACGCCCTGTGCGATCGGCCCGCCGAGACAAAAAATGGAACACCGGTAACGCTTTCGGCGAACGTCGGACTCCTGAACGACCTGCGTCAGGTAGATCAGCACGGCGCAGAGGGAATTGGGTTGTTCCGTACCGAGTTGTTGGCCCTTGCACATCGTGGTTTTCCCAGCCAAGAAGAGCAGGAGCAACTCTATTGTCGGGTTGTAGAGCAGATGGCCCCCAGGCCTGTCACGATTCGAACGCTCGATCTGGGGGGCGACAAGGGTATTCCGAACGTGGGGATGCCGGGCGAAGAAAACCCACAACTGGGGCTTCGCTCAATTCGCCTGACGCTCGAAAACAGGAGAGCTTTTCGTGCTCAGCTCCGGGCAATCCTGAAGGCGAGCACGTTTGGCCCAACGAAATTGCTGCTTCCGATGATTTCGAGCATCGAAGAATTGCGGGAGTCCAAGGCGTTGCTCGAACAAGTCCGAGAGGGTCTCGCGAAGGACGGGCAGGATTTTGATCAGAATATGCCGTTAGGGATCATGATCGAGGTGCCGTCAACGGCGATCTCTGCCGATATTTTCGCGGCCGAGTGCGATTTTTTCAGCATCGGGACCAACGATCTGACTCAATATACCCTGGCGGTTGATCGCGGAAATGAGCGCGTTGCCCATCTTTACGACGGGCTGCATCCCTCGGTTCTCTCGCTCATCGATCTCAGCGTCAAGTCGGCCGAACGGGCGGGTATTCCGATCTCGATTTGCGGTGAAATGGCCAGCAACCCGCTGGCCATCCCGATTCTCGTGGGTCTTGGGATTGGCGAATTTTCGCTGGTCCCCTCAGCGGTTCCGTTCGCCAAGGAGATCATTCGGGCTCTCGATGCGCGGGATGTAGCGGAAGATGCGCGCCGAGCGCTCATGGCTTCATCTTCCCGTGACGTTCATGAAATCGCGGCCAGCCGGCTACTGGGGTCGGGTTTGCTCGATCATCCCGACATTGGCTCTTGGCTCCGCAGCGCAGTGGACGAAACTGCCGGGTTTTCCTGAGCGAAGCGCGACCTCACCTCGTCGCGAATGACTTCGACCAAAACTAGGAAAGACGTCGCTATAGCGATTGCCGAAGCCCAACGGTATTCATCGTAGTCCTGATAAAATGCGAGTCCGTTGAGATTCCATGCGGTGGCTGCGCCGAGAAGAACAAGGCCGATCGTGGGGCGACGACTGGCCAGCAGTGCCACCGGGATGAAGAACGAGTAGTAGTAGTTGGTAGGCGCCGTCAATATCGGAATCAAGCAAGCTCCAAGCGCCGCCGCTTCCCAGTCCTCGGTGTTCCGCAGTGCGCGCCAAAAGAGAGCAAGGAAGATACAAAGTACCGGGACGCGTACTCCCATGGCCGCCCAGTGATTTTCCGGAAAGATCCAGTGGGTTATAACCTGGAGGCCCATCTGGTTCGTGATAGACATTGACGAAAATTCAATAATCTTTTTGGCAAAATCGGGATACGCAGAGGCCGCTAGCGTCATCAGGCTCAAGATTCCGATGCCTCCAAGCGCTACGGCCGTCCCCCCGGCAAAACGGATATAGCGGGCGTTCAACTCCCGAAGGCTCACAGAGCGCTGGATCGCTCGAAGCACGTAACCGAGTCCGAGTGCGCCCGGAAACAACCGCAGAAGTGCGGAGAACGTCAACGCCGCGCCTCCAATGAAGGGCAGGCCCCTTCGCAGCGCGGCCACTCCGCCGACCGCGCTGATCCACCATAGATGCCGTAGGAAAGCGTCACCCACCCATGTATATCGCCAGAGGCAGCCGGTTCCCCAGATCAGAACGACCAGACAGGTCGTCTCCCACCCGAACGCCCAGGCAACCAGGCCGAAGGCCATGACCACAAGAACGCGGTCGATCCGGGCCAGTCGGTGGGCGATTTTTGGATTCGTTGCTGGAGCCATTGCCGCTACCCACCCGCCCACGAGAGTCCAACTGGGCGACGGGTGATAACCGTGATCCAGCCAGGTCGCCCGCCGAAGGTGTTCTGGCCGGTGCTGAACGAAATATGCGACGTCGTCTCCGAATGCCCGCCATCGCGCGGCACCGAAGTGTTCAGGGCAGTTCTGGCCGTTCTTCTTGATGCTGTTATAGGGCCTTAGCTCCATGGTGCGAAGGTCTCGAGCTTGATCGAATTCCGCATTCGTCAGCTGAAGCCCGCGTTCAGCCAGAGCCACCAATGAGCACTGGTATAGGTCAAAATATCCGAGCTCATCGAAATATTTCGAACCCACGTAGTAGTGGAAGTTATCCGTCGTTGCGAAACCACGCGCGTGGGAAAACTGAAAGAACTGGTAATAGGACGCAAAGGCGGCGGTCGCCGCCGCCATTAAGAGAATCAGCCTCAATCGCGCGAGCCTTGGAGGCAGAGGCGAGAAAAAAAAGTTTCCCCAGGCGAAAATCGCAAAGCCGGCGATAAGGATTGCGGCGCGAATTTCGCTAGCCCGATAGTCGATGCTCTTGTCTTGAACCCGCCGGCTATCGAGATGACTGGGGATGGGCAGACTTGAGGCGACCGGAGAGTGGTCCGAAGCGGCTTCGTTCACTGCCGGGTTGCCATTGGGCTGAACGGTAGATGCGACCCCCAAGGCGAGCAGGAGGAAGAGAAGGCTAAGGGCTGTCTGCCTCAATCCGCTTCTCCTTCGTGGCAGACTGTCAGAACTTTCTCTTGTTCTGCCGATTCTCAGCCAAAGATCTTCTAGCCCACGATATTGACGAGCCGGCCCGGAATCACAATGATTTTTTTGGGAGTGCGACCCGAAAGGTGGCTCTGCACGCGCTCGGAAGCCAAAGCCATTTTCTCCAGATCGGCTTGGGGAGTTTCCTTCGCGACCTCCAACTCGTCGCGTTTTTTGCCGTTGACCTGAATCACCATTCGGACCAACGCTTGTTCAAGGAGGTGGTGCTCGGCCTCGGGCCAGGGCTCATAGGCGAGAGTTTGCGAATGCCCCAGGCGACTCCAAAGCTCTTCGGCGAGATGGGGGGCCATGGGGGCGACCATGAGCACAAGTTTTTCTGCTGCGTCGTGGGTAATCTCGTCGTTCGCGGCAATATCGCGGACAAAGACCATTAGCTTCGAGATCGCGGTGTTGAAGCGCATGGCCTCAATATCTTCAGTGACGCCGGAGATCGTCCGCGCTAGCAGGCGGGCTTGTTCGTCGCTTCCCGGACCCGGGGCGAGTTCTCGGGTGCGGGAGCCTTCTTCGGAATCATCGACGACGAGTCGCCAGCACCGTTGGAGAAAACGGTATACGCCTTGGATTCCATCTGTTGACCACGGGGCGGATTTCTCAAGGGGTCCAATGAACATCTCGTAGAGGCGCATTGAGTCGGCGCCGAATTCCTCGACGACGTCGTCGGGATTAACGACGTTCCCTCGGCTCTTGGACATTTTTTCCATAATTCGCTCGAGCGCGAGGTCGGGAAAGTCGGTGTGATGCGCCTCGCCGGAACCCTTGTCTATAACGACATCCGCGCTGGGAACGAAACGCACCTTGAGGGCACGGTCGTCGTCCACCGCGCGGGGACCTTCCGCGGTCATCCGTGTGCGCTGAGCCGAATAGCGCTCGACCTGTGCGTTGGGATCGTCATCGAGATTGTCGTCGAAGTAGCGAAAGCTCTCGCCGAGAATCATCCCCTGATTGACGAGTTTCTGAAAGGGCTCTCGGGTATGGACCATTCCAAGGTCGAAAAAGACCTTGTGCCAGAACCGGGCATAGAGAAGGTGAAGGACCGCGTGCTCCGCGCCGCCCACATAGAGGTCCACGGGCATCCAGTAACGTTCGGCCTCTTCTGACCAGGGTGCCTCCTGATTTTCGGGATCGATAAAGCGGAGGAAGTACCAACAACTTCCCGCCCATTGCGGCATGGTATTGGGGTCTCGGCGTGCGGGTTTCTGGGTCTCCGGGTCAATGACGGTGATCCAATCCTCGACCCGGGCGAGAGGGGCCTCGAAATTTTCACCCGTTGGCTTGAAGTCGTCCATTTCGGGGAGGGTGATCGGGAGATCCTCCTCGGGAACCAGGGCAATACTTCCGTCTGCGCGGTGGATCACTGGGAAGGGCTCCCCCCAGTAGCGTTGGCGGCTGAAAAGCCAGTCCCGGAGTTTGTACGTGATCGAAGCCTCGCCATGTTTTTCGGCTTCCAACCATTCGTTCATTTTCTTCTTGGCCGTCTCTGTCTCGTGTCCGTTCAAAAACGAGGAGTTGACCGCTCTTCCAGCCCCTGTGAACGCAGCATCTTGGAGGTTTCCACCTTCGACGACTTGGATGATGGGCAAGCCGAATTTTTTGGCGAACAGGTAGTCGCGCTCATCGTGGCCGGGCACCGCCATAATGGCGCCCGTGCCGTAGGCGGCCAGTACGTAGTCGGCGATCCAAATCGGAATCGGTTCGCCGTTGGCGGGGTTGCTCGCGAATGAACCGGTAAAAGCACCGGTCTTTTCGTTTGAGTCAGCCATGCGATCGCGTTCGCTGCGTCTTTGCGTTTGGCGGACGTATTCCTCGATGCCTTCTCGCTGAGAATTCAAAGTGATTAGGCTCACCAGGGGATGCTCCGGTGCCAGCACCATATAAGTGGCGCCGAAGAGCGTGTCTGGGCGGGTGGTGAAGACTTCTATTTCATGGACACCAGCGCTGTTGTCCTTGCCGTCCCCGAGAACGGAGAATCGGATACGTGCTCCTTCCGAACGGCCGATCCATTCGCGTTGCATCTTCTTGATCGGTTCTGGCCAGTCCAGATCTTCCAAATCTTCGAGCAGGCGCTCCGCATACTGGGTGATTCGTAGCATCCACTGGCGCAGGGGTAGCCGGGTGACTGGATGTCCTCCGACTTCGCTCCGGCCGTCGATAACTTCTTCATTAGCAAGTACGGTGCCAAGCTCGGGGCACCAATTGACAGGAACCTCTGCCTGATAGGCGAGGCCGCGCTCATGGAGCTTCAGGAAAATCCACTGAGTCCAGCGAGCGTAGTCGGGCTTAGTGGTATCAATTTCTCTCGACCAGTCGTAGCTGAAGCCAAGCGACTGAATCTGCCTGCGGAAATTGGCGATGTTGCGCTGTGTGGTGGTTCGCGGGTGGGTCCCAGTTTTGATCGCGTATTGTTCGGCAGGAAGCCCAAATGCGTCCCAGCCCATGGGGTGGAGGACGTTGAATCCCTTCATGCGTTTGTACCGCGCGAGGATATCTGTTGCCGTATAGCCCTCGGGGTGTCCGACGTGAAGCCCGTCTCCCGAGGGATAAGGAAACATGTCAAGCACGTAGTATTTGGGCTTGCTGGTGTCGAGTACCGACCGAAAAGTCTCATTTTCAAGCCAATAGGCTTGCCAGCGGGGCTCGATTTCCGAGGGCGAATAGGTCATCGGGTGGGAAAATGCCCGTGACTCGGCGACTCGTCAACGGTAGAGGGCGTTGCGCCTGGGAAATATTGAGTATTCCGATTTCGGCTAGACTCAGCAGATGGCGGTTGATGCAGAGTCCTCGATGCAGGTTTTCGTGGTTTCCGATGGAACCGGTGATACGGGCACGGCGATCGTTCGGGCCGCGATGCTGCAATTCCGAAGCTCCTGGAAGATTCGGGTCTTTGGCGAAGTCCGTCGACCGGCAGAAGCGAAGCGGGCCGTTGTCCGCGCGGCAGAGGTGAACGCTTTGCTTGTATTCAGTCTGGTGGAACACAATATGGTCGAAGTTCTGAAGCGGGAAGCCCAGCAGCGGGGCGTTGTCGCTCTGGATTTGCTCGGTCCATTGATCGCGAAAGTTGCCCAGCATCTCCAGGCCGAGCCCAAACATCAGCCGGGGCTTCTTCACGGCATGTCGGACGATTATTTTTCTCGGATCGATGCCGTGGAATTCGCCGTCAACCACGACGATGGTGCCAATGTTCACACGCTGTACGATGCCGACATTGTACTTACTGGAGTGTCTCGCACTTCAAAAACTCCCCTTTCGATGTACTTGGCCCAGCGAGGCTACAAAACCGGAAACGTTCCTCTGGTTCCGAGGGTCGACCCGCCCCGGGAACTTCTAGACCTCGACTCCGAAAGGGTGTTTGGCCTTTTGATCGATGCCAGCGAGTTGATGACGATTCGCCAGGCTCGGCTTCGCGCCATCAGGGCTTCGCCGACTTCCGAGTATACGGATATCGCGGCCGTCACTGAAGAGGTCGAGGGAGCGCGGATGATTTGCCGGCGGAATGGCTGGCGCATCGTGGATGTTACAGGCAAGGCGGTTGAGGAGAATGCTGCTCGCCTGATGGAATTTTACGAACTTAGGCACGGGTCTTAGCCTAGAGCCGAGGCGCGCGCCTAGTCGTCCCGCAGTCCCTTTTTGCGTTCCATTTCTTTCTGTCGATGAATTGCGTCGATTTGATCTTCGGTAAGCAGGGCTGTTGCGACTTTGGGTCGGAAGACCGAATAGAATGCCGGAACGACAGTCAGCGCACCGAACATATTGATCACCATTAGGATGCACAGCATCTTGGCCATATCGGCTTGGAATCTCAGGCTTGAAAATGTCCACAGCACGATTCCGCCAACGATCGTGCTTGCAGTAAATGCCACCGCCATGCCGGTGGTTCGAATCGCACGGCGGACCGCTTCGTCGATATCCGCCGTATCCGACACTTCATGACGAATGCGATCCACGATGTAGATCGCATAGTCGACGCCGATTCCGACGCCCACGGACTGAACGGGCAGGGTATTGATATTCAAGCCCATGCCCGCGACGGCCATATAGGCAAGGGAAAGCATGGTTGCTGTCGCGATCTGCAGCAGGATGATAAAACCGCTGGGCACAGATTGATATGTGATGGAATGCAGAGTGAAGATTACGAGAAAGATCAGCACAATATTGGCCACGTGGCTGCGCTCAACTTCGTCATCGATGGCTGCTAGAATCCCCATCAATCCTCCAGCCATTACGAATTGCACGCCGCGAGTCCAAGAATTTGTCTGCTGATACGCGGGCATGCCGTCGACTGCCTTGGTGTCTTCAACGATGAGATTTGTGGTGTTGGTTGCCACCGCCCGAACCCCGAATTCTTCGTTTTCCCACCAGTAATCGATGTCTTCGAGTTGCCAGTCGGCAAGGGATGCGGGCCACGTGAAGTACTCGCCTTCATCAAGGTCGTCGAGGTGGTCTTCGAAATCCTCTATGGCACCTTCCCGGAACTCGTGGATCCATTCCGGAAGTGCTTCAACGCGGGTGAACTCCGAGATCGCCTGGGTTGAGTAGGTGCTGTCGCTGCTGCGAACCTGCACCTTCAACTCACGGTGCCGATCAGGAAGAAGAGGACCAAGCATGTAATACCATTTATCGATCAGGGCCTTCCGGGTAAAAAAGCCGTCCTCTGGACCAGCCCGGTCCTTTTCGAGGCGAACGATTACTTGGCCAATGGGATTTCGACGAATGAATTCTTCGGCGGCGAACACTGTGCGCCGAATCGTCTCACCCTTGTGGTCCCGGTAAAAGAACGAGATGTTCGAATCCTTGCCCTCTGGGGTGAGGTAGGGATCCATTGCGCCGGGTGCTCCGTTCGTTCGCATCTGGTAGATCTGCTGGCGCACGACGGCCTGGTCGTCGGAGACGAAACTCCACTTGGGGTCGCCATAATGATTCATAGACCACGCGGTTCGGAGGATCGGAACTATGGAAAATGTGGCACCAAGAGGAGTGTAAATCCCCATCCAGCGCTCGAATTCGGCCATTCGCAGGATGGGTAGGGCATCCCCGCTGGCCTTCTCCTTGTCGCCCTCGAGAAACACCACCATCGAATCGACTCCCCCAAACCGATCGGCAATCTCTGCGGTGGCAACATTCCACTCGTGGTCGGGGAAGAGCAGTGGGGTTCCGGGCTTGGCTTCGCCAATCTGTGAATACACGAGGGTGATGTAGGTGGATCCAATCAGCAGCACAACGGTGCCCACGGCGATGACGTACTTCCAAGTGGGATGCGTGGTGATGTTTCCCAGGAAGTTTGTAAAGCGCACCATGAAGGCGGGCACGAAGTGTTCGTGCTCTGCGGGCGCTGGTAGGTAGCAGATGAGCACCGGGTGGAGGATCTCAACGGTGATGATGATGGACGAAACCCAAAATGCCCCAAAAATGCCGAGGTCGCGCATTTGTGGGATGGAAGTGACCAGGATGACCAACAGCCCAGCCACATCGGTGACGATGCCAAGGGTTCCCGGAACAATGAGTTCGCTCATCGCGACGGTTGCGGCTTCTTTTTTGGCGGCCTCTGGGTCTCCCAGAGCCGGCAGCAGGATTTCGTAATCCTCAAAAAACCGCTCGGCCATCTGAACGGTATGAGAAACGGCTCGAGCAGTAATGATTGTGGGAATTACCAGGATCAGGGGATCAAAGGTAATTCCGACCCAGCCCGTGAAGCCCAAACCCCAGATCGTCGTCGCCATCGCGGCAACAGCGGGAATCAGCACTCCGTGCCAGCGTCTGAAATAAGCCCACAGGAGCACGAAGATCATGACAACTGTCAGAACGAGGAACAGTGTAATTTCAAACGCGTGAAGAAGGATCCATCCGACAAGAATCGGATAGCCCGATATATAGACTCTGACGTTGTCGGTTTCTTCATCGAGTTTGATTTGCTGGACATGGTCAAAGACGGCCACGAAGGTTTCGCGACTGTTCAGCCTGTCGGTTATAAAGCCCGCAGTGATCAAAGCGCCCTTTTGGTCGAGGGAAACCAGGCGGCCGTAGATGAAGGGAGGGTTTTGCCTGACCCGCTCCCCAATTACGTCGGCTTCTTCCTGGGTTTCGGGCAACTCCGACATCAAAACGGATGTTTCGATATCTCCCGCAGCCTCGACTTGGATGACCCGAGTGTTGTTCGCCGTGACAGAGCGGATCTGATAGTGATTGACAGGGTAGGGGGGGAAAGTGGCGTCCAGTAGTTTCTGAAGTTTCTGAGGAGATGTTTCGAGCTCTTCCAATTCGTCGCGCATCTCATCGCGTTCATCGACATGGCTGTTGTAGCCACGACCGTCAAGGCGCTGGGTGATTCGGTGGATTCGGGCGAGGTTGTCCGGAGTGAAAATCGTCCCGTCTTCGACGACCACGGCGATCGCGATTGAGGATGAGCCCCCAAATTTGTTGGCGAACTTATCCTGGGCGCTGATAAAGGGGTGGTCGGGCCACTGGTCTCGTGCCTGGGTGTCGACGTTGATGGCGGGTAGATTCTTCCAGCCCATGTCCACGGTGAGTAAAATCGCATTGAGGATGGGGAAGAAGAAGAACGATGTGGAAATGATCAGCGCGACGAGAATGGGGAACTTCCACCGGACCACGGTCTCGGCGAAGATCAGGGTGGCGGATTTTCTCGCTTGAGTCTCGCTCATCTAAAATTCCTGACGCTCGTTGTTGGAGCCAGTCGGGCCCCTTGTCGCAAAGCGCGTGGGGAGTGGCGAAATCTCGATCCGGACCCCACCTTACCCCGCCAGTCCACCTCGCAAACTCGAAAGAAATCGACGGCAAGGGCGGATTGGGAGTTTCAGCGGAGCCCGTACACTATTTGAATCCCTCCGGAGGTCAAGGCGATGATGTACGGATTCTTGAGTACTTTCCCCGACGGGAGCACGCCCGAAGAGCGGCTCCGCGTGGAGTCAGACGAAAGCGACTCGATGAAGAAAAGATGACGGATCGATCCCGGGTTTTCGTGAGTCACGGAATAGAGGCTTTGTCGGCTCTGGCCGGTCGCGATTTGTTGGCTCCTCTGCGAGACAAGGCAGATTGTCGAGTCTGGGCGGAGCCCGGCCGGCCCAGCCCCGAGGAACTCAGGGGGCATATGCAGTCCGCAGAGGGGTTACTGTGCCTGCTCACCGATCGTGTGGATGGCGAACTCATCGAGGCCAGTCCCCGTTTGCGGGCGATCTCGAGCGTGTCGGTCGGGGTTGATCACATCGATCTTGAGGCTGCGACCCGGCGAGGAATTCCGGTGGGAAATACACCCGGAGTGCTCACGGAGACGACTGCCGACTTGGCCTTTGCCCTGCTCCTGGCGGCTGCTCGTCGAGTGGAGGAGGCAGGAAATTTTCTTCGTCGCGGCGATTGGGCCGGTGGAGAGTGGGAGATCGATGCGTTCGTGGGAAAGGATCTCCACGGTGCGACCCTCGGGATCATCGGCCTGGGGCCGATCGGCCAAGCGGTGGCGCGACGAGCTCAAGGCTTCAGTATGCGGGTTCTGGGCTGGTCGAGATCGGGGCGGCAAGTCCCTGGCGTTCGAGGTGTCGCGTTCACGGAACTGCTCGCTGAGTCGGATTTTGTGAGCGTTCACGTCGCCTTGGTCCCCGAAACCCGTGGCCTGATCGGTACAGAGGCCCTGGGCGCCATGAAACCCGGTTCGATTTTGATCAACACGGCTCGAGGCGGAATCGTCGACGAGCGAGCTCTCGCCCAAGCGCTCCGTTCCGGGCGTCTCGCTGGGGTGGGGCTTGACGTGTTCGCCCAGGAACCCGCGGGTGCCGACCATCCCCTGATTGCGTTTCCCAACGCTGTCCTCACACCTCATATTGGAAGCGCGAGCGTAGGGACGCGAGTTCGCATGGCCGAGCTCGCGGTCCGCAATCTGATCGCCGGCATCGAGGGGAATCGGATGCCGGCGTGTGCCAATCCCGAGGTATTGGTTCGGTTCGGCAAGGGCTGAAATTCCCGGGCGGTCTGAGCCCGATGCTTGCTTCTGGGATCTCGAACCCGGTCTACTCGGGTTCCCCCGGGCCGCATCGTGCGATGAAGGCCTGCGGAGCGACCACTGTGGCCCCCGCATGCCTGCAGCGCCCAGCGACCTGCCGATCCGCCGAGACTACTGCGAGAACTTGGGGATCCGGGGCGCTGCGCACGCGGCTAACGATCCACTGGTCGGCCGACGGGGCAAATACAATCTGGGGGTTGGCATCGCAGGCTTGGGGAGCGGGTCGCTTGCCGTCGAATACGATCCAGACCGAGCCCAGCTGCGGTTCGTGCGCCTGAGGCTCGCTGACGCCCGCCTCAGGGGCATCGGGGGGGTGGATGCAAGTGGCCGCTAGGCCATCAAACTCGCGCACGCGATCGTGCAAAAGGTTTCGGCCAGCTTCTCCCCACCAGTCGGTGCCTTCCCGGGGTCGGCCCCCCAGCAGAACCGTATGAAGCACATTGTAACCGTCGATGAGCCAGATCGAGGCGTTTGGAAAATCCGAAGGGTCTTCTTTCACCTCGGTATCGGTATTCGCCCGGGTGTCTCCGTTGGATCCGGCTTTTCCCTCCACACCGATTCCCCCCCCGATCGCCACTTTTCGCTCACTTTCCGCTCTCTTGCTTTTTACACTCTTGCTTTCAACACTCTCGATTTCCACACACTCGATTTCCACACTCTAGTCCGCTCCCCATATCGGCATTCCCTATCCGACCCCCTTTATCCGACCCCCTCGATCCACTCCCCATAACCGCACCTCCATGTCCGCCCCCGATATCCGCCCCGCCTAACCGCACTGTATATCCGCACTGTATTTCTGATCTGAATCCTAGTCCTCTCAACCCTGGGCTGGAGTCGTCGGGTCCCTTGGGCCCCGCACGCCGGGTTCGTAGGGGGCTAGATGGGGGAGAACGCGGCCAAGGGCCTGACTGATCGGGTCACGAACTTCGGGGTATTGCCGTTTCGAATCGGGGTAACCCCCAAACCCTCGGTCAAGGTGAAAATTCCCGAGGGAACGGGGTCCGCGGCCGGCTGGGTCTCCTTTCCGACCGGGCGTCGATTCGGTAAACCTAAGCCGCCCACAGGGCTCTTCACCGGCACGTTCAGCCGGTCACTCGGCCGCTCTTTCACAGTTTCTATTTTTTGATCAAGAGGTTTCTCGTGGTTCAGGTTTCACGGCACGACATTGTCATCGTGGGAGGCGGCGGCGCTGGGCTTCGCGCCGCGATTGCGGCCGCCGAGGCCAACCCCGACCTCTCGATTGCCCTGGTCTCCAAGGTCTATCCCATGCGGAGCCACACGGTTTCTGCCGAGGGCGGCGCAGCGGCGATCGCCCGAGACGATGACAACTTGGAACTTCATGGCTTCGATACCGTGAAGGGTTCGGATTTTCTGGGTGACCAGAACGTGATCGAATATTTCGTCGAGAATGCGCCGCGCGAGCTTGCCCTGCTGGAAAATTGGGGCTGCCCCTGGAGCCGCAACGACGATGGCAGCGTGGCCACCCGGGCTTTTGGGGGCATGTCGACCAAGCGGACCTGGTACGCCACCGACAAAGTCGGCTTTCACATGCTCCACGCGCTTTTTCAGCATTCGATGCGCTTCGACAACATCGTCCGCTACGACGAGTTCTTTGTCACCAAGCTCCTCGTCGAAGGGGGTACGTGTCAGGGTGTGTCGGCTCTTGAGATCCGAACTGGCGAGTTTCACGCCATCCTCGGCCGCTCGGTCATCCTGGCTACAGGAGGTGCGGGCAAGATCTTTCCTTTCACTACGAATGGAACAATCAAAACCGGGGACGGGATGGCGCTCGCGTATCGAGCGGGCGTTGCGCTCAAGGACATGGAGTTCGTTCAATACCATCCCACAGGTCTTCCCGGCACTGGCATCCTGATCACCGAGGCAGCCCGAGGCGAAGGCGGTTACCTGCGCAACAATAAAGACGAGCGCTTCTTGGTCGAATACGACTACGGCGTAGGCGACAAGGCCGAACTTGGGCCGCGTGACATGGTTTCCCGTGCGATCATTCAGGAGTTCGAAGCTGGGCGCGGCTTTGAAAACCAATATGGGAGCTATTGTGTCGTCGATCTTCGCCATCTCGGCGAGGAACACATCAATGCCAAGCTGCCCTTCGTTCGAGAACTCGCCAAAACGTATATTGGGGTGGACCCGGTGCACGAGTACATCCCGATCCGCCCGGTGGTCCACTACATGATGGGCGGCGTCGATACCGACATCAACGCGGCGACCGAATTGCCGGGACTCTACGCCGCAGGCGAGGTGGCCTGCGCATCGCTCAACGGTGCCAACCGCCTGGGCTCGAACTCTCTGACCGAGTGCTTGGTTTTCGGCGCGGTTGCTGGAAGGAACGCGATCGACTTCGCAAAGGGGGTCGACGAGGGCGATCAGTCAAGGCTTGTGGCTCAAACCGAGGAGGAGGCAGCTCGGGTTGGTGCTCTGCGGGGCAACGGGACCGGAAGCGAAAAGATATCGTCTTTACGACTCGAGATGAATTCGGCGATGGAGGCGGGTTGCGGGGTTTATCGAATGCAAGACACCATGGCGACGGCGGCTGTGGCCACCCGCTCCATCCGTCAGAGGGCAGCAGATCTTCACCTGCGAGATTCGAGTCGGGTGTTCAATACCGAGATTGTGTCGGCCCTTGAACTGATGAACATGGTCGAACTCGCCGAAGTTTTGTCGGTGAGCGCGGCCGACCGAAAAGAATCGCGCGGTGCCCACACTTGCCGTGACTATCCAACACGGGATGACGAGAACTATCTCTACCACACCCTGGCCCACCGAACCGAAGATGGTCCCCGCTTGGGTCGAAAAGAAGTCAAGCTCGGGCATTGGGTGCCCCAGGAGCGGAAGTACTGATGGCTGAATCCAAGAAAATGATGCGGGTCGAGATCACCCGGTTCGACCCCGACCGCGACGAGGTTCCCAAAATCCAAGAGTACGAAATTCCGGTCCGGAGCGACTGGAAAGTCTTGGACGCGATCAATTACATCAAGGATGAGGTCGACCCGACCGTTTCCCATCGTTGGTCCTGCCGCATGGCCGTCTGCGGGAGCTGCGGGATGATGCTAAACGGCGAGCCCAAACTTACTTGTAAAACACCCCTGTCCGATTACGACTCGGCCATCAAGATCGAGCCTTTGGCGAACTTTCCCATCGTGCGAGACCTGGTCGTCGACATGGACGGGTTCATGGACAAGTTCCGAAAGGTGAAGCCCTGGATCGTCCGAGCCAAGGAGAGGGCGGAAGACATGGAGGACTTCAATGAAAAGGGGACCTTCAGTCAGAGCCCGGCCCAGTTGGCCACATTCAAACAGTTCAGCATGTGCATCAACTGCCTGCTCTGCTACGCGGCCTGTCCCGTAATCGCCAACGAACCCGAGTTCATCGGGCCGGCGGCCATTGCATTGGGGCATCGCTACAACATCGACAGCCGCGATGAGGGCGCGCGCGCCCGCAACGCGGTTTTTCGCGGGGAGGGGACGGTTTTCTCCTGTTCCTTTGCCAACGAATGCAGCGAGGTCTGCCCCAAGAACGTTGATCCCGCGGCAGCCGTCAATCAGGCCAAACTCGCTGCAGTAGTCGATTGGGCGAAGGGGCTGATTCTTCCAAGGGAGGGCGCATAGCCATGGCTGGAGCCGCACATCCCGAAGCGATGGCCCCCCCGAAAAAGGGCTCGACTCGAACGGCCCCGCCCCAGATGCCCAGCAGTTGGTGGGGAGCGCCGCGGATTCGTACCTATTTGCTCTTCGGAGCGACCGGGGTTGTTTATTTTCTGGCGGGCACGGTCGTTCTGCACCTGGTATGGGCGCTGGGCAAGGGGCCCGAGGCCTGGGACGTCGTGATTTCGAGTCTCTCGCATCCCCTCTATCTCTTGTTTCATGCCCTGACGTTGATTTCCGTCGTTTTTGTCGGCGTTCGGGCTTTCGGGACGATGATGCCCAAAATGCAGCCGCGGAATGGCCCGCTCCCGGTTCTGCCCGGAGGGGTCGTTCGTGGGCTGATCTACACCGTCTGGGCGGTTTTTACTTTGCTGTTCAGCTTGATTTTGGCTGGAAAGATTTTCCCATGAAACAACTGCTCCTCAAGCTCGAGCCGATCATTTGGTTGCTCTTCGGTGCCGGCCTGTTTCTCGGGACAATTCTCCTTACCGGCTTCGTTCTAGTGGTTGGTTTGGCTATTCCCATGGGACTGGTGGACCCGAGTGCACTCGATTACACACGCGCCCACGCTTTGGCCTCGAGCGGTTTCGGCCGTCTCGTAGCCCTGGGCCTTATCGCTCTTCCGGTTTGGAAGGGGGCTCACCACATCCGATCGCTCGCGGTAGATTTTAACGGTGGCGATCGAGATGGAGCCGTTGGCGGCTTTCTGTACACCGCTGCTGTGGTTTGCAGTTTAATGGGAATCGTCGCAGTCATTCGACTGTAGATGTACGTGAAGATGTAGGTGCAGATCTACGTGCAGACGTAGGTGCGACGTAGGTGTCTGGCAGTTTTTTGCCCGCCTCCCAGCGAACGCCGAGGTTAATCCTCAAGCTCTTTCCCGCGCAGAAACCCGCACAAGCCCTCTAGAGCCTGAAGGCGTGCGTATCGGCGAGAGCTTCCCAGGGTCGGGAAGGGGTCGCACGAGTTCTATTTTTGTGCGCCTCTGGATTGACGTCCTCGGGTCTGTGTTTATCTAATGGTTTCGGCGGCGAGGCAATTTCGTATCGCGCCGTATTGAAGAACTTTCGAAGCCCGCGGCGCAAAGCAAGTCGCGAGTAGAAAGCTCAACAAGAGGAACACGACAGAAGGAGAATCAGAATGACTTTCGGAACCCGAGTGCGTCGATATCCCTTGCGAGGCCATGCTGATGCAGTGGTACATACGGAGCGTGCCCTGGCAGAGCTCCAGCGGCAACTCTTTCCCATCGCGAACCGTTCTCGGTTCGGCTCGGACTCATTCGTGCCGACTCTTCGCGCGGTGGAAAACCAAGACGACTACGTAGTGAGTGCCGAGCTTCCTGGAGTTGCCTCGGAAGATCTCTCGGTTGTGGTGGAAGAGGGCGTCCTGACCCTTCGCGGCGTCCGCAAGTCCCTCGATTGGTCGGAGGAACTCGGCGAGAAAGAAAAAGAAGCGCTTTCGACACGGTTCGAGCGCTCGATCCGCTTCAACGGCGAAATAGACGAAGGCCGGGTTACGGCGCGAAGTAAAGATGGCCTGCTTCGAATCGTGGTGCCGAAACCGGAACCTCCGGTGCCCCAGGTCGTGACGATTCCCATTGAAGCGAGATGATCCAGCAGTTCTCCGAATCGTGGAAGGAGCGGCGCGGCTTCAGGCTTCGCCGCTCCTTCTGAATGGAGCGGTTCTTTCGAAAAGTCTCGTATTTGGGGTGGGTTCGCCCTTCGCTGGAGTTTCCTATCTTCTGGCCTTCAGAGCGGGCGTGATGCGGGCCTTCGGCTTTGCCGGGGGATGCCGCTATCCGGAGAGTGATTTCCGTTGTCCGGCAAGCGAACGCGCTCATCACTAAGGACGAGTAGAGATGAATTTCGGCTTCACCGAAGAACAGGAACTGCTTCGAGCAGAAGTTCGAAAATTTCTCGATGAGAACGCCTCCCTCGAAGAGGTGCGCAGCCAGTGTGAAAGCGAAGAAGGGTTCGACAGGAAGCTCTGGGAGAAGATGTCCGAATTGGGTTTCGTAGGTCTCACGATTCCCGAGGAGCACGGGGGTGCGGGTCTCGATTTGGTGACCCTGCTGGTTTTGCTGGAGGAGACAGGTCGCTCTCTTCTGCCCTCGCCTCTGATATCCACCGTCATGGCCGCCCATGCGATCCAGCGATTCGGTAGTGATGAGCAACGAGCACGTTGGTTGCCGGGGCTAGCCGATGGGAGTCGCATAGGAACAATGGCTCTCCTGGAGCCGAGCGATGACCTCTCCCCAATGGGGTTGCATCTCCAGGGAAAAGTGGATGGCGCCGAGACGATTTTCTCTGGCCGTAAGCTCTTCGTTCCCGATGCCGGAAAGGCTGATCTCTTCATCGTTGCCTTTCGTTCGGGCCCGGCGGCGGACGACGTGGGCCTCGCCGTGGTTGAAAGAGAGACGGAGGGGGTATCGACCCTCAATTCGGCCGCGATGGACCTCACCAAGCAGTTGGGGAGTCTCGAGCTTGATCATGTTCGAGTCGGGACCGACTGCGTTTTGTCTCCCGAGAAGGGTGGCTGGTGGGTGGTCCAATCGTTGATCGATCTCGGGGCCGCGCTCGTGACTGGGGAAACCGTAGGAGCCGCCGAGGGTGCGCTGACGATTACCGCTGAGTTCGCCAAGGATCGCGAACAGTTCGGCTCCAAAATCGGCCGCTACCAGGGGGTGAAGCATCCCTTGGCGGAAATGTACGTCGATATCGAGTCGTACAAGTCGCTCGTCTACTATGCGTTTTGGGCGCTGGACGAAAATGAAGAAGACGCAGCCCTGGCCGTTTCCAGGGCCAAGGCTTATGCGAGCGAAACTTTTCCCATGGCGGGGATCAACGGCGTGCAACTTCATGGGGGCGTCGGATACACCTGGGAATATGACATTCAGCTCTATCTGAAGCGCGGGAAATGGATGCGCCCGATGTACGGGGACGCCGACTATCACTACGACCGCATCGCCCACCTCGGGGGTCTCTAAATGGATTTTCAGCTTTCGCCGCAAGAAGAAGAGTTCCGTGATGAAGTTCGGGAATTTCTAAAGGAGAATCTCCCGGCGGAAGAGGAGAGAAACTCGGCCGATTTTCTTGCCCGGTGGAACGCCAAGGTGCGTGAGAAGCGCTGGGTCGGTTTCTCGTGGCCAAAGGAAGTTGGCGGTGGCGGGGGTAGCGTTATGGAGCAGGTCATCCTCAAAGAAGAAATGGCGCGCCAAAAGGCTCCCGGCCTCGGCACTTGTTTTATGGGGCTTGCATGGGTAGGGCCCTCGATCATCCAATATGGCAACGAGGAACAAAAGCAGAAATATATTCCTGACATTCTGGATGGCGCCTACCAATGGTGTACTGGGTATTCGGAGCCGGATTCAGGCAGCGATCTCGCTTCGCTCAAGTGCAAGGGGGTGCGCGAGGGCGACGAGTATGTGGTCAATGGCCAGAAAATCTGGACCTCGATTGCCATGTGGTCAAAGATGATGATCCTGCTGGTTCGCACCGACTCTGATGTCGAGGCAAAACACGACGGGATCACGTGTCTTCTGGTTCCCATGGATGCCGAAGGACTTGAGGTCAGGCCGATCCGAAACATGGGCGGCGGTGCGATGTTCGCCGAAATCTTTTTTACCGATGTTCGGGTACCGGTAGAGAATCGTTTGGGCGATGAAGGGCAGGGCTGGCAGGTCACTGTTTCGGCTCTGGCCAACGAGCGGTCGAGTATCGCAGAAGTCTATGGGCTTCGGCGAAAGATGGACGACCTCAAAGAACTGGCGCGATCGACGACTCGTGCGGGGCAGAGCGCGATCGAGATCCCGTCGATTCGTCGCCGTCTCCAGCGGGCCGACATTCGGATCGAATCCATGCGGTTGAACGGACAACGTTTCTTGACCAAGCAACTGCGCGGAGAACCCTTGGGCAGTGAAACGTCGATCAATAAACTCCATCGAGCGGCGTTGGAGATCGAGTTGGGCGAATTGGCCATGGAAATCACAGGAAGCGCCTCGACTTTGATGCGGGGTAGCGCCGACGCACCAGAGAAGGGCCGTTGGGCCGACTACGCCCTTGGATGGCCCGAGGTGGTGATAGGGGGCGGCACTCCCAATATCCAGAAAAACATTATCGCCGAGCGTATCCTGGGTTTGCCCAAGGATTAGGGGCGGGGCGCCGTGAGTAATCCCCAAGGATCGAATGGATAGACGAACTCGGATCGAGGCGAAACTTGCCCGAGAACTTGAGACGATTCATCTTGAGGTTCTGGACGAGAGCCACCTTCACGCGGGTCATGCCGGCGCCCGTTCTGGCGGTGGTCATTTTCGGGCGACCCTTGTCTCTTCGCATTTCGAGGGGCTCAGCAAACTTGAGGCGCAGCGCCTCGTCTACGGCGTTCTGTCTGAAGAGATGGTCCAGGAGATTCACGCACTTTCCATGACGACCTTTACTCCCGCACAGTGGGCGGCCCGCTAACGCGC
>LWDU01041015.1_pt1 | contig 30731 bp, 30 predicted proteins | sample 727161 | NCBI WGS metagenome assembly LWDU01 (sample SAMN04566230, study PRJNA314399) | hydrothermal vent metagenome | isolation source: deep sea hydrothermal plume seawater | place: Mexico: Gulf of California, Guaymas Basin | collected 2004-07-11
TTATCAATCATAGAGATTAAATGATTGGATCAAGGTGAAAATTAACGATAATTTAGGTTGCTTTTTAAGACAGTATCTGACCCCATTGGTTGGCTTGGAATTCCTATTCTTTTACAACATGTTTACTTAAGACAATCCAAGCAACAGGAATCAAGACTAGAAGCAAGCCAAAAATGTGGAGCATTGTGACCGCATCACCCCACAACAGAATATCAATAATGTACGCCATAGCTGCGGCAATCAAGCCAACCACACCACCTGCAATAGAACCAAGAATACCGACCACTTTTATAGTTAAAATAATGAACAGGTTCGATGCAATTCCAATGGTGAACAATAATGCTATACCACGCGCATCAAGCAACACTTCTAAGTGATCAAACCCACCACTGAAGAAAAAGACAATGGCTGAGGTAATTGCTAAAACAATAGAAAGATGAAGAGCAAGAATTGTAGAGGGAACTTCTTTCATTGTTTGCAGCATAAGCAAAGATCCCCCTCTGCAAACTGTAGCCCCAAGCAGAAGAACAATAACGAAAAAAGCAGCGGTAGGTTTTGCGGCAACGAGTAATACCATTCCTCCAACTACAACAGCACAAGCGAACCAAAATGCAATCGTATACCTCTTTGCGAGAAAAATCATAGAAAGAAATGCAACCCAGATTGGAAGTGTGCTAGTAACCGCTATCGCATCCGATGGTGAAATGACTGACGCTGCATACAAAATGCCAAAAGTGAAAATAGACACAAGCGCAGTTCTCATCAACATTTTACTATCAAAGAAATTAAGTTTATGTAAACTGAACCATGCTAAAGGCAGAGCAATAACACACCCAAACACTCCTCTTGCAAGGACTGCCGCTTGCCAATCCAAATTGCGATCTAACGCTCTAGTTGCCTCTACAAAAGTAGCAAAAGAAAGTCCCGCTAGTACAAGAAGGACATATCCAAGCACTTTGTTTGGTTTAACTTTAGTTTCCATAATTTTATGTTAACTTATATCCTTTGGAAATGAAAATGCTTTTTAATGCGATGGTTGCAGATATTCGATGAATGCGCTCGTTTTTTTATTGCGATAAACCAGAAAAGCTTTGGCATGTGCGATGTTCGTGTTGACAAAGATGGCACCCCCTATATCCTTGAAATTAATTCGAACTGCGGCGTCTACTTTGAGCGCGAAGCGTATGGAAGCGCAAACTTTTGCATAGCCCTTGATCCTCAAGGACATGTTGGTTTCACAAAACAACTTGTCAAAGCATCCTTGCATTAAATATACGCTTTTACTTGGTACTATATACATATGTCCGATACCAATGACAAAAAAACGTCACCTGATAATACAACAGAAGAATTCATCTCATCAAAAGTTTCAATTGAACACCAATCTATAGATCCAATGATTGGGAGGACAATCGGCTCTTGCACGATTAAACGAACCAATGGGGAACCAATGGGGTCAGACTCGATTGATGCCCTATTTATTCTTAAATATTTCAGACCGCCTATCATCTCCACGTGGTTTTTGCTGCACCTGNNATATTTAAGCGGCTGATATATAATGAAATTTAAAACCCCATGGCTGGAAACTCTTTGCTGAAACTAGAAAATTTACCGTGCTGATTAACACGTTATCTAAGCTTTCGAGAAAAAAACAGTTAACTTCCGGCCTGCGCACACCAAATTAATGATTAGATATAGTCAGCAAGTGCCTTTTAAAAAATACAGCTAGGGTATATTTAAAGGTGGGTTAATTGGTGGGTGATTAGAGTTACTTAGGAAATAAACCAAACTGATACAAAGGCTTGCATCAATAAATGGCGGAGAGCAAGGGATTCGAACCCTTGATACGTTGCCGTATACACACTTTCCAGGCGTGCGCCTTCGGCCGCTCGGCCAGCTCTCCGGATTTTTGACTGCTCAACAAGCGTTAAACAGCCAAGTATAATAAAACAGCTGGTAGCTTATTGCAATCAATTATTCTGTCAAGGCTTCCAGTTCATCCCAACGCGCATAGGCCAGTTGTAAGTCTGCATCCATTTTTGCTAATTCTTCTAGAACAGAATTGATTGCTGACTGCTCCTGCTGATAAAACGCAGGAACGGCAATTTTCGCATTTAGCTCTGCCTGTTTGCTTTCCAGGATTTCTATAGTCGCAGGCAGTTCAGTCAGTTCTTTTTGATCTTTATAGCTGAGATTTTTCTTTTTACTAGTTCCCACAGTAGCTTGACTTTTCAGTTCTTTGACCTGTTTTTTACTAGCTTTGGCCTGTTCTTTTTGCTTTGCCTGGCTATAGGCTAGCCAATCCGAATAACCACCGACATATTCACTAACTTCGCCATGCCCCTCAAACACAATAACGCTGGTCACAACATTATCTAAAAACACGCGATCATGGCTGACAATTAACAATGTACCTGTATAGTCCACCAAGCGCTCTTCAAGTAGCTCCAGAGTTTCCATATCCAGATCATTGGTGGGTTCATCCATAATGATGAGGTTGGCGGTTTTGGTAAACAGTTTGGCCAGTAATAAGCGATTTTTCTCACCACCAGACAGAGTTTTAACTGGTGATCTCGCACGCGATGGCGCAAATAAAAAGTCGCTTAAGTAGGACATAACATGCCGCGGCTCACCATTAATAAGCACGTGATCATTGCCATCGGCAATCGAATCTGCCACGGTAATTTCTGGATTTAGCTCTTCTCTTAACTGGTCAAAATATGCAACCTGTAATTTGGTGCCCTGCTCTACCGTACCTTGATCTGGCTGCAATTCATTTAATAGTAATTTTAAAAAGCTGGTTTTACCAGCGCCATTCGGGCCGATTAAACCTATCTTGTCGCCTCGCTGTATAACGGTAGAGAATTTTTTTACAATTGCTTTGTCGGGATAGGAAAAACTGACACCTTTCATTTCGATCACTTTTTTACCCGAGGCTTCACCACTGGCCATCGATAATTTGGTGGTGCCCTGTACATTTCGGCGTTGTGCACGCTCTTTGCGCAATGCCTGCAGCGCTCTTACGCGGCCTTCATTACGGGTTCTACGCGCTTTAATTCCTTGACGTACCCAGACCTCTTCTTCGGCCAGTTTTTTATCAAATAAGGCATTCTGCGTCGATTCTTCTTCTAATGCGGCTGCTTTTTTTATCAGATAATCGGCATAATCACCTGGCCATGAAACCAGTTGACCTCTGTCCAGGTCTACAATGCGGGTAGCTAATTTCTGCAGAAATGAACGATCATGGGTGACAAATAAAATCGCCCCTTTAAAGTTGAGCAGTTGCTCTTCCAGCCACATAATACTTTCTAAATCCAGGTGGTTGGTTGGCTCATCCAATAACAATACTTCTGGCTCGACAACTAATGCTTTAGCTAAAGACACACGCCGCTTCCAGCCTCCTGAAAGGCCTTTAACCTGTGTTTCAGAAGGTAGGTTCAATCGGCTTAATACATTTTCTACCCGCTGCTGTATTTGCCAGCCATTATGCACATCTAGCTTATGCTGTAAATCTCCCATTTCTTTCATAACCGCATCAGTATAATCAGTCAATAGGGTCAATTCATGATAACGCTTGATCCACTGACCTACGTCGCCTAATCCACCGGCGACGACATCATAAATGGTTTCTTCATCAGGCAGATGGGGCATTTGCTCCAGGACTGCAATCCGCAATTCGGGCTTGTACCAGACCTCGCCTTCATCCTGCTGAATATGCTGCATTACAACTTTCATCAAGGTAGACTTGCCTTCGCCATTGCGACCTAGTAGTCCGACTCGCTCGCCATCTAGCAATTGAAATTCAGCCTGCTTTAATAATGCATGGGTACCAAATGCAATAGAGACTTTTTTTAAGCGTAGTAATGCCATGTTGTTTTGTTTACTCTCAAACTATAATAGATAGTAGCGGACTGGAGTCCTCTCTACACTCTGCAAAAAAAAAGGAGCTATTGCTCCCCTTTTGTTTATTGCGGTTAAAAATCTTATGCTGTTAATTTCAAATACTTCTGATATAGCGAATCCTGTTCTTCGACCTTAGCGGGGTCTTTATCGATACAATCGACCGGACAGACTTCGATACATTGAGGAAGATCATAATGCCCGACACATTCTGTACATAGGTCAGGATCAATTATATAAATATCTTCACCTTGAGAGATCGCTCCATTTGGGCACTCTGGCTCACAAACGTCGCAATTGATACATTCATCATCTATAAGTAATGACATGATTAACCTCTATTAAACTTTTTTATTAAATGGTTTAGGACATTTTCTGGGACAAATTCAGTAACATCCCCACCTAACCTGGCAATTTCCTTGATCATACTCGATGAAATAAACTCATATTGCTCGGCAGGCGTTAAAAACATGGTTTCCAGTTCTGGGGATAGTCGTCTATTCATCCCTGCTAGCTGAAATTCATATTCAAAATCTGAAATAGCTCGTAAGCCACGTAAAACAACATTAGCACCTTGCTGCTTTGCGCAATCGACTAATAGATTATCAAAGCCGATAATATTGACATTGGTAAATTCAGTGGTCACCTGCTCTAATAATGCTACCCGCTGTTCTATACTAAACAGCGGTGTTTTATTACTATTCACAGCAACCGCAACAATCACTTTATAATATAACTTTGCCGCGCGGGCAATAATATCTAAATGTCCATTAGTGACAGGATCAAATGTCCCCGGGTAAATTGCTGTTATATTCATTTATCTTTTTTAATCCGAGTACATTGATAATGCACGGAATTTTTCTAAGCCGACTATTATAACTGGTAACTCTTAATCTTTGCTCGATTATTTTACTGGTATCTGATGATACCAGGCTAAAGCCGCGCCATACCGGCTTGTACAATTAATCTATGCGCTCGAATAAGTAATATGCGACTTCACCTGCTTTTTTGTGTTTTAACATCTTCCAGTTTTCGGGGAGACCGGTTAATTTTAATGTGTTTTCTACTTCTATATAAATTTTGGCGTGGTTTGCTAGCCATAACTTCTCTTCTAACCAGTTTGCGGCTTGCACTGCATAGCCTTTTGCAAATGGTGGATCTAAAAAGACCAAATCAAACATTTGCGCATTGCCAGCCAAATAACGAAACACATCTTGCTGGACAATCTTTACCTGGCTGGCTGAAACCAATTCGGCATTCTGTTTTAATTGCCGACACACCTGGGCATCATCGTCCACCTGTACAACTGCCTTTGCTCCGCGAGAAGCAGCTTCCATACCTAAGGCACCACTACCTGCATAGAGATCCAGACAACGGCTGGCGATGACGTCATATTGCAGCCAGTTGAATACCGTTTCGCGCACCCTTACCGGCGTAGGACGTAAGCCTTTAATATCAGGAAAAGGTAGATTACGCCCACGCCATTGCCCCGCAATTATTTTTACTTTATTACTTGCCACAGTTATTTACTCTTGCCCACCGACACTAATGATTTGTAATAAATCAGTATTGATCCTGCGTTGAAAGGCAGATTTAATTTCATCGACAGTCACCAGGGAAACTTTGCCAGGAAAACTCTGCAGATAATCGAGTGGCAATTGGTAAAAGGCAATCGTCGCAACATAATTTAATAATTTTTTATTACTATCGAAACGTAACACGAAGCCGCCAGTCAGATTTTTCTGTGCAGCAATCAATTGCTCTTGCGTCGGCCCATGATTAATAAACTCGGCTAGCGTTGTTTGCATAATATCTATTGCCAGCTTGCTTTGCTTATTTTGTGTTTGCAAACCAATCGTAAATGGTCCCAGCTCTGCCAATGGCGAAAAATAGCTATAGGCACTATAAGCCAGCCCCCGCTTTTCCCTAATGTCTAAAAATAATTGAGAAACCAGGCCACCACCCCCTAAAATATAATTACCTACATACAAAGGGAAATAATCTGCATCTTTACGACTTAAACCGGGCAAACCAGCCAGAATATGTGTTTGTGTTGATGGAAAATTGATCTGCTGTGCTTTACCTTTAGCGGGTAAATTCACATGCGGCAATTGTGCTGCTTTATTGCCAGGTTTTAATTGCTTAAATAAAGTTTCTGCCGTCTGCCTTGCTTGTTCTTCTGTTAAATCTCCTACAATCGCCAACACGGCATTATCACGAACATAATACTGTTGATAGAATTGTTTGATATCAGCAAGCTGCATTCCCTTAATTGTTGCTATTTCACCACTGACTAGGTGCGCGTATGGATGCTCACCATAGATTGACTGATAAAAGGTTTTCTTGGCAAGATAGCCTGGTCGTTCCTGTTGCTGGGTAAGACTGATCAGCTTTTGCTCTTTAATACGCTGGAACTGTTCCTGAGTATATTGCGGCTGACTGATAATTTGCTGAAATGTAGCTAGAGCCTGCGCTAATAAATCATCCTGAGTTAGACTACGCAAACCTACCCAGCTCATATCACGATGAGTAGCAGAGCTGTATTTTGCGCCTACCGCGTCAAATCGCTGTGCAATTTGATCGGCATTCCACTGCCCTGCTCCAGTCTCTAGCATGTGAGTAGTTAAAGCTGCTATACCGTGTTTTTCGCCATCTCTTGCACTGCCTGCAGCAAAGACCAGGCGTATATCCACCATCGGTAAACCCGGACTGCTAACAAAATAAACCTGCCCCCCCTGACTTGTTTGCCAGTGTTGGATTGCAACGGCTGCAAATACAGTGGTACTCGCAAAACTGCATAAAACAAAACTTAATAGTAGCTTAATGCGCATGATGAGCCCCCTGCGCATGAACAGCTGACATAGTCTGTGGCTCTAAATAGGCAATACTTAATTGTGATTCAAGCAGATATTTATCAGCGACCAGCCGTACCTGCTCGGCAGTCACCTGATCGATTTTATCTCTATATTGTTCTGCTGTTTTCCAGCCTAAACCGACAGTTTCAGCCATGCCTAATTTCATTGCCTGATAAAACAGAGAGTCCTGTTCATAAACTGAACTAGCCAAAACCTGCGCTTTAACCCGTGCTAATTCCTGTTCACTAATGAGTACTCGTTGTAAGCTACGTATTTCAGTTTTCAATGCTATTTCCATATCTAATAAGGTCTTACCTTTGACCGGAGTTGCTTCAAACATAAATAACTCTTCTAGACGGCCGCCCAGGTCATAACCTGCCCCAACTGAACTAGTGAGTTGCTGGCCGCGCTGTAATTTAGCCGGTAATCGCGCACTGTCACCACCATCCAGCACTGCTGCCAAAACATCTAAAGCGTAGGCTTCCCACTTTTGGTCTACGGTTTTCAAACTGGGTACTTTATAGGCCATCAATATATAAGGGACTTTAGCCGCTAATTTAACGGTCATCCGCCGCACGCCGACTTGTGGCATTTCGACTTGCGGCTTTAATGTTTGAATTGTCTGAACAGGAATCGGGCCAAAGTATTGCTCTGCCAGTTTAAATACCTCTTCAGCCTGTACATCACCTGCGACTATCAATGTCGCATTATTCGGTGCATACCATTGCTGATACCACTTTTTCAAATCATCTACCTGATAATTTTCTATATCACTCGGCCAGCCAATTACAGGGTTTCTGTACGGCGAGTTGGAATAAGCCATTGCCATTAAATACTCTTGTAGCTTGGCACGTGGTTTGTCTTCGGTACGCATGCGCCGCTCTTCCATAACCACTTGCAGTTCTTTATCCAGTTCTTCTGCTAATAAATGTAGATGCTGCATTCTATCCGCCTCCAGCTCAAAACTAATCGCCAGGCGAGTCTTTTCCAGAGTTTGAAAATATGCGGTATAATCCCGTCCAGTAAAGGCATTTTCTCGACCCCCGTTTTCTGCAATAATGGCTGAAAATTCACCTACGGGGTGACTGTCCGTACCCTTAAACATCATGTGCTCAAGCATATGTGAAATACCGGTAATACCCGATGACTCATAACTTGAGCCTACCTTGTACCAGATTTGCGAGACGACGACTGGAGAGCGGTGCTCTTCTTTGACTAACACTTTGAGTCCATTGCTCAATACCCGCTCTTGAACTTCAGTGGCATTGGCACTGAATGAATAACACAATAATACTAAAAAAAGACGGCCTACCATCACAGCTTCTCCCTAACAATAAAGCAAAAATACCAGTAAACCGGGTATTCTATCTCAGATACAAATTAAACAGACAAACAAAGCATGATAAAAGCAAAAACAACAATGACCTGGAAAAACTATCTTGAGTTGTGTAAGCCCAAAGTTGTGGCACTACTGGTATTTACTGCCAATGTGGGAATGTTGCTGGCCGTTCCAGGGATGCCACCTATCGCGCTATTTATCTATGCAACACTGGGTATCGGATTAGCCTCTGCATCGGCTGCAGCGATCAATCATTTTATTGATCAAAAAGCAGATGCGGAAATGACGCGCACCCAGAACCGACCACTTCCACAAGGCGACTTAAGTTCAAAAAATGTTCTAGCATTCGCAGCGGCACTTGGCATTTCTGCTATGTTGATACTGATTTTTCTGGTTAATACACTGACAGCAGTACTCACGTTTATATCGCTGATTGGCTATGCGATTATTTATACCGTATACCTCAAACGCATGACCCCGCAAAATATTGTTATTGGAGGCGCCGCGGGAGCAGCACCTCCACTGTTAGGCTGGTGCGCCATGACCGGCGAAGTTCACCCTTATGCCTTATTGCTATTTCTGCTGATTTTTGTCTGGACACCACCACACTTCTGGGCTCTAGCCATTGCCAGACGAGATGAATATGCCAAGGTTAATATTCCTATGCTGCCAGTCACTCACGGAACCGAATTTACGCGGCTACATATTCTGCTGTATACCATTTTATTATTTATTGTCACCCTGCTCCCATACTTAACCGGGATGAGTGGTTTGATCTATGTGATTCCTGGATCGTTATTAAGTCTGGGCTTTATCTATTTTGCGATTAAAATGATGTGCACCAAAACTGACAAAACTGCGATGCAAACCTTTGGCTACTCTATTATTTATCTGATGCTGATTTTCGCCCTGTTACTAATAGATCATTACTTTAAATATAGGCTTATTTAATTAATTTTCAGCTGTCCAATATAGGTCCTGTTTTATTGTTTTTCAAATACATGAATAACCACCACGCCTGCAATAATCAAAGACATTCCTATGATCGCCGCAGTATCGGGAATTTCCTGATAAACGATTGCACCGACAATAGCGACTAACACAATACCCAGACCCGCCCAGATTGCATAGGTGATACCCACAGGCATGGTTTTTAACACCAGGGTCATAAAATATAATGACACCCCGTAACCGATAATCACGATCAGGCTAGGAATAACCCGGGTAAATTCTGCCGATGCTTTGAGCGCACTGGTCGCAGAGACTTCTGCTATTATCGCAATGGCAAGATATAGATAGGTTATTGTTTGCTCCGTCAAACTCATGGTTTCATTGCTTCAAATTACTAGAAAAATCAGCGATGGCTATATTATGCACGCGCCTGATAAATACGACTCTCAGTGATTACACACTGCATATAAACGTCGTATTGCTGCATTATTATCTGCGTATGAATCTGGCTATCAAAAGCGATACCTAATAAAGTACATTGCGCTGTCAGACTTGCAAACAGCCGGTCATAATAACCAGCGCCATTTCCTAAACGCCCCCCTTGCCGATCAAATGCAACGCCCGGTACGATGACAACATCTATTTGCTCGGGCGACACCTCTTTGCCAGACTCTCCCCAGCGTTCTCTGGGTGGCTCTAAAATGCCCCAGGTGCCGGCACTTAATTCAGAGATTTCTTCTAAATGCCATAAACCCAGCTGATTATTGCCTTGCAGATCTTTTGTACAATACGGAATAATAATGGTCTTTTGCTGCTTTTGCAATTCAGCGATGACTGTTTGATAGGTCCACACTTCCGAACGGCAATGTAAATACCATAAGACTGTGTTTGCCTGCTGGTAGCTGTCTTGGGCGACCACCTTGCTGGTAATTAATTGGCTTAAGCTCTCAGCATTCTGTTGTGCATTACGCGCATCATAAGCCAAGCGTCGTTGACTAGATTTAGTAAGTATCATTTAGAAGATTTAGTCTGAAATATACTTCGCTCGGTCACGGATACGGTTGTTTAGCGAGCTGATTTTTATCGATAACAAGACGCTAAAACTGGCGCATAGCAGGCTATACAATGCTTCAGAAACGCAGCTATCGGCAAAAACTCAGCCGTTAGAAACCCGTAGTCGTGGCCCGCGAAGTATGGCTAAAGTGCGGCAATAATTGCTTCAGCCATTTCTATTGTGCCTGCAAGAGAATTTGGATTTAAGTCAGGTGTTACACAGACGCCGGCATCAACCACTTTTTCCAGAGCTGCTTGAATACGCTGAGCTGCATCATGCTCACCCAGGTGATGCAGCATCATGACACCGGCCATAATCACAGCGGCTGGATTAGCAATATTTTTACCGGTTATATCTGGTGCACTGCCATGCACTGCTTCAAATAATGCCGCCTCTGTTCCGATATTTGCACCTGGAATTAAACCTAAGCCACCCACCAGACCAGCCGTTAAATCCGATAGTATATCGCCAAACATATTGGTCGTTACGATGACATCGAATTGATGCGGATCCATGACTAGATGCATACAGGTAGCATCAATGATTTTTTCATCAAATTCAATATCGGGATAACGTGCGGCTACTTCACGACCGACATCCAGAAATAAACCCGAGGTATATTTTAAAATATTCGCCTTATGGCACAGCGTTACTTTTTTACGCCCATTATCACGGGCATATTTAAACGCATATTCAAGAATACGTTCGGAACCTGTGCGAGTAACCACCGCTAAGCTTTCGGCAACATCTTTCTCTTTCGTCAGGTAATGCTCCAAGCCCATATAAAGGCCTTCGGTATTTTCCCGAACCACAACGATATCAATATTTTCAAATTTGCTTTGTGCCCCTTTCCATGACCTTGCAGGACGGACGTTAGCGTATAAATCATATTTCTGGCGCAAAGCGACATTAATACTTCGAAAACCTTTACCTATCGGCGTGGTCAAAGGCCCTTTAAATGCCACTTTGTTTTTATCGATAGAGGCTAAAGTTTCATCAGGTAAAGCTGTGCCATATTTTTCATAAGCCGCCATCCCTGCATCCGCTTCTTCCCAGTTAATATCGACGCCACTGGCATCAATGATTTTTACGGCGACATCCATTATTGATGGTCCGATACCATCCCCTTTGATCAAGGTTACATTATGCATTCAACTCTACTCCTAATAATATGTAAGCACGTGTACGAAATAACTTCGACGCACACGGAACTTTTTATCCGCCTGCTGCGTTGTTGAAACAAATAAAATTCCTGTGCCAGTTACCAAACTTATTCCGTGCCCGTTCCTTAAGCGAAATAATACACAGCTTTAGCGGAATTTGAAAATTTCAATGTGCTTAACTGATTTTTATTTTATACTTGCATGCTGGATTATCCTAGAAACCGCAGTTGAGCACGGATTTTGTGGCAAAGCTGTGTGCAAAAGACAAGGCACAGCTCGTAGGCAATAGCCGTAGCCCTTGGCAAGAGCTATTTCGTACTCTGATTTATTCACAAAACCGTGAAGCGGGGTATACTCACTCAACAGGTGAAAAGTATGACGATCATTATATTAAACATTCATCTGCTTACAATGTTTTATAGCCGTCAACTGCAGTTTCTAGGATTACGATATTGAGTCACGTTTAAAGAGGATGCCATGACAAAACCATTTATATTACATATGTTCACCACCGCAAAGAACCTCAGTCCTTTTGATGTCAATATGGCTGTTGATGCGGGCTGGCTGGCTGCCATTCCTTATCTAAATGTCGAGCCTGATGAAGTCTGTGGTTTAGTGCAAGATACCATTTTTTCGCGTAGCCCTAAAGGTCTAAAAAATACCGGCATATTTATAGGTGGGCGTGATACCCAGCAAGCAATGGCTATGCTTAAAAGTGCACAAAAATCCATGTTTGCACCCTTTGAAGTCTCTGTATTTGCAGATCCAAGTGGTGCTTTTACAACCGCTGCGGCTATGGTTGCAGTCGTTGAAGATAAATTAAAAACCCAATTTGATACGACTCTAACTGAGAAAAATATATTGGTTTTAGGTGGCACAGGCCCTGTTGGTCAGATCGTTGCTGTCCTGGCAGCTCAGGCTGGCGCGAATGTAAGAATTATTGGCCGTCAATTAGACAAGGTAGAGCGCATAGCAAATATGTGTAACTATGAGTTTGGTGCTGGTAAAATTACTATTAGCGCAGGTGCAGACGCAGATAAAGCAGACTATATCAAAACGACTGATGTAGTCTTTGCCACTGGCGCGGCAGGCATAGAATTATTAAGCGCAGAACTGATTGCCTCGGCCACACAATTAAAAGTAGCCGCTGATGTTAATGCCGTTCCTCCCTCAGGCGTAGCCGGTTTAGATGCTTTTGACAATGGCAAAGAAATCGATGGATCTAACAGCGGCGCTGTTGCTGTCGGTGCTTTAGCAATCGGTAATGTTAAATACCAGGTACAAAGCCTACTGTTAAAGAAAATGACCGAAGTCGATAAAAATATTTTCCTGCATTTCGAACATGCTTTTACAGCGGCTCGAGACTTTATCGAAGCAGCTAAGTAATCCGTGCTTATTATTTAAGTATCCGATCAATTCAATCAACTCGATTAATAAAAACCTGATTGCTAAACTCCAAAAGCATAAAAATACTTCAACTTATTGTAAAATAGGTATTATTTATGTTTTTGGGGTGTGATTTTGACTCACCAAAAGGGTGCGTTAATAAATTTATCACAGGAAAACATTATGCCTACCTGCCAGATAGCAAGACAGTCTGGAATACGCCAAGAAAAGGCAAACGGGTTGGAACTTTTATTGTCACTATTGAGGAGGAGCATGAAGCAAAGAAATATAAAACAGACCGAATCATGCAAATTACTAAAAAGACAATGGATAAGTACGGACAATTCTTACTGACTCCCAAGTTAGCACTCGAGGGCTGGTGGACCACACTTAAATATTCTAACGAAGATGTATTTTCCCTCGACAGAGACCCTGCGACCTTAGAACAATTTCATAGTGAAATAAAACGGATCTGGACCTGAAAAGACTGTCCCCTGAGAAGTTTGCAAGCAACCCACTGACTTTGACGCTTGGCCTATTTACTTACGATATACTGAAATAGGTCGGATTAGAAGAGTTAATAGGAGAAGACTCTCCGGTGCGACATAATGCAAAAAACGACGCGGCAAAACAGTTGTACAGGAATTGATCTATAACTATGAACGTGGACGTCGATTAGTCATTCGGTTTGGTCGATCAACCTGTGCATTTTTTGCTTTCAGAGAGTTTATGAAAATTATGCTCTGGTTAAGTCTCTTAGGCTTAAAGAGTAAACATTTAGAATAACGGCTATTTAGGTACAGAGGCGATTGCGTGAGCTAAAATTAATCACATATGATGCAAATTTGAACACACTAGATTATAAGAACAATCTAGTCGTTATCTTTGTAGTTTTTGGAGCAATTATAAACAAATTGACCCCAAAGTTACGTAGACACTTGTCTTTTAAAAATGAAGTTTCTGATTCAGGAAAAAGGAAAACAGATGGCTAAAAGAAGCATATTACACATGTTTGACCCCATGCCAAATAACAGCCCTTTCGATGTCAATATGGCGTTAGACTGTGATTTCGATGTATTAGTGCCGTATGCAAATGTCAACCCAGACAGTATACATCGCTTAACTCAGGACGTAATTTTCTCGCGCGGACCTAAAGGCGTTAAACAAACGGCTATCTTCATTGGTGGTCGGGATATTAACGTAGCCATAGATATGCTTAAAAATGCAAAAAAATCCATGGTTCCTCCGTTTGAAGTATCGGTACTAGCAGACCCCAGTGGTGCATTTACTACAGCAGCAGCGCTGGTAGCCTGCGTAGAAAAAGAACTGCGTGACAAATTCAACAAGGAATTAAAAGATTGCAAGGCTCTGGTTTTTGGTGGCACCGGCCCGGTTGGTATTGCAACCGGCGTTATTGCTTCATTAGCGGGAGCTAACACCACGCTGGTTGATCACTTTTCAAGCGAAGAAGCACTAAGCCTAGCCGAAGAATACAACCGCCTGTTTGAATGTAATTTATCCGGCACGATTGCCACCTTCGATGAAGAAAAAATAAAACTAATCGAAGATACTGACCTGATTTTCTGTACTGCAAAAGCAGGTATACAGATTTTAAGCGCAGAAGTATTAAGCCATGCCAAACAACTCAAAGTGGTAGGTGATGTCAATGCCGTTCCCCCTGCTGGAATAGCAGGCGTACAAGTCAATGATTTTGGAGCGCCGCTAGAGGGTACTGAAAATGCAGTGGCTGTCGGTCCTTTGGCAGTGGGTAATGTTAAATACAAAGTGCAACACGCTTTGCTTAGTTCCATGTTAAAAAGTGATAAACCCGTTTATTTAGACTTTATCGCTGCGTTTGAAAAAGCAAAAGAGATATTAGAATCATAGGGCTCTTTGTTTTCCTGTAGAACGGACGTCAGTCCGTTCTACAGGCGCACAGTACTCATTCTATAAATATTCTGCGCAAGGGACTCGGCTGCGCTGCTTTTTCATCATCAAACAGCTCAACCATTGCGCCCACTACTTCTTGCAGAATTACTGCTACCGCTGCGAGGATAATAGTTACCGCAATATCAAAAACTTTATCAATATGATTTACTGCCTCTGTGGAAAAGTGAAGTTTGATTACCCACTGTATTTACATAGAGCCTTTGTTCCAGGCTTTTTCTAACCGCTTTGCCGAGATTGGCATGGCGGTTTTTAATTGCTGTGCGAATAATGACACTCTAAATTCCTCCAGCATCCAGCGAAAATTATCACGCTCCGGATTAACCACTTCATCTTTCTGGCGTTGTTCAATGCTTTGCCAATACCATTGCTGAAACCTGGCCATTTCCTGCATTTTTTGCTGGTCTTTATCTGGTTGTTGCAGCATAGACTGTATGCGAACTTCAATCGATTTAAAATAACGCGGGTAATGTTTCAAATAGTCATCCGCTGTGGTCATTAAAAAACCCTGATAACATAATCGTGCTAATTGCAGCTGTACATCTTGTACTGATTTATCCTGCTGAGGTAATCGATCCGCTTGTTTTTTTACTGCTGCGTACTGCGTTAAAGCATTAATAACATGCTCACCGATTATGTTGGCCCTATTCATTAACTCGGGCTTATTTTTGCGTAAAGATTGCTCAAATTGCTGTTCAATGCGTATCGTATGACCACAAACAAAAACTGAATGGATAACCATGTTGAGTATATCTTCTTTATAGCTATGGCTCATAATATCCCGACTTAGATCAGGATGTTTCTGCAGGCGATTATAAACCAGCTCTGATTCAGGAGAAAAAGGCAGGTTTTTTATAATATATTTGCTGTCTTTTTTTAACTGTAACTGAAATAAACGCGCTAAACCTAACTCATGTTGCAAGTTGGCTTTTTCCTTCGTATCTAAAATACGCACACCCACCGCATCACCCTCATCAATGATGGCCGGGTAACCAATAAAGTTCTGTCCATTTTGCTCAAACTGATACACCTCTGGCAAATCAGAAAATGCCCATTTTATACAACCGGTATAATTCAGCTCATCTTCAGCCAGTTGCTTAAAACTATCCCCTGCCGTCTCATTATATTTACGCTGCAACGCTTTTAAGTCACGACTATTATCCAGGTGTTTACCCTCTTCATCGATCACCCGGAAATTCATGCGCAGGTGATCAGTGATTAATTCGGTATTCCATGCTGTTAAAGGAATGGATTCTCCAGTTAGTTTACGCAAGCGTAGGGCCAGCCATTCATATAAAGAACCTTTGCCGTCTGGCTCAACTTCCAGACAGCGCTCTACCGTATTTGGCACCGGGACAAAGTGCTTACGTAATTGCTTAGGCAAGCCTTTTACCAGAGCAATTAATTTTTCTTTTAACAGACCGGGAACTAACCATTCAAATGGCGGCTCAGTTATCTGATTGAGTTGATGCACCGGAATAATCACCGTAACCCCATCTTCTTCGTGACCAATTTCAAAACGATATTGTAGTGGCAAGGTCAAGCGGCCAATGATTTTCTCATCCGGGTATTCCCAGGAGCTAATATGCCCTTCATCCTGACGAGTCAGATCCTCTTTAGTCAAAAATAATAAACGCGGCTGTTCATGCTCGGCTGTTTTGCGCCATTGGTCAAAGGTAATACCGTTAACGACTGTTTCAGGTAGTTTCTGATCATAAAAATCATACAGCCACTCTTCATCTTCAATTAAATCAACACGACGCCCTTTATGTTGAATATAACCAACTTCTTCTAATAGCTTCTCATTCTCTTTAAAGAACGGCGCACGAGTTTGATAGTCATGCTCAACTAAAGCATGGCGAATAAACATTTGCCGCGCGGCTTTAGCATCGACATGTTCATAAGGAATCTTGCGTCGACTCTGTAAGGTAATACCAAATAATAAAGTACGTTCATATATCGCGCCACGCGCTACTTTTTTCTCCCAATGCGGATCAAAATGATTTTTCTTGACCAGATGTTCCGCACACCGCTCTATCCATTGCGGCTCAATTTTCGCCACACACCGGCCATAGACTTTGCTGGTTTCAACCTGTTCAGCCGCCATAATCCATTTAGGCTTTAGTCTATGCTGACCAGAACCTGGAAAGATAAAGAATTTTAAATTACGCGCGCCTAAGTATTCATATTGCTCATGCTTAAAGCCGATATTGGACAACAAACCAGGCAATAATGCCTGATGTACCGATTCATAAGACGCTTCGGTATTATTTAACTTGAATTTCAACTCACCCTTGATCACTTGTAAAATCTGGGTATGCACATCTTGCCATTCTTTCAATCGCACATAGGAAAGAAAATTCTGTTTGCACCATTTACGCAACTGATTATTGGATAAGTGTTTCTTACGTTCCTCAAAAGTATTCCAGATATTGATAAAGCTGAGAAAATCCGAACCTTCGGCAATAAATTCAGCATGCTTGCTATCCGCCTGCTGCATTTTATCCGCTGGCTTTTCCCGTGGGTCCTGTACGCTTAGACCGGAAACAATAATAGCCACCTCACTCAGACAAGATAGATCATTAGCCGCAATCAACATACGCGCCAGTTTTGGATCGACCGGTAGCTTGGCCAACTGTTGCCCCACCGGCGTTAATTTACCTGCTTTATCCAGAGCATTAACTTCCTGCAAAGAGGTTAAACCATCACGAATCATTTTATCTTCGGGCGGTTCAACAAAAGGAAAATCTCGGATATCGCCTAATTTTAACGCAGCCATTTGCAAAATAACCGCTGACAAACTGGTACGCTTGATTTCCGGCTCGGTAAACTCAGGACGACTTAAATAATCATCTTTTGCATATAAACGGATGCAAATTCCTTCCGCGACACGGCCACAACGCCCTGCCCTTTGATTGGCACTGGCTTGCGAAACTTTCTCAATAGGCAGCCGCTGAATTTTACTGCGATGGCTATAACGGCTGATACGCGCATGACCGACATCAATGACACTGCGTATACCAGGTACAGTCAGAGAAGTTTCAGCGACATTAGTGGCTAATACAATCCGCCGTTTACCCACCCTGATTTTAAACACCCTTTCCTGCTCACTGACACTAAGCTTGGAATATAGCGGTAGGACTTCATAGCGGCCATGACTATGTTTAGTCAAAGACTCGCTGGTTTCACGTATATCACGTTCACCACTGAGGAAAATTAATATATCGCCGCTAATATCATGTTGCAATTCGTCTACTGCATCCAGAATAGCTTGTTGCACATCATTCGTGGTTTCATCCTCCTCCTCATCCTGCTCAATAGGACGATAACGCATTTCTACAGGATATGTACGCCCTGAAACATTGATAATCGGGGCATTGAAAAAATGTTCGGAAAAGCGTTCGGGATCAATGGTTGCCGAAGTAATAATCAGCTTTAAATCAGGTCGACGTGGCAATAACCAGCGCATATAACCGAGCAGAAAATCAATATTTAAACTACGCTCATGTGCTTCATCAATAATAATGGTGTCATATTGAGTCAGGTAGGGATCATTTTGCGACTCGGCTAATAAAATCCCATCAGTCATTAATTTAATTAATGAACTATCACGGGTCTTATCATGAAAGCGAATTTTATAACCGACTGCGTGTCCAATAGACTGTTTCAGTTCTTCAGCTATCCGGTCGGCAACCGTTCGTGCGGCAATCCGTCTGGGTTGAGTATGCCCGATAAAACCCGCCGCACCACGGCCAATAGATAGACAGATTTTGGGTAACTGAGTGGTTTTCCCGGAACCAGTCTCACCACAGAGGATGATGACTTGATTATTTTTTATCAGTTCTGCTATTTCGTCTTTTTTAGCGGAAATGGGTAAATCAGGAAATTCCAGAACTGGAAAGCTATCTAAGCGAGCCTGGCGTTTTGTTATTGACTGTTTTAGTTTTAATTCCAGTTGCAGTAATTTTTCGTCTACTTCTTTACCTTTTTTTAATTCACTGCGTAAGCGGTCTAGTTGACGCTTGATCGGCTGTCGATCTTTATTAAGGGTTTTAGAAAGGTTTTTAGAAATCTGCTGGATAAGTTGTTGCGCTGGCATATAGGAAAAATACTGGGAATAACAAAGTAGACTGAATCGAACTTAAAGAGCTAACGAAGCTTGTGAAATACTGGTTATTACTTACTTCGGGGTTACGGCTAAATGACTACTTTTATCCCGCCGCAACAAAAGCATCGGTGTAAATATCCTTCATTGCCACACCTTGCATAAAAGCTTCCATTTTCATTGAGCTAACCATCTCCGGGTGACCACACAAAAACACTCGCCAACCTTGCCATTCATTCATATGCGCTAGAGCGACCTGATCTGCACGGCCGGCAGTAAACCCTTCAATAGCGGGCTCACTTGACACACAAGGGATATATGAAAAATTATCATATTCCTGCGCAAATTTACGGAGTTCATCTATTCGATATAAATCTGCAACTGTTCTAGCGCCATGAAAAAGCATAACCGGTCCTGTATGACCATGTTTTAAAGCATCTTCAAGAATTCCAGCCAGCGGAGCTAGCCCTGTTCCAGTGCCTACTAATAATAGCCCCTGATCAGCTCGTCCGGGAAGGTAAAAACAGTGGCCCTGCGGCTCTGACACCGCAATATTATCGCCCACGCTGATTTGATCATGCATCCATTCACTAAATCTACCATCGGGTAAGCGGCGAACATGAAGCTCTAAGACCCCATCTTGCTGTGGCACATTGGCAATAGAATAACTACGAATTAAACCATCATCACGCTGTAAATTAACAAACTGTCCAGCATAATATTCTTTTATATCCTGGCATTCCACCTTTAGCAACAGAGTATTGTGATTTAACATTTCATGAATCATCACCTTTCCCTGGCTAAAAATTTCCGACTGATCGGGAAGCTTGATCTGCATATCTGCTTCTGGGTAGCAGAGGCAGGCGAGAAAATATTTTTGTCGTTTCTGGGTATCTTTTAACCCTTTTTGGGCAGCTTCAGGAGGAGCTGAACCGATACTACGTGATAGGCAGCTATGACAGGTTCCTTTTTGACAAGAGTAAGAAATATCTACGTCTTCTCTAATTAGGGTATCTAATACCGATTCATCTGACTGACAAGTATAGATTTCTTCTCCCAGAGTGATCTTGTTCATTTTAAATGCTTTATTTATTGGTTTTACTGATTTTTCTATCGACGTGGTCGTTTGTGTTTATCATAAGACGGTTTTTTATCCGCTTTATTCCACTCAGGTTTCCTTGATTCCCGAGTTCTTTCTTTAATCGGTGCTTGTGATTTTGGTTTTACCTGTGCTCTTGGTTTAGCTATGTGCTGATTTTTTTCGCCCGGTAAACCAACAAATGTTAACAAGTCGTCAAGTTCTCTTGCTGTTAATTCATGCACCTGCCTGACACTGAGACCATCCGGCAAAAATATTGGCCCATAACGCACCCGCATTAAGCGGCTAACCTGAAATTCCAGCGCTTCCCATAAACGACGAACCAGGCGGTTACGTCCTTCTTTTACAGTCACATGGTACCAGCGATTAGCTCCCTCACCACCATTGAACTGTATATCATCAAATTTCGCCAGGCCATCTTCTAATTCCACGCCTTTTTTTAGTTGTGCAATATGGTCTTCAGACACTTCGCCTAAAATACGCACCGCATATTCTCGATCAATTTCGGATGAAGGGTGCATTAAACGGTTCGCCAGTTCGCCATTATTGGTGAATAACAATAAACCCTGAGTATTAATGTCCAAACGCCCCACTGCAATCCAGCGCCCTGTTTGTAGCTTAGGTAATTTTTTGAATACTACGGGACGATCTTCAGGGTCATTGCGAGTAACGATTTCGCCCGTTGGTTTATGATAGATTAATACCTGGGTTGGCTGTACCCCAAATTTCTCCCACTTTAAAGGCCGCCCTTTTAATGTTAAATCGTCTCCTGCCTTTAGCCGGCCGCCTAAAACAGCCGGTTGGCCATTCAATATAACTAGCCCCTCAGTAATCCAGCGCTCGACTTCTCGCCGAGAACCTACTCCGCCTCTAGCCAATACTTTCTGGATACGCTCACCCTCAAGTTTATTATCACTTTTTTGAGTCTTAGCTTGCTTTGTCGGAGTATCAGCAACTTCCTTATCGCTTGAATAAGGTTTTATATTGATAACTGGGGCTTGAGTTTTCACTGGATTTTCTGCTCTAGGGTTGTATGTAATATCAGTCGTTTGTAAGTGAAATCATACACTATCTAAGATTTGAATTTTGGGTATTATACAATCACTGATAAAAACAATTAACGCACAAGCACTTCAAATGCAGCCCAAGGGGATGCGCGGCAATTTATAGAGACTTGCTAAAAATTAGAGCGTTATTATTTGAATGCCTGCGTTGAAACTTTTATCATTTTCAGCCCGCCTTTATCCTTTCCCGTTAAAACCGGATGCATGGTATCAGTGATAAACTTTAATTGTCCATCGAGCGTAATTTTTCCACCTACATTGTACCTATGGCCAGGCTTAATATCATCAGTCTTATATTCAATAGCAAAGGTAGACGGTGATGCCCCGGCAGGTTCAGCGCCAATAGGACCTAAGATAACAGCAACATCCATCAAGGAAACACCTTCCAGTGTCGCTTCAAACACCGCATTTGACGACAGGGTAACCCGCTCACGATAAGCAGCAGTGTCGCTAATTATTGCTTACTCCGCAAGCAAGGTATCAGGCGGCATACTAGCAGTGATACCCTAATTACTGACAAAGATTTAATCATGTTATTTTCCTAACTCAAAGCCATTCTGACAAAAGGGGGCAGTTATTTACCCGCCATATCACCCCAAAGAATTTTGTGCAACTGAACCTGGAAGCGCACTGGCAGTTGGTCTTCTAAAATCCATTCAGCTAATTCTGTCGGATCCTGCTGTCCCATAGACGGAGAGAATAAAATCTCACATTTTTGCGCTAATTGATATTCAGCCATTTTAGCTTTCGACCATGCATAATCTTCAGCATTGCAAATCACAAACTTTACCTGGTCTTTACTATCCAGGTATTGCACATTAGCGTATAGATTACGCGGTTCTTCAGCCGATGCAGGAGTTTTCAGATCCATCACTTTAACAATACGCGAATCAACGGCTGATACATCAATGGCGCCACTGGTTTCCAGCGAGACGCTATAACCTTTATCTGCTAATTGGCTAAGTAATTCCAGACAGAGTGGCTGTGCTAATGGCTCACCCCCGGTGACGGTAATATATTTGGTTTTATATTCGCTGACTTGCGCGAGAATACTGGCGATACTTTGCATTTCGCCACCCGAAAAAGCATAGCTAGTATCACAGTATTGACAGCGTAAGGGGCAGCCTGTCAGGCGAATAAAAATAGTCGGTAAGCCAACGGTTCTAGACTCTCCCTGCAGCGAATAAAAAATCTCACTGATCCGTAAATTATCACTTTTCACGCGTATTACTGGCCTGTATTCTGTATTTTATTTTCCGCCATATGTGCTGCAGTACTCCCCCCATATTGGGTCGTAATCCGGGCATATAATTGTTGTGCTTTAGCAGAGTCATTTTCTTCACTGTAAATATTAGCAAGCTTAAGCATCGCCATGCTAGCTTTTTCACTCGTTGGAAAACGAGTATAAACTACCTCATAATTCTTTTTTGCTGCAGGTAAATCATTGACAACTTTATAGACTGAAGCTAACCAGAAATAGGCATTATCGGTATAGACTCCAGTCGGATAATTTAATAAAAACTGCTCCAGCAATTTGATCGCCTGTTGGTAATGGCTATCTTTCACACTGGCAAAAGCGGCATCAAAATCAGCTTTTTCCTGGGCTTTAGATTTTGGCTTTACTGTTTTGACAGGGGCTGGCTGTAGCGTCTGCTTTGCCTGAGTTTTTTTAACAGCGGGGACTACGAGTATATTACTTTGCCTGACAGGGGGAGGCAAAGTTTCTTGCCTGGTTGTATCGACAGAAATTCCAGCTGCACTCTCTAATTGTTGCAGACGCATATTCATATCTGTATAAATATTTTGTTCACGCTGCTTGAGCCTGTTTATTTCATGACCCTGCTGCTCTGCCATACCGCGCAATTGTTGGATCTCGGTTTGCAAAGCTACAATCTGACCCAGCATTTTCAGCGTCGGTTGATTCGCAGCTCCCCGAGCTGAATACGCCGCACCATTAGCATAAGTTGAATTATTAATAATAGGCGGTAAGGTTTTGGTGTCTGCATAAGCCACGTTGAGAAAACATGGCAGCAATAATAAAGCTAACTTTTTCATTATTTATATACCACTTCTACCCGGCGATTAAGTGCAAAGGAATCTTCATTATGCTCTTGCGCGACCGGCTTTTCTTCGCCATAACTGACAACCTCTATCTGATTACTCATAACACCGATCAGCTGCAGCATATTAAACACTGATTTTGCTCGTTGCTCAGCAAGGGCGATATTATATTCGCGTGTGCCACGTTCATCTGAATGGCCTTGCAGCGTAGTGCTCTGGTTTGGGTGGTTCATTAAGTATTGCCCATGCGCCTCGATCACTGAAATAAACTCATTTAATACCTGGCTACTGTCATACTCAAAATATATCGTCCGCTTAGACAATGGACTAGACGGATCAGAAAACTCAGGGGTCAGCATTAAGGTTTCGGCTGCACTGAGAGTGTTATCCAGGTTAAGCTCTTTTAGCTGCGCTGTATCGGCATTGTAAACATAACTTTCGGCACCCGAACTACCCTCAGGACTTGAACCATCTTTGACTGCATCTTTAGTGCACCCTAAAAGTATAAGCCCAGTAAAAACGATGCTAATTATTGAGATAAAAAATTTCATATTTCTAAGCCTTTATTGAAAAATAATTAATGTACTGAATCTATTGGAGTGCTTATTGCTCTATGTATTCATTGTTGCATAAGCTCTTGCACTACTATTGTGGCGCAGGCTAAAGCCTACCCCCCACCTATTGAACTTTATTCTGCGAATATGATGGAACTATTCATATTACTTACGCGGCGCCCACGCAGGCTCACGAACCTTGCCAGCCGCCGATTGTATATCCAGCTTGGTCAGCCCATCCATGCTAACGGTGGATAATACTTCATTATCACCCTTTCTGCGCGCATAGATAATAGCCTGCCCATTAGGTGCAAAACTCGGTGATTCATCCTGAGAACCATCGGTTAATACAGTATTCGCTCCGGTCACCAAATCTAACAGCGCTATGCGATATTTGCCCTGTACGCCTTGCACCATCACTATCTTTTTACCATCTGCAGAAAAGGAACCACGGGCATTATAATTACCATCAAAGGTTAGCCGTTTTGCACTGCCTTGTCCATTACTCGGCATCACATAGATTTGCGGCAGTCTGCCACGGTCTGAAGTAAACAGGATTTGCGTACCATCAGGCGACCATGCCGCTTCGGTATCTATTGCCCAGGACTGAGTTAATTTTCTTAACGATAAATTAGCCAGAGTGAGAATATAAATATCTGAATTGCCATCTTTAGATAAGGTAATCGCGAGTTGCTTGCCATCGGGTGACCACGCTGGCGAGCCATTGATGCCTTTAAATTTAGCAACGCTTTTGCGCTCCCCTGTTTTCAGGGTCTGAATAAAAATTTCCGAAACTTTATGCTCAAAAGACACATACGCAATTTGCTGGCCATTAGGTGACCACGCCGGTGACATAATGGGCTCTTTAGACTGCGCAATTGAGATCGCATTGGCACCATCATAATCAGCGACCTGTAATTTATATTGCGGCTGATTTTGCTCATTGAAAATGCTGGTTACGTACGCAATACGCGTGGTAAAAACGCCAGGAATACCGGTGATTCTCTGATAAATTGCATCACTTAAATGATGTGCCGCCATATTAAGCGCGTCAGCCTCTACCGTGATGCGCAAACCTTTTAACTGTTCTTTTTTATACACATCAAACAGACTCATCTGGACATGATAAAGGTTATTATCTTTAGTGATAAACCCGATCACCAGATAATCCTGGCCTATGGCCGCCCAATTACGAAATTTAACCCGCGCAGGCTGGGTCGGGCGAGTCAGCATTTCATCCCTAGGCAATACTTTAAAATAACCACTGCCGGCTAAATCCTGTGCAATAACGCCTGCAACATCAGTTACTAATACCTCACCTGGAGGTGTGGCAAAAGGCACTACCGCAATTTTATAAGCGCTTTGTATACCTTCAGTAATTTCTATGGTTAATTCTGCTTTTAATACCTGACTATTAATTAGAGTCACTAGGGATATTAAAATAACAGCTATATTTTTGCTTTTGTTAATCACATTTTACTCATTGGTTAATTTATAAACAAACCTAGAAACTTAATAACTTAGCCAAAATCACTACTTATCCGGGGAAAATTCCAGACTAAAACTTCTAAACTGCTTAAAAACCCTTGGATCTTTAGGTACGGGTAATGGCGAAGCTTTCCTAACTGCGCGTTCAGCCGAATCATCAAACAGGGGATTACCACTGCTTTCTACGATAACCACCGACATAACATCGCCGCTTGCAATCAGCCCTATCCTAATCTTACATTTCAGATTCTTAGGTACAGAGTCGGGGCGATTCCAGTTCTGGGTGACTTTACGTTTTATTAAAGCCGCTGCATCCGCCGATGCCTTAGCAGCAATTCTAGCATTTTCTGCACGCTGCTTATTTAGTTCTACCTGTCTGGCGGCTTCCAGGCGTAATTTTTCTGCCTGGGCTTTTTGTTTTTTTTCAGCGGCAATTTTCTGCTTTTTAAAAGCTTCCTGTTTTGCTATCTCTGCTTTACGCTTTTCTTCTGCCACTCGCTTGGCTTGCGCTTTGCGTTTTTTTTCTACCGCCTGGCGTTGCTTTACAATTTCTTGCTGCTTTTTCTTTTCTACAGCAAGCTTTTGCTTAATCGTCTGTAATTTTTGCTGCTCTTTCTGAGCTGCTTTTTTATGTTGTACAGCTTGTTCTTTCGCCGCTTTTTCTGCTTGCAGACGTTTATTTTTTAATTGCTGCAACTGCTGTTTTTCTGCTGCTAATTGACTCGCATAATCTTGTTGTTGTTTTTGCTGCAAGCGCTTTTTCTTTTCTTGCCGCTGCTTTAATTCATTCGCTTTCGCGGTAACAGCGCTCTCGTCTAAAATAGTCGCCTCAATAATGACCGGCTCTGGTTTTTTTACAATAGCCAGCGAGGTATCTGCCGGAATACTAAACATAAACAAAGCAATAATACTTAAATGCAAAGTTAATGCCATTAGAAATGAAAGAAAATATTTACTCATCGCTGCTTTTTTTCAGATTACCTTTAGAAATTTTCAGTCATTAATCCGACATTCGGAACACCCGCATTTTTCAAAGCCGCCATCACCGTCACGACTTTTCCATATTGCACTTCTTTATCGCCGCGAATATAGACTTGTGTTGCCGGTTTGTTTTTGCGGACCGCCTGGGTGAGTATGAGAACTTCTGCTGCTGTCACCGGCTCATCATCTTCGCCATTACCTAAATCAATAAAGAACTCGCCTGTTTTAGTAATAGTAATAATCACCGGAGTAGGCATATCTTCCAGGCTAATATTTTTCGCTTCCGCCTGCGGTAAATCGACATCGACCCCGGATTGAATTAAAGGCGCAGTAATCATGAAAATAATCAATAAAACCAGGGTAACGTCAATATAAGGCACGACATTAATTTCCGCCATCGGCTTCCTACGTTTGCTCCTTGCCATTAGGAATGAGCCTGTCGCTGCAACAAGACAACAAATTCATCGACAAATAATTCATAGCGTCCAGATAAGCGCTCTATATGTGTAGAAAAACCATTATAAGCAATCACCGCGGGAATCGCTGCAAACAAGCCTATCGCCGTAGCAACGAGTGCTTCCGCAATACCTGGAGCGACTTGCGCCAGGGTCGCCTGTTTTGCCGTCGACAGCGAGCGAAAGGAATTCATAATACCCCATACAGTACCAAACAGCCCAATATAAGGACTGGTAGAACCCACTGTCGCTAAAAAAGGTAAACTCTCATCCAGCTTATCCAGCTCCCTGGTTAATTCTATGCGCATCGCTCGTTGCGCATTTTCTACCTTTTCAGTCGCCGATACACCAGTGATTTTATGCATACGCGAAAATTCTTTATAGCCAGAAATAAAGATTTTCTCTAGCCCTTCAGCCTGTATTCCCTCTGCAGTAAGCTGCGTGTACAAGCGGCTTAAATCTCCACCGGTCCAGAACTGCGCTTCAAATTCATCAGTGACTCTAACAGCCTGTTTTAGCTCTTTACGCTTAGCAAAAATAAAGGTCCAGGAAACCACTGAAGCACACAACAAAATAAGCATGACCAATTGTACGACAACACTGGCTTCTGAGATAAGGTGTAAAATTGATAAATCGTTATTCATGGACTATTGCTTGTTTTAAATCATCTGGAATATGTCTGGGACGCAGTGTATTTGAATCCAGACAGGCGATACGAATCGTTGCTGTGCTTAGCAGCTCATCATTGCGAGTGACACTTTGCTCAAAAGTTAAACTCGCGGCATTGACTAAACTTAAGCAGGCACTTATATCTAATAATTCATTAAATCTGGCCGGTTTCAGATAATCGACTTTTACCGAGCGTACTGCAAAAATCACCGACTCGCTGCTAATCAATTCATCTTGTTCAAAGCCCATCGCACGCAACATTTCAGTACGTGCACGCTCATAAAATTTCAAGTAATTGGCATAATAAACCACCCCGCCTACGTCAGTATCTTCATAATAGACACGTATAGGCCAGTTAAAAATATCTTTCATAAATAGTTTTATCTATCTTTGGCTGCTTCGAGCCAGTTAAAGCATGCCTAATCCATGCTTATCATAAATCGCCTTAAACCCCATCAGATCGATCATTAAGAGACTGTAAAAGTAATCAGTGTAAGCTGGAGTGCGGAACAGAACCCAGCAATAAAGACGAAATAAGCTGTTGGTACTGGGTTTCGAAAACTCAACCCCGCCTACCGAAAATGGCATTGCCAATACGCAAATAATAATACGCCCACTCTCTCTTAAACAGCCAACGCCCCTATATTCTCTCGCTGGAGAAGACCCTGTTGTGAACTTAATAACATAATGTAGCAAAGGGCTATCCTACCTTAAATAGCGTTTCAGGTAAGCTAAAATATTAATTGGGCAAGAAACCTATAAAACCAACCATCATTATCTATCTTGTCACTTAAATATTAAATATTAAGCAAAAAGTATTCCATAAAGTATTTAAAATCATACACTGTACAATCTTTGCAGATACATACTATCTATACTACGCTACGCTAGGCCACTGCTATTGATTACTATCTGCTGAATTTTCTGATCGCTACGATGCTGAAACTGTTGTTTAGCCTGTTATGCGCTTGTTTCAGAACCTTGCTCTCAACCATAATCAGTTAATTCCGCATCCGTGACCGCAGCTTTTTATTTATATGGATTAATTTCATTGCCTCAGCAAGTAAATCAAGAGTAGTGCGTATATATCTCATAAAGCATGCATATAACAATATGATACTATTCATAATTTTTTAATTAACTCATACTTTTTTTCACCGGAAAAACAAAGCTGACTACGGACTAATAGCGTAATAAATGTTATGGCGCCATTATAAATGCAGCCAAAGCTTCAGCCTGCTTGTCACTTAATCCAGCTATCGGTGGCATAGGTATTTGCCCCCACTTACCTACCCCACCCTGTTGAATTGATCTGGCGAGCATGGCTTGCGCCTGAACATCAGACTTATATTTAACAGCGATTGCTTTAAATGATGGGCCGAGCAGCTTTGCATCTAGCGCGTGACAACCCAGACAGCCGTTCGTATCAAGCAAGACCTGTACATCAAGTTCAGCCTCTGCTTTTTCTGCAGCAGACATATCTACTACCGATACCATTAGGACTTCGCTATCTGTTGCTTTGGCCGTACCATAGACCACTGCAAGATAAGCACCGATACTTTTAATCTCGGCAGCACTCAGCTCTGCACCATAAGAATGCTTCATTTTTGCCACTTCGCTAGTCCACTGCGCCTGATTCATGCCTGGAGCCTGAAATTGAATATAGTCGACCGAATGACAAATCGTGCATTTCTGCGTAGCTAGCTTATATCCCGCTAAATCAGATTCAGGTAGTTTGGCCGTTTCGGGTGGTAACTGAATCTGCTTTGCATCAGCAGTGACTAGATGCGCAGTAAATAGTAGCGTGCTAACCAGAGCGAATCGAAAGCTTTTTACAAATTGCATAGCATTCCCTTAAAATATAGTAACAGCAGTTGATTCAATCGCATGACGCCTATAACCGCCAGGGTTCCAGTCGGCTTTGAGTGGTTGCACTTCAGCATTATTATTACTGGCTCGTACCATTAGAATGGCATCACCCTTTTGAGTAAATGTGGTCGCCAGAGTCCACTCTCGAAACGAGAAGCGCCCCAGATTCTCACCCAGCGTTGCTGCTTTCCAGGTTCGTCCGCCATCGATGGAAACATCGACAGTTTTGATACTCGATCCGGAGTCAAAGGCGATACCTTTCAATTCGACTCGCCTAGCAACAGGAAGATGCCCCCCCGCTGTCACGCTAGTAATAAAACTGCGTACCGGCAAAGTGGAAATAGGACGCGTTTTATCGGCTGCGGTACCCGGTGCAACACACATACAGTCGTTATCAGGTACGCGATAAGCTTTATTCATAAAATAAGCATCATGGCCTTTAAAAGCATGATCTAAGACCACAATATCAGACAAATGCTTTACCCAGTAAGTACCGAAATAACCAGGCACTATTAATTTAAGTGGATAACCATTGAGGAAAGGCAAATCTTCATCGTTCATCGCCCATGCCAGAAGAGGCTCGGCACTCAATGCGTGTTCAATATCCAGTGCTTTACGAAAATCAGGTGTCCCCGGCAGAACGGGTTTATCCAAACCATTGAAATAAACCTGTGCAGCATCTGCCACCACACCCGCCTTTTGCAACACAGCTCTAAGAGGTACACCTGTCCATTTAGCATTCCCCATTGCGCCATTACTTAACTGCGCGCCGAATACGCGCGGCTTTGAATATCCTCGACTATTTCCCGAACATTGATTAACAGCGACCACCTCAACCGACTCTGCTATTGCCTTGAGTTCATCAAGCGACAAGCTTAAGCGATTTTTAACTGCACCTCTGACCGTTAAACGATAATCCTCCACATCAATCAGCGTTGGGAAATTAGCAAGATGGTAACGCACGTAAAATGCGTCATTAGAAGTTATAACACCTTCATTAAAGACACTAAAGGGCGTCTCCAGATGTGGTGGACGGCTGTGCACCAGAATCAGTTTACGCTTTTCAGGAAATTGAACTAAGGGACGCTCTCCGCCAGCAAAGGTAACGCCTTCGCCCGTATCTAATGCAGCCCGGCTTATTAACGGAGCAGTTAAGGCAAGTGTCCCGGCATTGCGTATAAATCGACGCCGTGAAGCTACGATTGTGTCTTTATTATCTGTCATACAAGGCCTTCCTTTACAGTGAGTAGGGTTAGTTTATATCTATCTTTACCCAAAACCAAAAACCAATGAAAACCAACAACAAACAAACCAATGGAAAAACCAATGGGGTCAGACTCGATTGATACCCTATTGACTCTTAAATATTTCAGACCGCCTATCCCCACCGCGTGGTTTTTGCTGCACCTGTCTATTAAGTATTTTTTCAACTTTAGCTTTAAACCTATCATTACCTAGAACCCAGGCTTTGTTAGTTGCTGTTCTAATAGCCTCGCATTGAAGGGCTTACCGCTTAGGTCAAGTGGTCTTGTTTGTCTCTTATGGCAATAATGGCTGCATGGGTATGAGTGCTCATTGCATCTATACGCGCTTGTAGTTGTTTGTTATTCTGAATCATGTGGCGCCTCCTCAAGTAATGATATTTGTTCGGCAAGTTGCTGTTGAATTAAGGTGGCCTGTGGCATGATCTTTTCGACAAGCTGTTAATCAGCACGGTAAATTTTCTAGTTTCAGCAAAGAGTTTCCAGCCATGGGGTTTTAAATTTCATTATATATCAGCCGCTTAAATAT
>LWDU01035458.1_pt1 | contig 30720 bp, 20 predicted proteins | sample 727161 | NCBI WGS metagenome assembly LWDU01 (sample SAMN04566230, study PRJNA314399) | hydrothermal vent metagenome | isolation source: deep sea hydrothermal plume seawater | place: Mexico: Gulf of California, Guaymas Basin | collected 2004-07-11
CGAGAAACCGATCGCCGCCATCCGGTCTATTTGATTACTCGAGTCAACTATTCTGACATCAGCCAACGCTGGTGGAATCTAACTCGACCTGATGTCCCGAAATTGCAAAGAATGCAGAATCATCAGCGTGCTCCAGTCCGATATTTCGTCAAAAGCGACCAAATCCCATCGAGAACTGGCGCCAAACTCAGTTTTAAGGGGATTATGTGCATGGCTGATGAAGCAGAAATGTGGTTAATTCTTCTTATACCCCGAACCGAAGATTTCGACAAGATGGATATGCATCTCTAGCTCAATGGAGCTGACTCTACATTTTGCCAAGCAGAATATCGGCCATCTCTTCAGGCTTGTCGATCATCACATGATGACCACATGCCAGGGACATAACGTTCCATGCCGGGTCATCTTTGAAGCGCTCGTAAAAGCCCCTGGTCGAGGGATGTTCAAAGTTACTCGCCCAGATGTAATGACGATTCGCGATTCCCAGATGCGCACCACCTAACGCAATCGGTTAAAATAATTGGGGTCGGAGTAAAATTTACATTTTGATTACATGGCTTGGAGCGAAAGGCTAAAGGCTTCATAGTCGCAAGCTTACAGATACTCGCTGTTGCCACGGTGATACTTGAACTTCATTAGTTCTGTCGGAAGACCGGCTCACGTTATCCAGCGCGGCAATAACAGACAAATTTGTTTTGCGTCGGATCAGTTTCGACTTCAATTTGAAGAACTGACGGGACTACCACAGCCTTTTCAGAAGCGTGGCCGTAAACCAAAGACGAAATTGTAAATTTTGCTCCGACCCCAATTATTTCTCCGACCCCAATTATTTAAGATATGCCTTTCCAAGGCATTTCCCGGTATATCTGGTAAAAAGACTGAATAATGGATAGGTTGGGAAAGCCGTTGCTTACCATGCAGTTGAATCCTTCCGCGCTGTCACCCAGATGTGGCGCCTGGTTGTTCATTGGCAAACGGCATGTCACTTTCCGAACTAAAAGGTTGAAAAGTGACAGCCTACATTCAATGGAATTAGAACACTGAATATTTTCATGTGAAAGAGATAGCTCATGCAACTTTTTAGAAGAAAACCTCAGGCTGCTAACTATCTAGAAATGCTTGGATTCCAACGAACGAACGGAAAACTCACCATGTTATTAAAGTTGCTTACTCTTCTTGTCTTATTTGGAACAAGGGACTATGAAAGATAAACCTAATAGACCAGCCTGGTTCGCAAGGCGTAATATCAGTCCGTTTGTTCTTGATGACTCAGCTGTTATTGAACTTATAGGAAAAGCTAGCCATTCAGTAGTCTCCTGGGTAACTAAGGATAACCAACCAGTGTCAGCTGTCATGCTCTATGTGCTAGTTGATAACGTTATTACAGTTACATCGACTAGGAACCACGCCAAATACCATGCCTGGCGACGAAACCCGGCAGCGTCCTTCTGCATATGGGATCCGCAAAATATTGGTCGTCAGGTAACACTGCGAGGTCAAATCGAGATAAAGCAGGATGCCGAACTATTGCATCGATTTACCGAAGGTTTCTTAACAAGGTTCGGGCGCGGCACTCCACCCTCAGCTGAACGTCTTGCGGCCGAAATTGAAAAGTTTAATGCGCCTGACAGGCATATGATGCAACTACATGTGGAGAAGGTGCTTAGTCACGACCTTAATCAGCTGCTCGAAGTGGAAAAAAATGGCACAGATGTCTGGGGCTGATAGCGATTAGGTGCGTAAATACTTGCACTGGAAGCCGCAGTTTAGATTTGACATCTAGGGCCTATCTACCGTCAACCTAGCTCTACCAAGTCAGACTGGGAAGGCCATTTTCATTCTCCATCCAATGAACCGCTAGACAAACTAAGATTCGCCCGATAGAACAGAGGTTGTGCATGCTACTGATTTACGGTGCATCATTTGATGTAACTTCTATTCGAGGAAGAACTTATGAGCAAGAAACCGTTGGAAAAGAGAACACTGTTCTTTTATGGCTTATCCGACGCACCCGTAATGCTGGCATCTTTTCCCATGATGCTTTACATGAACAAGTTCTATGCAACTGACATGGGCATCGATCTTGCTGCCCTGGCGACCATTCTTTTGCTTGCTCGGGTATTTGACCTGATTACAGATCCATTGGTGGGATATTTCAGTGATCATACCAAGACGCGCTGGGGCAGAAGAAAACCCTGGATATTTGCATCGATACCCTTACTGATGATTGGCATCTACAAAATTTTCCTCCCTGAACCCGGCGTTGATATCTGGTATGTCGCAGGTTGGCTACTGGTCATGTGGCTGGGCTGGACAATGCTCATGATTCCCTACTATGCCTGGGGTGCAGAGCTGTCTACAGACTATGATGAGCGTACACGGGTGACAGGATGGCGAGCGGCAATGGGCAGTATCGGTATGGTGCTGTCTATTGTGATCCCGCTCGTTGCGGTGCTCTTTTTCAATCTCGAAGGTATCGCCGGGATCATGAAGATCACCGGTATCGCTGTGTTGATTCTTATACCCATTGCTATCGGACTAACGTTGTTCATGGTGGAAGAGCGCCAGCAAAAAACTGTGCCTGCAATTCAGGCGTTCGATGGCCTGAAAATTATGATGAAAAACGGATTGTTTCGTCGGCTGGTTCTGGCATTCACATTGTCTACAATGGGGCTCTCGATACTCATGCCATTGAATGCCTTCTATGTTGTTTCTGTGCTTGAAGCTCCGGAAACTTACATACCCATTCTCATGTTTTTCACTGCGATTATTGGCACCTTCGCGATTCCACTGTGGGTGAAAGTCTCTGACAGAATTGGCAAGCATCGCGCCTGGGCAGCAGGTTTGCTAACGGTGCTGGTTGTGAGTCCAACTTATCTGTTTCTTGGCCCCGGTCAGTTCATGTTCATGGTCCCCTTCGCGATGATCAGCGCCATAGGCACCGGGGCATTCCAGACGCTCCCGAATAGCATGAAAGCAGATGTCATCGATATTGACACTGCAAAGACGGGCGAAAACCGTGCAGCGATGTTCTTTTCGGCATGGTCTCTTGCAACCAAAGCAGCGGGGAGTATCGGCGCCTCACTCGGTCTTTTTGCGCTGAGTATGATCGGCTATGACGCCGCAGCTGGTGCTGTGAATTCAGAGGAGGCCCTCATGGGACTGAAATACAGCTATGCCATTTTGCCAGCTATCATGTTTATCACAGCTGGATTGATCGTCTGGAACTACCCGCTTTCACGGGAAAGACAAAGACGCATCCGGGCCGCGATTGATCGAAGGGATGATAGACGAGCTGAAGTGGCAGCACTTAATGCGGGTCCAAAGATTCACATTCTGAAACCGCCAAACTCGCTGGATTGTTGGAAATTTGCGGCCCGACTCAGGAAATCTGAATGTGAACCGGCTTACCTGCTGTTTGCTGATCTTCTTTTACACTGCGCCCGCTTTAGCAACGGACATCACCCTGCTATCGGGTTATCAGTTCAACTCTCAAAATAATTGGGGTCGGAGTAAAATTTACATTTTTATTACATGGCTAACCCAGACTTAATTCAGAAGATCCTGGATCACATCGAAGCACAACCACCGCCGTCCACCTTTGCGCCGGCTATTCAATTCTAAAACGAGAAACCTTAGCGCTTAGTGATCTATTGACAAGCCCTGCCTATGGCCGCTATCTTTTTCATTGCTCTCGAACAGGTCGTTGAGCGTCGCGTTCAGGTACATGCGTCCGTTAGCGTCCTGCCGAGTGGTCTCACCATTTAAACGCATTGCTGGCAGGGTGGTGCTTGGCGAACGCGGGGTGCTTTATGGGGGTACATTTAGATAGAAAATTAAAAATAGCTATAATAAACAAATAGCTAGAGGTCTAGTCATAAAGAGACCCTCGCACCATATCCTAAAAGACCGGTCACATTTCGAGGCGCCTGCACCCGGCATTAATTAGCCATGGTGTCATGTCAACATGATGCTTGATGTTCTGCGTTAGTACAGCAACGAACGATGATCATATAGAGTGGGTAATTACTGCGTTAGTAGAATCTCTGGCGAGCGATAAGAATTGATGATGTGAGTATTCCAGCCCCACCACCTCTCGCTAATAGCCCAACGTCGGGACCTATCGGCAGAACCTTTGTGCAGTATGCGTTGCCGTCGGTGCTAGGTATGGTCGCGCTATCCTCCGCCACCGTGGTTGACGGCATATTTCTCGGTAATTTCGTTGGCGTATCAGCCCTGGCGGCTGCCAATCTGACATTCCCGGTCGGTTCACTTCTGTATGCCTTAACGTTGATGCTTGCTGTGGGTGGATCCGTGATCTGCGGAAAGTTTTTGGGTGAAAAAAACCCGGCGGCAGCATCCGAGGTTTTTGCTGCGATCATTTCAGCATGCGTTGTCACCAGCCTGGTCGCCAGTGCCATCGGAATTGGATTCATTGAACCGCTAACGCAGCTGTTGGGTGCTAACGAAGAACTGGCGCCGCTCGCACAAACCTATCTCACAATCATTTTGTTTTTTGCACCCTTCCTGATGACGGGATTTGGTCTGAGTTATTTTGTCAAAGTGGATGGTCACCCACTGATGGCAGCAATCGCTTTGATATTTTCCGCTCTCATGAACATCCTGTTGGACTGGCTGTTTATTGTTGAGTTTGGCTGGGGAATTGAAGGCGCGGCCTATGCAACCGGGATTTCTGAAGCAGCCATCATTATTCCGCTTTTGCCATATTTTCTGTCATCCAACCGACACCTGCACTTCACTCTGTCCATCAAAGGCATCAGGGCCATCAGGACTGCTTCTGCCAATGGCATTTCAGAGTTCGCGAACGAAATCTCTGCGGGTGTTATTACATTGCTTTTCAATTGGATAATGATTACGACCATGGGTGTGACTGGCGTCGCCGCTTATACGGTGGTGAATTACCTTTTGTTCAGCGGTCTTTTGATTTGTTATGGCATCAGTGAGTCTCTACAACCGCTAGTCAGTCAGAACCTTGGCTCCAGAAACGCCGATCGCATAAGAGCATTTTTAAGAATTGGCATCGCAAGTGTATTTCTCACGGGCATGGTGATTATTGCGATGTTGATGCTTATGCCGGGTGTGCTTATCGGTTTATTTCTCGATGACCAGGCAGTGGATGTGAGCGAAATAGCAACGCATTTCGTACGCTTGTTTTGGCCAGCATTTCTATTTTCGGGGGTGAATATAACGTTGTCTTCTTATTTCACGGCGATGCACAAACCCATTCACTCGGCTGCCATCGCGCTGTCTCGCTCTTTGATCTTGCCAGGATTGCTGCTAATGGTTCTGCCAGGACTCATGGGCAACGACGGCATCTACATCTCGATCCCGATAGCTGAAGGTCTGACATTTGTTCTGGCGTCTATGCTCTATTGGTTTAATCAGCCGGAGTTTCCTGAGAGCGCCGGAGACAAGAGTGAACCCTGATATCGAGTGTGAGAGTTTTTACTCCGACCCCAAATATTCTGAACGGCCCTCTGACGATGTGTTGATAGCACGTGCCGCCAATGGCGTATGAAGACAGCTATTTTAGGAAGCTGGGAAGTGTCTAGAGAACTGGGGGCTATTCAAATGTTACCTGCGGCTTCGATAGCATTGCCGATTAACATACCTCCGATAATGCCTACAATGATGACACCAGCATCATCACTTTCCGCTGCTAGGCCCCCGCCAACAAGAGCGCCGGTACTTGCTCCCTGAGCTAGCGGGATCGTAGGGCGACCACGCAGTTAGATCATCATCTGACTTGATCAGAGGTGTGCTTAGATTCCATGCTATTTGCTTTGGTGCTAGTCCATACTCGCTTGTGTTTCGGTGAAGAACGAGCACAACGCTCGCCAGGGCGAGGGTATGTTACTTAACAGAACTTATTTTTCACCCTGCAAGCTGTCGTTAATATCGACGGAGTAAAGCGTGTGCCATAATTACATGAGTTCGATACGGATACCGGAATTCAATTCATTCAGCCGTTGCTGAAGAAGGGATACTGAAACGGCATCTTCGGCTTGAGCACCCAGGTAGTCATTGCCCGGCATTGGACCATCAATCAGGCTTATTCCACCAATGGCGGAAGCCCCTATTAAGCTGGGACCAAGGTCAAAACCCGCCAGAAAATGATAGGCAATCGCATTAGGGCTTTCAGTTCTAGCCCAGGTATCGAACCATTCCCACTCACTCCATGTGCTCATCGAATTTTCAAGATCTGGTAGATCTTCGGGTTCGCACCCTTCTTCGAGCAGGCATAGGTTCACATCATCTACACCCCGATAGTCCATGTAGAATTCCCTGATTGAGATTTCGGGCGGTCCGGCGTAAGGGTCGCCGAAGTTAAATTCATAGCTGCTGTCCGCTACTGCGTAAAGAATTGACTCATGTTGTTTGGGTATCACCAGCAGTGGCTCGCCATGGTTTGCAAGGAAACTGATGGCATTGTCATAGAACGTTGGGAGGATAAGTCCTGCGGCTGACCCCAGGAAGAAAGATCGTCGTGTAATCATGTTGTTCTCCTCTTTAGTGCTTTGGCATTAAGCCCGGGGCACAAGCTGGAATTTCAAATCCCGGATGAAATGGGTTTCCATCAGACCAAAAAAAACCTGTCCGCTTTCGCTAAACAGGTTGTCACCCTATTTAGCAGAATTTATTAAACGCCCTGCAAGCTGGTCAAATCGGCGTGACTTGATTATACGGCAAATCAGAGCATAGAGCCATCCTCTGCAACGCGTGTGAGACATATCCTACGTTTAGCGCCCACCACATTTGAGGCTATCACCTTGCCCAGTCCAGCCTGATAGCAACCTAGGTATCAGGCTCGACCGGGCAAGTAGATGTTCCCAGTTCCGGTTGCCTGGGGATGTAGGAAAAGGATTAAGGTTGTGTAGGCATTCACCTGGAGGATCACCAAACCACTGTGATCCACATTTGAATGATCAACAGCCATCGCCATACGTGACCGTTCTTCGGAAAATGTGGTTTATAGTTCCTATCTTCTGCGCCCGTTGCCAACCATGCACCACAGTGCACAACAGTCGGGCCGCGTTCGGACATAACTGTGTCCCGCAAAACTCCCGCACAAGGATTGGCTGTNNNACACATAGTGACTCTCGATCTTGCCATCCAATGCGTTCCAGGACGACTTCTGGCCCGTTGGTCCATTCCGGTATCAACGACACCAGCCAGATGATGGCCAGCAACCAATAGCACAGCCCAAAAACAATCTCGCTAAAGCTGGCATCAAAATATAAAACATCCGCATCGTAGGCGGGTAAAAAGCCGAACGGCGCGAAAGTTAATACCATGAACGGTAGACGCAGGCTGTGCGCGAATTCTGGCAGGTGTTTTTTTTGCGTATAGATACGCGCCACCACCAAATAATAAATAGCCCGGATAACAGGCCATCACAATCACCGCTGTCGCTGGCATGATTTCATTTTGGCCTCTTAGTATTTGATACCAGGCGGCGTCTTGATGCACCAAAAAGCCGGCGGCAAATAGACTCAGCATTAGCTGCGCCAGTATCAATACGGCGAGCACAGCAAAGCGCCGGATCACGCTGGTACTGCCTGTCCCGGTCGATGACTGAGCATAAATGGTTGTCAGTACTAACAAAGCCGCGATCTCCACTGTAAACAGATCACTGAGCGCGATACCGCGCCCTTGATAGGTCGTTGAAAACACCCATAAACCCGACAAATTCTGCCAGGTCGGCCAACCGACGGTAATGAGCATGGCCGCCAGGATCGCGCCGGCAAGCAATAAGGATCGATCAGATGACATATGGATGAGCCTTGATGTTAAGGTTTAGGGGTATTTTATCCTCTCGGTATAAAATGACGTCCAACCAGGCAATAACTACCTATGCTTGCTTAGTTATTATGCGTAGTTATAGTACGTACTTTATCATCTGAAACACGGATCTAACATCATGCACCAGAACGCAACCGTTGAATTAGAAGACTACCTCATCGAAGACAAGGATGCCGGGCAATATAAAATTCACCGCAGCATGTTTACCGACCCCGCGTTGTTTGAGCTGGAACTTAAACACATCTGGGAAAAAGTCTGGGTCTATATCGGCCACGAAAGCCAGATCGCTAAAAAGAAAGATTTTATCACGGGGTACATCGGCCGCCAGCCGATCATTCTGAATCGCGACAAGAGCGATAACATCAACGTATTTTTGAACGCGTGCCGGCACCGCGGTGCAAAACTCTGCAAGCTTAAAAAGGGTAACCAGGGTTTATTCGCTTGTCCGTTTCACGGCTGGACCTACGGCGCCAATGGTGAACTCAAAGCGGTCACCGACCAGAACAAGGGCGGTTACCCCGAACAGTTTGATAAGGATGATTATCCGCTGGAGCGGGTGCCCAGCGTTGAAAACTACCGCGGCTTTATCTTTGCGTCATTAGACGCTGATGCACCACCACTACAAGAATGGCTGGGCGATACCACCCGTATTATTGACATGATGGTCAATCAGTCACCTAAAGGACTGGAAGTCTTAAAGGGTTCGTCCTCCTACACCTACAACGGCAACTGGAAATTACAGGCCGAGAATGGCGTCGATGGTTATCACGTCGGCACGGTGCACTGGAACTATGTGGCGACCATGAAAAATCGTGCGAAAATCAATCTGGCGGGAACCAAAACCAAAACCATGGATGTTAACGGCCTGAGCGACAACGCCGGTGGCTACTTTGACTTTGGCAATGGGCATACGCTGCTGTGGGGTGATTGGCCGAACCCGCAGGACCGGCCGATTTATGGACATAAAGAAGAGTTTGCCGAAAAACACGGCGAGGCAGAAGCCAACTGGATGGTGGGCCGATTACGCAACCAACTTATTTTTCCGAATGTTTTTTTAATGGATCAAATGAGTTCACAAATTCGTATGTTTCGACCGATTGCGGTCGATAAAACAGAAGTCACGATCTTTGTGCTCGCACCGGTAGGTGAAGCGCCCGATTTACGCCGCAATCGCTTACGCCAGTACGAAGACTTTTTTAATGCCAGTGGTATGGCGACCGCCGATGACCTGTCAGAATTTGAAAGTTGTCAGGAAGGCTCACTGGCCTCGGCATCTCCGTGGAGCGATATCTCGCGTGGTGCTATACAGCAAGTGGATGGTGGCAACCAGTACGCCGAAGAGATCGGCCTCAAGCCGCATAGCAGCGGCGCCGCGCTTGAAGATGAAGGTATTTTTATCGCCCAGCATCGTAATTGGCTTAAGCTGATGACCCAGGGCATCGCCAACGACGCGAAAAACTCAAACACCAGCAAAGGACAATCATAAGCATGTCTGACACACTACGAGAATCGGTCACGCACACGCTGTATATGGAAGCCGAATACCTCGATGAAAAACGCTGGGACGAATGGCTGGGACTTTTCAGTGATGATTGCGAATACTGGCTACCCAGCTGGGATACCGAACTGGAATACACCAGTGACCCGGCCAACGAACTATCGCTGATGTATTACGACAGCCGCATTGGTCTTGAAGATCGCGTCTTTCGGATTAAAACGGGGACTTCTTCCGCTTCATCACCACTACCACGAACCTGCCATCAGGTGAGCAATATCCGGCCAACGCTCAACGATGATGGAACTTGCGACGTTAAGACGAGCTGGGTGGTGCACTATTTTAAATTCAATGAGAGTCATCAGTTTTTTGGGCACTACGAATATTTGCTAACGCCAACGTCAACGCAAGCGGACAGTGCCTGGAAGATCCAGAAGAAAAAGATCATCGTTCAAAATGATCTCATCCCAGCCGTTCTTGATATTTATCACATTTAGGAAATTTAATGTTAGCGCTACGTAAAATAGAACCAGGTGTTGGCGGACTCTCCGTAGATGAAGTGCCCGTACCGGAACCCGGCCCGGGCGAGGTTAAAATCAAGGTCGCTTACACGGGTATCTGCGGTACCGACCTGCATATCTATAACTGGGTGCCTTTCGCGCAACGCATGCAATTACCTACCGTGCTCGGGCATGAAACCTCCGGCACCATTGTTGCCGTTGGCGAGGGCGTCAGCAGCGTTAAAGTCGATGATTTTATCAGCATGGAAAGCCACATCTCTTGCGGGACTTGTTATACCTGTCACATGGGTCAAGCCAATGTTTGCATGAATACGCGTTACCCCGGTGTCGATATCGATGGTGGCTTCGCACCGTATGTCGTCGTACCTGAAAAAATCGTCTGGAAACAACCTGAGGGAATTTCCCCGCAAGTCGCCGCAATGTTCGAACCCTTCGGTATCGCTGTTCATGCTAGTTTCAAAGGCCGTGGCATGGCCGGTATGAACGTACTGGTGGCAGGATGCGGCCCGATTGGCTTAATGAATATTATCGTCGCTAAAGCGCTCGGGGCGAATCGAGTCATCGCTACCGATGTTAGCCCTACCCGATTACAACAAGCCAGAGACTTAGCGCCCGATGCGGTCATTGACGTGAGTAATGGCAATCAGCAGGCAATCAAAACCATCCGTGATATGACCCGTCGCAACGGCGTCGACGTATCACTGGAATATAGCGGTGCGCCGCAATCACTGGCGCTGATCTCCGAAGTCACTGTTGCCGGTGGCGAGCTCGTTATGGTCGGCGTGCCCGGCGGTGAGACGCTGGTTAATCTGGAAACGTGGCTGCTGAAAGGCTTTGATATTTACAACGTGCACGGCAGACGACTGCATTCAACCTGGGAACAGGCCAGCAAACTGGTACTGGATAAAAAAGTCGATCTTGAACAATTGATCAGTCACGTAATGCCGATCAGTGAAGCACCCAGAGGTGTCGACTTACTCCTCAAGGGCGAGGGGATTAAAATTCTTATCGAGCCCGAAGACGCTTGATTAGAAATTTTAGAATATAAAAGACTGTCTGACTGCTATTCATACATGTAACTAACAAAGAGTTGTAAGAGTTGGGGTCAGAGTAAAGGGACAGGGTAAACCTACGAGGTCTCAGTCGGATCGCATATCGTGAAGCACTTGCTGAGATGTGATGCTTGCGGTACTNNNNGCCAAACCTGTTTTATGAAAAACGCTGACCTGGCCGCTTGTGCCAATGTTATGTGATTTTACTCTGACCCTTTACTCTGACCCCGTTCCTTTCGGTCTATTTGATCACTCGAGTCAACTATTCTGACATCAGCCAACGCTGGTGGAATCTAACTCGACCTGGTGTCCCGAAATTGCAAAGAATGCAGAATCATCAGCGTGCTCCAGTCCGATATTTCGTTAAAAGCTACCAAATCCCATCGAGAACTGGAGCCAAACTCAGTTTTAAGGGGATTATGTGCATGGCTGATGAAGCAGAAATGTAGTTAATTCTTCATGCCCCGGTTTCGACCCATTCAACCCTCTCATTCCTGAGTAATCATCAGCGAGTTATGATAAAATTTGAAGAAATCACAGGTACATTTAATGACACAATCAGGTCCACTACGTCGTGACCAGCCACCTACTCACTTATGCGCAATCTAATTCGATATCTATATTAATTGTCAGTTGTTGATCCCTAGTTGCACTATCTCTGAGAGGTTGTTACCACATTCTTAATACTAGATTTTTTCAGTACTTAACCCGGAATACAAGGAGCAACAGATTATGACTGACCCGTTTAATTTTATTGAAGCCAGCGCAAATGGTTGGGTCGCTGAACATCGTAAGTTGTATGCAGAAGATCCAAAAACTGCCCATCTTTGGGATTCGAGTATCTTCGGTGGCCCGGGTCCGTTGCCAACTTTGTTGTTAACCACCATCGGACGCAAATCCGGTAAAATTAGCCTTATGCCACTACTCTATAGTGAATTCGGTGAAGGCTACGCCATCATCGCTTCAAAAGGAGGTGATGCCAGGCACCCGGGTTGGTACCATAACTTGCAGGCGCTAGAAGTAGTGAAAGTACAGATAGCCGAGGAGATATTTCAAGCCACTACACGAACTGTCGTTAATCCAGAGCGCCAGGTTATCTGGGAACAGATGGTCACGATGTATCCACCCTTTGCGGATTACAAAGCCAGTGCTGGGAACCGCGACATTCCTGTGATTATGCTCAAACGAATCGACTGAGCAGGCAAGATTACCGACACCAGGCCAACAAATCGAAATACGAAAGTAGATTCACGGGCGACTAATACGCGCCCGAAACCATGATATCGGCGGTGTTCAGCACTATTATTTCAACGAGAGGTTCAAGATAGCCCATTTATCTAACTGGTACCTCAATGCCGTAGACCGCCCACCTAAACATATCAATGAACCATCTGGTAACTGGACTGCTGTTTTCAACCAGGATCTAAGTTGAAGTTTTGTCCGATCTGCCAAAATCCACCCACCTTCGCTTTCTATCCCGGCTAAACCGACAGCACCTAGTATTAGCATCTTGCCGGTAGGTGTCCTGGTCACTCCAAATATCCCTTCCTCATTCGGAGGATTTATGGTTTCCCAGGTAGCTCCACCATCGTTACTTCTGGTTATCGCTCCGGCGGCGCCTACCAAAAAAATGGTTTCGTCGAACGAGTGGCCGGCCAGCCAATAAGGTGCTTGGGGCTCGTGATCTTCGACAACTGCCGCCATCCTTTCCCAGTTTTCGCCAGCGTCCATACTTCGTATAATGTAACCAAATTCACCGGCGAGAATAATAGTTTCATTCCGGACTACGACGGCATTCCATGATACATCACCCCTCCTATAAGGAGGCCCGGGAGCAAAAGAGAAAGATATCTCAGCGGCTGTTACATCATCAAAGCGGCTGAAAATATCCATGAACCCTTCCTCAGAATAAAAGGCGTAGTCCTCATCGATCACAACTTTTCGCCCACCGACAGTCGCGTCCAGAGAGATACTATCAAGGTCAATGTTGGCTACTCCGAAGTACAGTTCCCCCACTCCCAAATTTTTCAAGCGAATTGGTGGTTGCTGTATCTGCAAGATCTCGAATGGCTCCCAGTTAATTCCATCATGAGACCTTGCGAGTAATCCCCTCGCGCCGACCGCCCAGATATCACCTTTTGTAATGCCGATATCCAGGACTGGCTCTTGGTATTCTGAAAGCATCGCTACCTTTTTTATTCCTTCTGAATCAAAGAGAAAAATTCCGCCGTGGGAGCCACCCAACAATACCTGGTGATCCGAAAGTTGCGCCACGACTGTTATATCCTCACTTACCTGGCCTTCAATCTGTTCTATGTTGAGAACATCACCATCAATTTTGGCTAACCCCACAAAACCATTTCGACCTCCAACTACAATACCTTGCATAGAAGGCAAGTATGCTGCGTCCATAACATCTATGATTTTCACGGGTGCAGCGGCAGAAGTAATCATGCTCCACAACGAGATCATGATGATGGCCAACAATCGAGAGCAACTCGATAACAGTGCTGCACATCTACATCGACTGATTTCATTTTTCATCGCCCGGCTCCAATTTTTGAAAATTACGCAACTACGGTGCACATGTTGATGTTCTGCACGCTTACCAGACATTTCTGCACCACTTGTCGGTAAGCGCGGTTTGTTTCATAATTAATATAGCAATTGAGGGCATTATTCGCGGGTACCCGCTAACGATCCAACGATAATTCTCCCTCCCCGAATACTTTATTCACGTGGCTTTGCGGTAATTTGTTAGTGAAGATCGAAACCAGGAAAGTAGTCACCACAGACACGCCTTCACCCAGCGCAGAGCAGGCAAAAGGATTCGGCTGTTGTTGATCTAACCAACTAACCGCTATGGCCAAGAACCCTGCAGAAGAATCAAGGTCAGGTAACAATCCGGCCTTAAGAATCATGAATGACAATGCTCCGGCAACAAACCCAGATATCGCCCCGGCCTTCGTTGCGCCTTGCCATAGCATTCCCAGTATCATTGGCCCTGCAGTGGCGGACATTACACCCCCAAGACCAATCCAGACCAACAATGCAATATTCATATCCAGGAAGTTCCATGCCAGGATAGCAGCGCCAATTAGTACTATCCCTGTAGACCATCGGCTTATTTGTAACACTCTGCGATCAATTTCTTCCTCACTTGCTCCTGGTTGCATTCGTTGGGACAGAGAACGACGATAAATATCATTTGCTACTACCTGGGAAGTCGATATGACCAGGCCGTCTGCGGTTGACATGATGGCCGCAAGTATTCCTACACCAAGTAGCGCAGCAAGCCACACCGGGAATAGGCTAATAAACAATGCAGGGATGGCCTGGTTGGCACCACCATCAGCAAGCAATACATCACCAAGAACAGCCCTGGCGAGCAATCCACCAAGCGACATCATGGCTAACATGACTCCAAAAATAGTGCAGACGGTTAGAAATTTGGATTGACTGGTGCCCTCCTTGAGCGCCCAGATTTTATTGCCAATGTGGGGCAACATGCCTAGTGGAATATGAGCCACGAATATTGTAAAAAAGTCCCACTTTGAATCGAACAACGAAACACTTTCATGAGTAATGTTCAGAAGCGCCGGGTCCGATGATTCGAATCGGGCAATCAAGCCATCAAAGCCACCTACACCCATTCCCGAAACAAACATCACGATAATCAAAACAGAGAGAATCAACATCAGCCCCCCCTGAAACGCATCTGTGAGAATGTCTGCATGTGCACCACCAAGGGTGACGTAGATTAACAATACGAAGGACGTTATTGTCAGTGCCCAAACAGGAGAAAGACCTAATAGCTGTTGAAACATTACTAATCCTGCAACCAGTTGCCCGGCAAGATAAAACAAGAGGATGATTGAGAACACAGCAAACCCGATACGCAACCCATCTGATTGATACCTGTCACCCAGGAATTCAGGAATGGACCTACTGTTGAAACCATTGCCTGCTTTGGATACGACTCGGAAGCAAAGCATCACCCCAAAATAAACACCTAACGGGTACGAAAAGGCGTAAATAAGTACCGGGAAACCAAATTCATAACCTAAACCTGGTAGCCCCAGGAAGGTAGCACCAGATGCTGTAGTAGCCGTGAAAGCTAACGCAAGGAAAAAACCATTATACCCGCCTCTTGCAGTCGCAAAATCATCAGCGCCCTTCACTGAACGTAGACCTTTCATGCCAAAGTACAACATAGCGGCAATGTACATAATGAGAAAAAACCAAGACCACTCCTGTAGCGAAAACATCATTTAATTTCCTCAGCTAGTAGATAGCAATTGGATTTGCAAAGGATTGGACGGCACCTCGCATACGTATTGGTCCAAACACGAAGAGAAACTCGCTAATATTATCCCGAACCAAACTGCCGCTGTTCATCACTTCAAAAATGTAAATTCCATTCTCTTTTAGCAACGTAATGTGGCCCTGAAAAGGTCTTCCCTCTTTTTCCGGAGGCACAACATCGACGCCCCATGTGTCGGCACCAACTGCAAGCACATTTTTCGAAGCAAGGTAACTAGCCACATCTTCGGCGATGCCTGGTTCTATAGACCCCCACTTTTTTGGATCGGCTGATAACATGTGATCCGTCCAGCCCGTGTAGAACAAAACAACATCACCTTCGCGAATTTCTACCTTTTGCTGTTCGGCAGCTTCGCGAACCTCTTTGGCGGAAAATGATTTCCCACCTTCCAGAAAGTCAGTCCCAAAATAACCCGCCATATCGAGCACAACTCCACGAGCTACCAGAGGTGGCACCTTCTCTATACCGAGTTTCGTAACTCCAGTTACCTGCACGAAGTCGATTCCCAATAAACAATTGTAGTAGACGCCATGCTGGCCCCCGTGAGCTAAACCATCTAGTTGGGAACCAATACCAAACCAACCCTGGAAAACATCATCGTTATAGCTGAATCCATTGGGAAACGGCATCCTTCCATTCTCCTGTCCCGGTTGCAGAATCTGCATGCTTAAACTTCTGGAACCAAAGGCAGGCGTGTGCCGGTCAATTATAATTCCCAGATGTTGGGTTTTCCCTTGCTTGACAAGCTTTGAAGCCTGAATGATTGATTGAGCGGAAATCAGGTTCGCCGCTCCAATCTCATCTTCGGAGCCCCACGTAGACACCTTACATTCGTCACTGCGGGCTTCGCCAACGCTCAATACTAATAACAATACAAGCAGCTCGAGCAGCCGTGGTTTAGTTGTTAGAAATGGCATGAATAATTCCTCTCAGGTTTTAAATTGGTATCGTTGTCATCAGGTTCCTCGTTCATTGAGGACTCCAGGGTGGTAGTCTTTTTCTCTCATCTTCTTCTGGTTAACAAGTGTAACCATCTGAATCGTCGTGCAATGCCGCGATTGGACATCAATCATCACCGATGAATCCAGTATGGGAACTCCAGATTGAGCATTCTGGGCAAGATGGCTATCTGGATGAGACACTCCGCCTATGGCGATCTTCCAGAGTTCACCAGCTCTGTCATAGATCAACCCGTAGGTCGCTATGTTCGTCTGTGTATCGACATAAAACCTTCGCTTAGAAAGCGGATGATTGTCACGATATGGTATAGCTTCAATGATATAAGCATCACGGAGTTGCCAAGTGATATTTGGATAGCAATTTCCGCGTCCACCAAATCCAACAAACTGGTAGTCCAATCGTCGCGCTTCTTTTTCAGCCAATTCTACCGAGTCGTGACGATAAACAGGCAAGAGAACTTTAGTTTCACCGATATAGTTCCACTTCATATCCATGATTCGCCCGCTGTACCCTAAAAAGTCCTCTATCATGATATCGCTACCAAGAAACGCATCAGTCTTTTGTTGAGTGGCAATGCGTCGAACCCGGCGCAGGAGCGGAACATACATCCACCCTTGCTCAACCTTTCGGTCGTCTTCCTTGTAGTAAAGCAGAAGCGCTGTTTTAGAGACATCCGGCGGGTCGTGAACTTCAAGGTGAATTGCACTCTGCAAGAAATAGGAATTCCTTTTTACTTCAGGCTTTGGATCCATAACGACCCTGTGCATAAAGTTCATCCTCTTCGCCGAAAACTCCAGAGTTTTCTCAAGCCGCTCTCGTTTCATATCATTGAAATACCAATACATCTCTGGTATCACACCGTTGTCACCGCCATATGCATGACGCATATTCCACGCTATTTTTTCTCCCGCTCTATCGTCCTCCAGGGCAGGCTTGGCCGGAAATGGTCGTCCCGCCTGATAGTTGATCAATTCACCCTTCTCAGCGCCAAGACGTACACCGGCACTGAGTTGCCTGGTTGCTTCCATATAGGCTGGATGCGGATAGAGATTAAAGGGCTCACCCACCGTTAGCGTCACGTCGCCGAGTTGAATCTGCTTAACCAGAATCGGGTCGATAATCTGCACAAAGTCAGTTACATTTTCCGAAGAAATTATCGTACCGGCTGGGGGGCTCTCCTTTACCAGCATTTCAATATCTATTGAAAAACTGTCCAGGAAACCAGCTTCTTCTGCGAGGATGATTTCTGCTGCCAGAGACATCAGCAAAATGATCACCGCATCTAACCTCTTGAACACTAGTTTCTCTCTGCAAATTGAGAAGGTGTCCCTAGCATTTGCCCAATGGCCCATGCAGACATGCCACGGAATAAAAAATCGCCATGATCGAGGTAGGGTATCACTGAATTGATATACCTCTGATCTGCTCTTGCCCCCGTTAGCCAGATAGTTTGTAATCTCACATCTGTATCTGGATGGGCTAAACCCCATTGCACAATCGGGTCTAAGACATCTGAATGTATCCAGGCCCATGATTCGACCAACCGCAAAGAAGCTTCAACATGCGGGTCGCAACATTTGATGAGTTTCAGGGTTACCCTGAGCGCAATGTCTGTAGGTATTCTTCTAATTCCAGCTGCTGCAAGTGATGCCTGGTAGGGTGTCCCGCTCGACACCACCTTTACCAGCGCCGCTTCGTATGGAGAATTCCCCTGTGAAACACCGCTGATGAGTGCAGCCATTGCGATTACGCCATCACTATCGTTAAGAAGAGACTGAATTCTTTGTTTCGCCCGATCAGAACTAAGCCCTCCGTATGAAACAGTAATAATCTCCTGTACTTTTACGGGCATATCTTGGCTCAACTCGAACTCCAGCAGTGAATCTTCTACCGAATCCCCACCCTCAAGCATGACCAACCCATAGTATGCATTTGCTCGCACAATAGGTTTTTCTCCACTGTCGTTCGCCAGCTTACGGAATCTTTCGAGGGATGCCGTGTCACCAATTTTTGCAAGTGCTCTGATCGCACTAGATTTTGTCAATGCTTCGCCAGACGCGAACCCATCTTGCAACAATCCCAGAGCATCTTCTCTGGGATTTATCGCAAGACTTGCCATTATCGGCGCCATTGTTGAAGGAACCTCCTCAATAAGGTTCCGTAAATAGGTAAGGCTCTTAGGGTGTTTTATACTGACCAGGGTATCAATTGAAGCCAACTGCACAAGAGAATCACCCGATCTCGCCAGGCTTACAATAATGCGAAAGGCATCATCGTCACCTCTGGCTGCAATTATAGAAGCACCAAGCAACACATCGTAAGGCTCAGGGCTATCAACCAATGCCGTGGCAATAGACCTCACTTTATTAACCACTTCCTCAGCGGCGTCGGCGGTACAGTAAATGCTCCACATGGACAGGCACATTAAGCTTACGATCTGTATGCGCTGTACAATTTTACTCATGAGTTTTCGTTTCCTGTCCGAATAACATGGTAGTAGCTTTCGTGCAGCATCACTTCTCAGAATGACCCTTAAGTATCAACCAGTGCGTTGTGATCATACATACCCTTCCGGCAGGTCTGTTAGGATGATTACGTCGCCATACCATACTGTGATCTTGCAAATCTTTGCGGGCTCAGACGCCGCCCAGGAAAAGTGAGCGGGGATACTCAAATTTCCTGGAGCAACGCCATAACCGAAAATTACTTGCCTTCTGTCAGGTAGTTGACATCCAACTTCCGACGAACATATCGAATGGAGTTATCGGGATAACTATGGCCTAACGTGGGCACCAGGGTTCCCCGATTGTTTTGTTTGTCTATAACATTAATGCTCTGGAACGCACTAACCCGTGCGCCTGCTGGTGTCTCATCGATCTTCCAGTACGTTGGCTCACTATAGTGAGCATCCTCTGTAAAGACTTTGGACAATTGCCATACCTTCCAAAGCTCTCCAGCACGATCAAATGCGTTGCAGTAGTATGCTTCACCTGACTGGCGATCCGACATGATATATTTGTGCGAATATGGATGAGAATCGGACTTTGGCTTCTGCTGGAACACATCTACTTCACGCAACGCCCAATCGTCTTTGGGTGTCCAGCCATTAGGTCCATAGTAATGAGTATCACGATATCGCGATCTGGCGACCGCCAATATTCTTGCCGTACCGAGATAGCTCCAATCATGTTCAAGCACCCTGCCAGCAAAACAATAGAAGTCTTCCAACGTGTGATCAGTTCCTAAGAGGCTATCGTACTTGACTTCCACAGAGATCCTTCTGACCCGTCGTAGGCTGGGAAGATAGGCCCAAGAGTCATCAGCTTTTCGCGGGTTTGTATGCCGGAGTATCAAGAATGCCGTCCCTGCAATATCAAATGGATCCTCAAACGCCGTCAACTCACGAAATTCTGTCGTCGCAGACCATTTTCCTTCCACCGCATAGTTCTGATCTGCAAGGTCAGCACGGAAATTAAAGTAGACCCGCTGATAGGGCCCTGCCAAAACTCGCTCAAATTTCCCACCGCCTGAGAATAGATCTGCATATTTGGATCGCATGATTTCGTGATCATCATGGTTTCCTCCACCGCGAACCCAGACCCACTTCACTTCTTTAATTTTCAATCCTTCATGCTGCCAGCGGTAGCTAAAATTCCATGCTGCTTTCAATCCAGAAGTATCGTCCCCCGGTTTGAATGTTGCAGGGTCAAATGGCATCCCAGCCACATACCCTTCAATAGCACCATCTGCACCTAGGGAAACTTTAGCCTGGTGAAGTTTTGTAGCCTCCTTGTAATCTGACGAAGGGCTTATATCCCCTGCATCTTTAATTTGGACTTCCATGCCTTCGAATATCATTTCATCCTGATAACCTAATGGAACGAATGCTCGAATTTTGTCAGCGTTGTCATAGGTGATTAACTCACCATCTGAAAAATCAACAGCAGCATTCTGGTTAGCTTCCAGCCACCGCAGAAAGTCTTCATCTGTAGAGCCTTGCGCACTAACCGAAGCTGTCGCCAGTAATCCTGACAAGAGCCCAAATCTAACGGTTTCAAATAATTTACTCATGATTTTTTCTCCTCATTCCACTAGATATTAGAATTGATATTGAATTTGAAAGAAGGCTTCATCATTTTTTTGCAAAGCTCCGATTCCTTCCTGGGCATAACCAAACACAGCCTGCTGGCTGTAATCGCCATCAAGTGTGAAGGAGGAAAATGGACCAACGTCAAAACTACCGGGATCGCCGCTTCTGCCAACGAGATGCACGCCGGTTTTAAGTGACCAATGATTGTTTATAAACCAACTGACGTTTGCACCAAAAACCCACGTGTCACTCCCATCTTCCCAAACCAGGAACCCAGAGGGTTTAATCTGGTCTCGTTTATAATAAGTTTCCCAATAAAATGTATAGATCAAATTGTGATCGTCTACGTAATACCCGTCAGACTTTCCACCTTCTTGATCCAGGTACCATGTGTCAAAGACTTGAAAAGACAGGAAGAAGGTCCTGTTCTTGTTCAAGAATCTGAGAAAGGTTGGCCGATCTAACCCAAGTGAGAATCGAAATACATCACTATGGTCAACCCAGTTAGCTTTTCGGGTGTTATTGACGATTTCATCGAACGTGTATGAACTTTCTACTCTGAACACAATACCTGACCAATCGTCAAAGTAGTCCATGGACAATCCTGACGTATGCACCTTGTCATACACAATGCTGGTCTGGCCGCCAAATACCTGCAGGTCGTCATAGAAAAGGCGAGCATTATCATTTTGTAGTGCCTCTATTGCAGGCGCGTACCCACCTGCAGCGGCTGCTTGAATCGCTGCAGCCGGTTCCATGACAGCCACTGGATTTGCAATAGCACTTCCTGCGGGCAATCCCAACAAGCCACCATCAGTCAGCCCTATTATCAAGTTGTCATTTGCCGTTACACCAGGCACGGTAACCGCGTTTACGTTCACGGTATCGAATCTGAAAACAGGTAGGTCAGTCCAGCCGTAATAGTGTGATAGTGCTAATCGCACATCCTTGTAGCGAAATTCAAAACGTAGCCCAAGTTCTGAATTGCTGGCGTCGCGGTCAGGTTTAGCATCCACTGCCGTGCCAAGCGGGATACCGAAACCAGATGGCAAACGACCATCACCAGCCTGGCAGACGGTATCTGATGAAGCGCCATTTGCCAACGCTGTCTCGGCCGAGACACACGGTTCGGGTGAGAAGTAAGTATTGAAGGATGCGAAAACACCGATTTCTTTACCAAATGGATGCGCCCAGGCATGTGAAGGGTTGCCGAGCCCCGTCCTTTTGAACTCATCAAAGTTCCAAATAAACTGCAGCGCCGTATCGTCTAATGCTCCCCAGGAGCCACCTTTATATTGCAACGACGCGGCCCATTGTGGAATTCTGATATCTTCAAATTGGTCATAAAAAAAGTGCTGACCAAAATCTATTGGATTAATAATGTCCTGTAGCCTGAAGAAATCTGTTTTACCCCACACTATCTGTTGCTTCCCGAGACGAAGCCACCAATCTCCTACCACTGCATCCATGTAAAGTTCTCGCAATGGATACTCATTACCAGACGAACCCGTTTTGCCAAGTGCAATATCCCTATGGCTATCATCTGTATCATCGCAATCCTTACAATTCTGAGAAAAATCAGAAATTGGTGAAACAAGCGGGAAGCCAGCTTCGTGGGCAATCACTTCGAACTCCGTCAGTATCGAGGGGTCCCAATAACCCTGGGACACGTTCTTGAAAAGCCCACCCGTGCTCAACAATCCTGCTTCTGTTGCACCAAAAAGGACATCGAATCCAGCAAAACCGATCGGGTCATTCGCGTAATTAAAGGGGATTCCCAAGTAAGATGGTTTGTCCGCGCCTTTCCCGACATGACCTTTACTGTATCTGCCAGTGGCCTGAATGACGTCATACTCTGGTCTGAGCACTGTGGTGAAAGACAGTTCATCAAAGATTCCACGTTCCTGAAAACTCCATGTTGCTTCAAGCTGGAATCTATTGATCCATTGTGTTGCGTATTTATCGTCTTCAATTTTGAACCGACCCTCGGAGCGAGTGAACCCTTCTATCTCCAGCTCGCCTCCGCCGACCTCTATGATTGATCGGGCCGAAACCTCGACCACGACACTGGTTGCCGCTATCAAAGCCAGCAATAATTTTATGAAAATAACATTAACCTTCATTTTTGACCTCCAAAAAAATGAAACAATTGATACAGACGCTATAATAAAACCTACTTCTTCTTCTTCTTCTTCTTCTTCTTTTAATTTCATCACTGTGCATGCCTTAACTGAACACGATTTGTATGTAACCACTCACGACAAGCCCGGTTGAATTTCGGCAAGAGATGCATCCTTTGATTCTCGCTCCATATGTTCCTGCATAACAAATCGTGGTTTAAAAATGCGAATCATCATGGGTAGTATGGTAATGGCACCTATCATATTGCTGATCATTAGCAGAGACAGGAGCATTGCCATTTCACTGTTAAATCGAATGGCTGATCCTGGTATCCAGTAGAATATTCCACCAACCACAGTCATTGCAGTTAGCAAAACTGCAGACCCTGTCGTACTTAGGGTCGTCACCAGCGCTTCGGAGAGGGAACTGTGTCGTACCTCCTCACGAATCCGGTCCAATACATAGATCGCGTAGTCGACACCGATGCCTATGCCAACTGCCGTTACCGGTAGAGTGTTCACGTTCAAGCCGATCCCTCGAAAGCTCATATAAGCCCTGTTGATTATCACGGCCAGGATCAGGACGAGAAAAACCAATCCAGCGGCGGTGACTGAACGATAAGTTGCCATAACGGAAAGCGTTACCACCAGCATGATCAACATTGTCTGTAACAATTCAGACTCTTCAACTTCCTGGTTAGCAGCGGCCGTTGTCCCAATAATTCCGCCAGCAAAAAGATACTCAACACCCTCCAGAGGGTTTGCAGCAAGGTAAGACTCCGCCGCCGAGACAGCAGCTTCGACCGTCGTTCCGGTCGCATCTTTAAAAAATGTCACGACATTGGCGGTCCTACCTTCCAGATCCATGTATTCAAGAATCACGCCCGGGACAGCCGCACCGGCTTCATACATAAACAGAGTATTCCCAATATCTCTGGCGGTTGAAGGGATCAGAGACCATCTCGGATCGTCGTAGTGATATAAGCGGTTGATCGATCGAACCAGGCTCGGGATTTCGCGCGATCCACCATAATTTTCCACCGATGACATATGGTGACTAAACCCTTCCATCACTGCCAGAACGGCAGGTTCTTTCATTCGATGGGCACGATCACCTTCAAAATAAATTGCGAACTGATTTGCACCGGCAAACTCACCATTAATTCTCGCTGCCGCGATGTTGTATTCGGAGTCTTCAAACAAAATGGGAGAGCCCGGCTTGTTTTCTCCAACCCCGGCATCTTTCGCCAGATATACGGCGACCAGAGTTATCGATATGACAATTGACAACACAGGTATCGTTGATTTCTTGGACACAATGTACCGGCCCCATGCGGTGGTCAACCTGGATGCGAGATGCACCCTTCGAGCATCTCTCATATTCTCTGGTATCGGGATAACACTAATGAGAAGTGGCACAAGCACAGCAACTGTGACGAGATTACTCAGAGACCAAAACGCACAAAATATCCCCAACTTGGCGATTATGGGTATTGATGACACCGCCAGCACAAGCAAACCGGCTGCATCCGTAAAGATTGCAATTGACGCCGGTACTAATAATTCACCCATCGACGTTCGAACCGCCTGATCCTTGTTGTTCCCTGCCCGAAGTTCGTCCTGAAAACGTTCCATCATCTGGACACAATGGCTGGCCGTTCTGGCAGAGATCAGGATCGGCACAACCAGGATAAGCGGATCAAGGTTAAAGCCCAACCAGCCGACCAATCCGAGGCCCCAGAGAGCTGACATGCCAGTGGCCAACAGGGGAATCAGGACACCAACTATCGAACGAAAATGCAGAAATAGCAGTAACACAATTATTGCGAGTGTCACTGCAAAAATATTTTTTAACTCACTAGAGTGATAGTAGATCCAACCCTTTAGCATCGGTTCCCCGGCTATGTAGAGTCTTGTTGTTCCGTCACGTTCAACTTCAGCTTTTAAGCCCTGAAGGCGCTCAAAAATTTGGCTATAGTCAAGACGCTCTTCGTCAAAACCTGCCAGGATCAAAGCTGCTCCGCCATCGGTCGAGACATAGGTTCCATAGACTACATCGTTGTTAAAGACCTCTTCCCTTAGTTTCTTGAGTGCCAGCGGATCCGTGGATAAATTTTCAGGAAGAACCGGCTCAGATTTTATTAGCCCGGTATCGGTCGTCCTGACCCTGCGTATTTTCGGGTGGGCAATACTAGCGACCTGATAATGGTTAACACCTGGTATCAAATCGACTTCTTTAGTCGCCATTCGAACTTTTTCGAGTATGTTGGCAGTGAAGATATCGCCGTCAACGGCCTCCATCGACATAGTCACTACATTGGCCCCACCAAACGTTTCCTTCATACGGTTATAATTTTTTATGTAATCGTGTTTAGCAGGCAACAGATCCGCAAATCGGGAGTAAACTTCAATCTTTGGAACCGCGAACGCGAGTAGCAATGTGGGAATGGCAATGCAAATTGCTGTGAAGAATCTGTGATCAAGCAACCAGTTCGTCAGCAGGTACGCTTTCTTGTGGTGCTGTTTCATTTCTGAAGGGTTGGTCAATCTCTACATCGCTATGCATCGGTCGGAAGTACAGATGCAATCAATGTGCCAAGACCTGAATGTGCGCGCTAAAGCCCCCTAATCTATTGAAAGGTAACGCTTAATAAGAACATCAGGCTACGCATAAGGTGGGGATTGCAAAATCATCTTCTGTCCTGATTTTGGACAGGCTTTCACAGGCCTGCGTCAAAGTCGTACACTTTGCCTATTAAATCATGCATTTCTTCATACCTTAGACGATGACAATTAGCGCCTGACTAAGATTCCAAGGTCATCTATCTTACGGTATAGCGTGCTACGGGCAATTCCCAGATGCGTTGCTACTAACGACAAATTACCGCCCAGTGCGGATATTTCTTTCAGTATGATTTCCCTCTCGGATTCTTGCAATTTGGAAAAGTCCTGCTTACGGTGTTCGTCTTGGGTATCCACGAAAGCGGACCCAATTTCCTCAGGTAGGTCGTCGAGCGTTATTATTGTGTCGTTACATAGTATGAACATACGCTCGAGAGCAAACTTTAATTGCCTTACGTTCCCTGGCCAACCATAGTCTGAAAGCACGGTTTCAAGCTGAGGGGCCAAACTCTTCTGAGGCAGATTCATCGATTTCGATAACTCATCAATGAAATATGTAGACAAAATACTGATATCTGCCTCTCTTTCTTTAAGAGCGGGGATGTGCAAGGACAAAACATTAAGTCGATAGAATAAGTCACTGCGGAATCGACCCTCATCTACCGCATCAGTTAAACAACTATTTGTCGCTGCAATAACTCTGATATCAACGATTCTCTCTCTCTTACCACCAATTCTCACAACTAATTTGTCTTGTATAACCCTCAATAGCATCACTTGAACATCCAACGGAAGCTCTCCGATTTCATCCAGAAATAATGTGCCCCCATGAGCCTGCTCAAATTTTCCAGACTTACCCTTGGAGCTTGCACCGGTAAACGAACCCGGTTCGTAGCCAAAGAGTTCGCTCTGTGCGAGCTCGCGACTAATAGTGCCGCAGTTCACCACGACAAGAGGCCCCTCTCTGCGGGGTGAGTACTCATGGATAGCCTGTGCTATTAGCTCTTTGCCAACGCCAGTGTCACCCGTTATCAATACAGATGAGTCAGTTGAGGCAAAACGCCTAGCCTTATCGATTACATCTGCCATTTCGTCGCTTTGCGAGATTACTTTCACAAAGGCGTCGTGAGATCCAATTCTGGCAATCGACTTAACCTTTTTCGAACGTGCTGCCCTGGCACCGACGATTATTGCGCCTCCTTCCCACTCATCGCTTGCTCTTTGCACCTCGAGTTGAAAGTTTTCATCTAGTCCTTGTAAAATTTCTGCTATGTTCTCACTGCCCTCGTTCACTCTATTTCGCAATGATTTAGCCACGACTTCAATCTGAGAGAATTCCACATCATTGTTGGAAAAATTAGACCCAAACTTATTAGACAGAATAATTTTACCTCTTTTGTCAATAAGAAATGCGGCATCACTCTGCCATCTTGATTTAGCTTGCTGATACCATTCTACGAGTTGATGACGTCGACGAAAATCCCATCGTCGAATAGTTTCTTCTATTTGTTGTGCGAGAGACAAAACAGACGATATGTTCTGGGGGTTATACCTGTCGTTAGATGTGGTGTAATCAACTACACCTAACAACCCTCCCTCACAATCATAAATAGGTGCTGCTGAACAGGTCCAACGATGAATTTGTTCCTTGAAGTGTTCGGCCCCATGAATTTCTACTGCGCCGCCTGTCTCAATAGCCGTTCCTACGGCATTGGTTCCGCTGGATCGTTCATCCCAAAGAAAACCAATATCAATCTGGTCTGATCTCGCCTTATCCACCAATTTGTTACATCCGAACATTTCTATGAGGACACCATTGGGGTCAGCTAGCAACAGGAAATTTTCGGTATTTTCGAGGTCAGTTCGCAGTTCACTCTCGAGTTCACCAAGTGCTAGCACTAAATCCTTGTTCCTTGCGCGAAGTTGGGTTTGATACTCATTGCCGGACCCCTCGTTCATTCGATTGCTTTTCTGACTCAGCTCAAAGTCAAGGCAGCGTTTCCAGGAGTTGCCAACCACGGCGCGCACGTTAGAGCTTCCATTCTCACCCAGCGTCATGAAATCTTCCCAGGCTGTAACTCTGCCTACTTCAGATTCTGCAGTCGTACCGCCAATATGGTATTTTTTGTAAAGCATTTAGAATTACCTCCATGTACCTCTTTGGGTGACAGGTGCCTTATTTGATTGACTGGCACTTCTTGATTGGTAGCAATATGAAATTCGCGATTAGGAAGGGTACAAACCATGTCAGCAGGCTTCCAATCCAATAACCCCCCTGTTCCTCACTAGCCTGCGAGCGACTTCAACCTAGTCGTCCCTCAAATCATACCAATATAAGTCCACTGACACTATTTGCTACCGATCGTAGTGTTTCAAGACATTAACATGTCCTCGTGTCTCAATTTCGGCCTATCCGGTTCTTGAACAGTATTTGTTTCAATTCAGGCAACTAGTTGAGGTTTCCGGAGAACGAAATTACCGAAGCAGGCGAAATGCGGGGTCAGCAACTATATCTTGGGCTTGGCCGAAGAAAGTGACGATTGTTGAATAGGCATTCCTACCCTAACTATTCGGAACCCATGGATATATAAGGCCTTGGTATAGATATTGCTTGTTTTAAGTTACTTTCAAAAGGTGACACGCGAACTAGCGTGTAAATTGCACATATGCGTTTTTTCACCCAATGCTGACACGTTACAGCTAACGATTATTACAACCCACGAAACAAAGGAGTGATAAATGGACCACAAATTAAAGCCAGATGCTGGCAAAGATGAGAATCTTGACGTGTTGGTGGTTGGCGCAGGCTTCTCAGGTGTCTACCAGCTAGAACGACTTCGTGAACTGGGTTTTAAAGTGAGGCTCGTCGAAGCGGGCTCAGGACTGGGCGGTATATGGTACTGGAACTGCTATCCAGGCGCCCGGGTTGACACTAACGGTCCCCTTTATCAATTTTCCAGGCCAGATCTTTGGGAAGATTGGGATTGGTCTGAGATGTTTCCGGGCTGGCAGGAAATGCGAGCATATTTTGACCACGTAGACAAAAAGCTGAATTTGAGTAAAGACATTCTGTTCGACACCAAAGTGACCGGCGCCGAATTTGACGAGAAGGACAGAAGATGGGTAGTAAGTACCGACACCGGCTATAGTGCAAACCCGAAATTCCTGGTCATTTGCACAGGCTTTGGCTCTAAACCCTATATTCCTCCAATCGAGGGAACAAGTGACTTTGCAGGTGAATGCTACCACTCTGCCTTATGGCCACAGCAGGGAACAAGTCTCGGTGGTAAGCGAGTCGGAGTCATTGGAACCGGTGCAAGCGGTATCCAAATTGCACAGGAAGCTGCAAAGGAAGCCGATCATCTAACAATTTTCCAAAGGACGCCAAATCTTTTTTTGCCCATGCGCCAAAAACAGTTAACAGCTTCTGACAATGTAAAAATGAAGAAAGACTATCCCCAAAGTTTCAAGAGAAGACGAGAAACCTTCGGCGGGTTTGACTACGACTTTATCCCTAGATCAGCACTTGAGGTTAGCGAAGACGAAAGACTCGCTGCTTATGAAGATCTCTGGGCAAAAGGCGGTTTCCATTTCTGGCTGGGAACCTTCGACGATGTTTTATTCAACGAAGAAGCGAACAGGACCGCCTATGATTTCTGGCGAAACAAGACGCTGGCACAGATCAAGGATCCTGTTATTGCCGCGAAGCTGGCGCCCGCCGTTGCTCCTCACCCATTCGGGACCAAGCGACCTTCTCTGGTGCAGAATTATTACGAACTATTTAATCAGGACAATGTTCATCTGGTAGATATTTCGCAAGATCCGATTGAACGAATTACGAGCAAAGGTGTTTTGACAGGCAGCGGTGAACATGAGCTGGATCTTTTAGCTTTTGCTACCGGGTTTGACGCTGTGACCGGAGGACTTACGAATATAGACATACGCGGTACTGATGGAAAAACTATCAAACAGAAGTGGGAAAATGGTGTGCGAACCCTGCTTGGGGTGGCCACCCAGGGATTCCCTAACCTGTTGTTCGCCTACGGGCCACAAGCACCAACTGGATTTCTCAATGGGCCCTCAAGTGCAGAGTATCAAGGCGACCTTATCCTTAACCTTTTGGTCTACATGCGTGAACGAGAGATCACTCGATTTGAAGCAGAGACGGCCGCAGAAGAAGCCTGGCGCCAACATAACTTTGATCTGGTTGACGAAACGTTGTTTCCGCAAGCAGACTCATGGTACATGGGGGCAAACATTCCAGGTAAGACACGGGAAATACTAAATTACCCTGGGGGTCTGCCGTTGTACCTTGAGAAATTTAACGCGAGTGCTGCGAATAATTACGAAGGTTTTACCCTGGCCTGAAACCAGTGATCTCTAATGCCGTGACACCCCGAGAATAGTTCTTGACCGATAGCGGTATGATAAAAGTAGCCAGCAAGTAAAAGGGGTGAAGTTCTTGGACAGGCACATTGTGTTTCAGGTGACGTGATAGGTGACTGCTTCTTTACGAAACGACATACAAACCGAACTAACTACTGCTACGGAGATGACACATGGTCAGTGAACAATCCAATCAACTAAAAGATCTCTACAGGAATTGGCTTGCGGAGATGGGCGCCAATCTCCGGTAACTTACCGACGGTTTTATCGAGACACTCATTCAAATGTACGTTCTAGAACAATACAGAATGTAGAGGTATTTATGCAGGATAACATTTTCATCGTAACTGGCGCGGCGTCTGGCATCGGCGATGCCACGGCCCGCCAACTAGCTGACAGGGGACATAAAGTCATATCACTGGACATTCGGGAACCCACGGCAAATGTTACAGATCACTACCAATGCGATCTCAGCGACCCCATCTCAATTGACAAGGTAATTGCCAAGTTACACGGATCCTATCGATCACTGGTTAATGTTGCCGGTGTGCCTGGTTCCGTCGGAGACGAGCTTACATTGCGTGTCAATATACTTGGTTTACGTTACTTGACGACCAGCATATGGGACAACATCACTGATGGTGGTAGTGTTGTAAGTATTTCGAGCATCGCGGGTAACAACTGGCGAAAACGCCGAGAATTTATCAGCTCGATGTTAGACGACAATGATTTCGAAGCGGCCTTGAACTGGTGGCGAAAAAATCATGAGAAATGCAGTACAGACGCCTATACACTTTCTAAAGAAGCCGTCGTTATGTATACCATGCAACAGGCAGGTATCGGAATGGCGCGAGGCATTCGTGTCAATGATGTTGCACCGGGACCCGTAGAGACGCCCATACTCCCTGATTTCACTGAAGCGGTAGGCTCAAACACGATGGCACAAATGACGAGCGCCACCAATCGAACTGCTCAACCTGAGGACATTGCGCAGGCGCTAGTTATGTTGGCAGAGAGTCAGGTCGGGTGGATCAACGGCCAGCACATCATCGTTGACGGTGGACTTTCGGCTGGATTTTCAGCTGGCTGGGCGTGAACGCACCACACGTTTCACTTGAGCAAGTGATTGCTGTCTGGATCGCTGCTGCCACAAGAAAATAGCCGAACACCTTCATCTCGCTTGACGTGAATAGAAGAGTGTAAAAAACTAGATTTTTAGCAAAATGGAGGGCCTCTATGAATTCTGCAATACGCTTTCTTCACCATCCCACTTCTCAACCCTGCATGGCTGATGAAGCAGAAATGTGGTTAATTCTTCTTATACCC